>OFFJ01002861.1_pt1 | contig 10574 bp, 9 predicted proteins | sample 1521261 | NCBI WGS metagenome assembly OFFJ01 (sample SAMEA3504122, study PRJEB24116) | mouse gut metagenome | biome: mouse gut; feature: mouse-associated habitat; material: faeces | place: Denmark | collected 2011 | reverse complement strand
GTAAGAACATATCCCTTATTAACTGCCAAAAGGCAAAGAATATCAAATTCCTTTGTCGGCGCAGATTGTCGCTGTAATAGAAAGGTATTGTTCATTGACGGATGATAATATCAACAGCAGGGAGGAAGCCTTAGAGATTATGAAAAAGGAAGCTGGTGTAAAAATCAATCCTGATATTTTCGATATATGCTGTAAGATATCCCGTCAATTCTGCTGATAGTGTTTCATAATGACAACAGGGGGGATGAAACTTGATTACAGATGATGAGTTTTTGAGAATTTCGGTTTATATGAAACAAAATTACGGCATAGATTTAAGCCAGAAAAAGGTAATCATTAATGGAAGGCTTGAGAATTATCTCAGAAAAGGAGGCTTTCATACCTGCACAGATTACTTAGACGCGTTGAAAAAAGATTCTACCGGCCAGCTAGAAAAGATTCTTGTAAATCTTTTGACGACGAATCATACATATTTTATGCGGGAATTTGAGCATTTTGATTTTTTCAGGAGCGAGGTGCTTCCCTGGCTGAAGCAGAAGGAGGCCGCAAGGAAGGATCTCCGGATCTGGTGCGGCGCGGCATCCTCCGGTGAGGAGCCGTATATGATCGCCATGGTCCTGGCAGAGTTCTTCGGGATGGAGAAGTCCCAGTGGGACACCAAGGTTCTGGCCACGGATATCTCCACCAAGGTGCTTCAGAAGGCTCTGGCGGGGGTCTATACAGCGGAACAGCTCAAAAGCGTTCCTCCCCAATGGAAAAAGCGCTTTTTTAGATCGGTGGCAGGCGGGACTCAGTACCAGGTTACACCGGAACTGAAGCAGGAGGTTATCTTCCGGCAGTTTAATCTGATGGATCCGTTTCCCTTCAGGAAAAAGATGCACACCATATTTTTGAGAAACGTGATGATCTATTTTGACGAGAAGACGAAGCGGGAGCTGGTTCAGAAAGTGTATGACACGTTGGAACCCGGGGGATATTTCTTCATAGGGACCACGGAGACCATAGACAGGAACAGTACGCCGTTTCAGATTATCCAGCCGTCGATATTCAGAAAATAAGAAAGGGATTGATATATGCAGCCAATCAAGGTTTTAGTCGTAGACGATTCCATTGTATTCAGGGAGCTTCTGGTGCAGAATCTAAGTAAGGATCCCGCGATCAGAGTGGTGGCGACAGCTAAGGATCCCTTTGAGGCAAGGGACGCGATACTGGCGCACAATCCGGATGTCATGACATTGGATGTGGAGCTTCCCAGGATGAACGGGATTGAATTTCTGCGCAAGCTGATGCCTCAGTATCCGCTGCGGGTGGTGGTGATCAGCTCTCTGAGTGACAAGGTATTTGACGCAATGAGCGCAGGGGCTGTGGATTTTGTGGCAAAACCTGCCGTGTCGAGCCGCAGGCAGCTGGAAGATTTTATCAGAAATGAGCTTCTGGTGAAGATTAAGATCGCGTCCGCCGCCAGGATCGGTAATTATAAGAGACCTGTGATAACGGAGCAGCAGTATCTGTCCTCCAGCAAAAAGAATCTGTTGGTGGCGATAGGGGCCTCCACAGGAGGAACAGAGGCGATCTTCAATGTGGTCAAGGATTACGGAACGGATATTCCGGGGATTGTATGCGTGCAGCATATGCCGCCCGGTTTTACCGCCATGTATGCAAAGCGGCTCAATGACCAGTGCCGTATCCGGGTGAAGGAAGCGGAGACCGGAGACAGGGTGATGCCCGGGCATATGCTGATTGCGCCGGGAGGCGACAGGCACATGCATCTGGTGAAGGTGGGGGACGGCTATCAGGTGGAAGTGAAGCCGGGACCCAAGGTGAATGGACATTGTCCGTCCGTGGAAGTATTGTTTGAATCCGTTGCGAAAGCGGCGGGTGCCTCGGCAGTGGGAATCATACTGACAGGAATGGGAGGCGACGGCGCAAAAGGACTTTTGTCCATGCGGAAAGCCGGTGCCAGGACCATCGGACAGGACGAATCCACCTGTGTGGTTTATGGAATGCCCAAAGTTGCTTATGATCTGGGAGCGGTTGAATATCAGGAGAAACTCTCCGATATAGCCGGAAGGACATATGCATTGCTTAATAAAATGTAAAGGAGAAAGAACATGAAGATTCTATTGGCGGAAGACGACTTCGCGACAAGGAAATTTATGGCCGGCTTTCTCTCCAAGTATGGTGAATGTGACATCACCGTGGACGGAATGGAAGCGGTGGACGCGTTTATGATGGCTTTGGAGGACGGCGAACCGTATGATCTGGTATGCCTTGACATCATGATGCCGGTCATGGACGGATATCAGGCTCTTATGGGTATCCGGAATCTGGAAAAGCAAAGGAATATTCCTGAAGACAAAGCTGTAAAGGTAATTATGACCACGGCTTTGAATGAGGAGAAGAATGTGAAGATGGCGTTTGAACTGGGATGCACCATCTATTCCGGTAAGCCCATCGACCAGGAGCGGTTTGAGCAGGCAATGAAAAAACTGAATCTTATTTAATGTAAGATAAGAAAGGAGACACACATGGCTGACGATTTTAATACCGAAAGCATGTTGGATATGTATCTGTTTGAGAACGGCCAGTTGCTTGAACAGCTTCAGGAGACAGTTTTGGAACAGAAGGATGCAGAATGCTTCGATGAAGACAGCATCAACGAAATATTCCGGACCATGCATACCATCAAGGGTTCTTCGGGTATCATGATGTTCGACAATATCACGGCTGTATCCCACAAGCTGGAAGATATATTCTATTACATGAGGGAATCACATCCTGATAATGTTCCCCATGTGGAACTGGTGGAGCATGTGCTGGAAGTAGAAGATTTCATTTCCAACGAGATGGAAAAGATCCGGAGCGGCGACCCGGTGGACGGGGATGCCAGCGGAATCATTGCGGATCTCGACAAGTTTCTTGACATGATTAAAAACGGAGGCGCGCCGACAGGGGAAAACGCCCCGCCGGAGAATGTGCATGAGGAGCCGAAGCATTTCTATATCGCTCCGGTAGCCACGGCCGCAAGCCGTTTTTACAAGATTTTCATTACGTTTTTCCCGGAGACGGAGATGGCAAATGTCCATGCGTACAAAACCGTGTATGCATTGAAGGAGATTGCCGAGGATATTCTGTATTCTCCGGAAGATATCCTTACGGACGAGAAGAGCGGCGAGATTATCATCAAGGAAGGCTTCCGTATCCTTCTCCAGGCTCAGTGTACCGAACAGGAAGTCCGGGACCTGATCGGTGTGGGATATGATATCGAAAAGGTCGAAGTCTACGAATGTGATGCGAATCAGTTCCTTCTGGGCTTTGACTTCGGCGATCAGGAAGCGGCGCCGGCGCCCCAGATCGACCTGGAAGCCAGCGTGGAGACAATAGAGGCGAAGGCGGAGGAAGCGCAGAAAGAGAAGACAGAGGAGAAGAAGCCTGAAGCGCCGAAGATTACGCCGGGTGACTTCGTTATCCAGTCCAAGGAGCCCGGAAAGCAGAAGAAGCTTGCGAAGGATAAACCCAAGGGAGAAAAGGCTTCCTTTATCAGCGTCAATGTAAGCAAGATGGATCAGCTGATGGATCTGATCGGGGAGCTTGTCATCTCCGAGTCAGTGGTACTGCAGAATTCCGACCTGAAGGTGCCCGGACTGAATCTTGACAACTTTAACAAAGCGGCGGCGCAGCTGGCGTCTATTTCCACTGACCTGCAGAACGTGATCATGTCCATGCGAATGGTGCCGCTGACCAATACTTTCCAGAAGATGAACCGTATCGTGTTTGATGTGTCCAGGAAGCTGGGTAAAGATATCGAGTTCGTGATGGTTGGCGAGAACACCGAAGTGGATAAGAATATTATCGAGCATATTTCCGACCCGCTCATGCATCTGGTGAGAAATTCCGTGGACCACGGAATTGAGAGCAACGAAGACCGCGCGGCAAAGGGCAAGACAGAGAAGGGTAAGGTTACCCTGTCCGCCAGGACCGAAGCCGGCAAGGTGTGGATCAGCGTGGAGGATAACGGCACGGGACTTGACAGGGAGAAGATCATTGCAAAGGCCAGAAAGCAGGGCATTCTGGATCCCGGCAAGCCGGATGCGGCTTATACGGACAAGGAAGTATACCAGTTTATTACACTTCCGGGATTTTCCACCAACGAACAGGTGACCGAATATTCCGGGCGAGGCGTAGGAATGGACGTGGTAGTGCAGAATATCCAGGCAATCGGCGGCGCGCTGGAAATCGAGAGTACTCCGGGCTTCGGCAGTGTCATGAGCCTGAAGATTCCTCTGACGCTTGCCATCATTGACGGTATCGTCATGGAAGTGGGCACTTCTTCCTTTGTCATGGAGACCGGTGTAATCAAGCAGTTTATCCGCGTGAAAGAGGATATGATGGTGCATGAACCCAACGGAGACGAATTTGTCATGATCCGCGGTGAGTGCTATCCCGTTATCCGCCTGGGCAGGTGGTACGGGCTGGAGGACTATCAGGAATCCGTGGAAGAAGGTGTCATGCTGATTCTGGAAGTAGAAGACAAAAAAGTATGCCTCCTGGTTGACAAACTGGTGGGAGAACAGGAAATTGTGGTAAAACCGATTCCTTCTTATATTAAGAAGGTCAAGGGCCTGTCCGGTTGTACGCAGCTGGGCGACGGCAGTATCGCCCTGATATTGGATGCCCCTGGACTTGTAGAGTAGATTTGAGGAAAGGAACGGTAAGCTTATGGACGAAACAAACAGATTGTTGGGACTGCAGGACGAAGCAGGCAAGGGTTCGGAAAACAGTGATACACAGAAGGGTAAGTACATGATCTTTAAGTCCGGCCCGGAATACTTTGGTCTGGAAATCCAATATGTGCAGCAGATTATTCAATATCAGGAAGTGACAAAGGTTCCCGAGACGGAGGATTATATCAAAGGACTGATCAACCTGAGAGGAAGGATCATCCCCGTGGTGGATGTAAGGCTGCGGTTTCATCAGGGTGTATGTGAGTACAATGACAAGACATGTATTCTTGTCATCAATGTGAAGTCTGCAACAGTGGGACTGGTGGTGGAGCAGATTGCCGAGGTGGTGGAAATCCCGGAAGAAAATATCCTGCCTCCTCCTACCATAGGGCGCGGTGATAAGGGGCATAACAAGTATGTCTACGGAATCGGCAAGGTGGGAAATTCCGTGAAGCTGCTGCTGGATCCGGAGAAATTGTTGTATGATGATGAGCCTGCGGATATGGAGCAGGCAGTATCGAGTGAAGAATGAGAGGTATGGAAAAATGAAGAATTTAACAATTAAGACAAGACTGATAGGAGGTTTCTGTATTCCCATTATACTGACCACGTTAAATGTAGTATTCGGGATGATGTCAATGCACAGGGTTGCGCAGGCGGAAGCGCATGAGCAGGAGGCCGCTATCACAGGCTCAACGATTTTTTCCATTGCCGCACTGGTTATATCCATTGTCATTACGCTGTTTGTTGCTTATGACCTGATCAAGACGATTCAGAAATCCATGGTGCTGCTTTCCAATGCTGCAAAAGATATTGCGGTAGGCCGTGTAGACATTCATCTGGAGAAGTATAATAACGATGAGTTCGGCGATCTGGTAGATGAGTATACCAGGGTGATTGAAAATATTAAAGACCAGGCAAAAGTTGCCGAAGAAGTATCCAACGGCAATCTGACGGTGACGGTGAATCCCAAATCAGCGGATGACTTATTGGGTAACTCCCTGAAGAAACTGGTAGAGGATAACCATAATGCATTGAGCAACATCAGTGATGCAGGCTCCCAGGTAACCGTCAGTTCTTCTCAGGTGGCGAGCGCCAGCCAGGCTCTGGCACAGGGTTCCACCGAGCAGGCAAGCGCTATCCAGCAGATTACCGCTTCTATTGACGAGATTGCCGACAAGACAAGGCAGAATGCCGAACAGGCAAATTCTGCTGCAGGTCTGGTAATGCGCGCCATCGGCGATGTAAAGCAGGGAAATGTACAGATGCAGAACATGGTGTCTGCTATGGAAGATATCAACAAGTCTTCCGAGAGTATCTCCAAAATTATCAAGACCATTGAAGACATTGCGTTCCAGACAAATATCCTTGCACTGAATGCGGCAGTCGAGGCTGCAAGAGCGGGCGAGGCAGGCAAAGGCTTTGCTGTAGTGGCAGAGGAAGTGAGAAGTCTGGCAGCCAAGAGTGCGGAAGCGGCAAGCGAGACATCTGCCCTGATTGAGGATTCCATTGACAAGGTGAATGCCGGTTCCAAGATTGCGGATCAGACTGCCAGGGCAATGGAAGAAATCTCAAAAGTGGTTCAGGAGAGCGAGCATATCATCAACGGCATTGCGGAATCTTCCAACTATCAGGCTACAGCGGTAGCACAGATTGAGCAGGCAATTTCTCAGGTATCCCAGGTAGTACAGACTAACTCCGCTACCAGCGAAGAATGTGCGGCAGCCAGTGAAGAATTGTCCAACCAGGCGTCCAGAATGCGTGAGATGCTTTCCATCTACAATCTGGGCAACGGACAGGGCGTGACTTCCAGAAGCAGTTCTTCAGGATACAGCGCTTCTGTATCAAATGCAAATGAGCAGGTAATTTCCCTTGGGGACGGTTTTGGAAAGTATTGATCTGAAACCTGGCACAGGGACTGCGGTTCCTGTGCTTTTTTTGGCGGACGGCAAAGCCTGTGTGCAGAGCGGTGAAATGATGTGCCGGGACTGGCATGAGGGTGTTTCGGGCGATGGAAAAGCGCCGAAGCGGGTATTCCGGTAAGGCTCCGGGTGAAAAGGCACCGAAGCGGGTATTCCGGTAAGGCTCCGTTGAAAAGGTACTTTCCGGGAATCGTTGGCCTGCCGTGATGATCAGTGAAAGAGATAAGAAGGTAGAGAAAAAGAGGAGTGTCGGGATGAATTTGCTGGACGAATTGAGGGCTTTGGGCGTGGATGTGGATGATGGCCTGAAGCGGGTTATGGGTAATGAGAAATTGTATACAAGGCTTCTGGGTTCCTTTGTAAAAATGATAAAGGGAAGTGAAGTATCCGTAGACTTTGACGCCTCCGACTGTACGGAGACAATTGAAAAAGTACATGCGATCAAGGGGACATCGGGGAATCTGTCACTTACCCCTATATACGAATCCTACAATGAAATCTTGAGTCTGCTGCGTACCGGGCAGCCGGAAGAGGCCAGAGAGCTTCTGAAGAAGGTTATTCCTGTACAGAATGATATTGTCGCATGTATAGAGAAGAATATGAATCAGTGACTAAGACGGAAGCTGTGAGGAATGCCCGGTTATATACGATGAATATGACGCTGTGGGAAATATTTGTTCCTGCAGCGTTTATTTATCGCTGTACCCGGGGCGGCCGGAATTTATGAATCTGTTCCGGGTAGGCATATGTATGGTTGCCCTTCATTAGACAGACAAGGTAAAAGGGAAGTGTCTGCAAATCTAATTTATACTCGCGCCCGATAACATTTGCCAACGTGAATGTATAACGAGTGAGCGCTTCTGCTTAGGAATTGTCGGAAAATAACCGCTACAATCTGTTCAGGAAAAAGCCAGGAAATACAATAAAAATTGCTGCAAACTTGTAGCGGTTATTTGTAGACACTTCCTTAACAGGCCGGAAAGCGGCAAATGAATGCGCTCACGGGTATATGTGAAGTATAAATACTGAAGAAGGCCGCGTACGCGGGAGGTATGGCGGAATGAAAAACAGCAGATACTGATAGAGGAGTCCGGAGGGGACACATCTGCCGGGCAGTCGGAAGAATCTTTCATGCACGTTTCCTGAACGGATGCAATGTATTCGCAGGTGAAATGCATCTCGTGTGAAATGCATCCTCAGGTGCAATGCATCCCATGTGAAATGTATCCGCAGGTGAAATGCATCCCGTGTGAAATGCATCTGCAGGTGTAATACATCCGCAGGTGAAATGCATCCCATGTGCAATGCATCCAAGGGTGCAATGTATCCATGGACACATTAAGGAACTAAGACTAGGAGGAATGATGATGGACAGTGTACACCAAAGACCGCAGAGGGGGATAAAATTACAGCCTCTGGACGAGATCAATGGCTTTAAGGTTCGTCCGGGATTTTACAACAGGGATGGTGCGACAGCCGCATCCAACGGGGTCAGTTTTACGGTGCATTCCCATGGCGCCACAAGCTGTGCGCTGCTGCTGTTTCGTCCCCAGGAAAAGGAACCCTATGTAAGGCTTGAATATCCGGAATCTTACCACATAGGAAATACGTATTCCATGTTGGTATTCGGATTGCAGATTGAGGAATTTGAATATGCATTCCAGCTGGACGGGCCGTATAATAAGGAAAAGGGACTTCTTTTTGATAAAAATAATATTCTGCTGGATCCGTATGCGAGGGCGGTGACAGGGCAGAGGAACTGGGGAGAACGTCCGGAAGACGGCGAATCCTTTGTGTATCATGCAAGAGTAGTCGAAAATAATTTTGACTGGGGAAAACTCAGGCAGCTGGAACTTCCGCTGGAAGACCTGGTTATTTATGAGATGCATGTCAGAGGATTTACAAAACATGAATCTTCAGGGGTGACTGCAAAGGGAACCTATGAAGGCCTGCGTCAGAAAATTCCTTATTTGAAGGATCTCGGCATTAATGCGGTGGAACTGATGCCCATCTTCGAATTCGATGAGATGGAGAATGCCAGGGTTGTGGACGGAGTACAACTCTATAATTACTGGGGATATAATACGGTATGCTTTTTTGCTCCCAATACAGGGTACTCTTCCGTGGTGGAGCATAATCACGAGGGCGATGAACTGAAGCAGCTGATTTATGAACTGAAGGAGAATGGGATTGAGGTCATTCTGGACGTGGTTTTTAACCATACGGCGGAGGGAAATGAGGACGGGCCCAGCTTCTCATTTAAGGGTATCGACAACAATATATATTATATTCTGACTCCGGACGGTCATTATTATAATTTCAGCGGATGCGGGAACGCGCTCAACTGCAACCATCCCATGACCCGCCGTTTTATTATCGATTGCCTGAGATACTGGGTAACGGAATACCGCGTAGACGGATTCCGGTTTGATCTGGCGTCCATTCTGGCTCGTGACCAGAACGGGGAGCCTATGGCGAATCCGCCGATTCTCCAGGAAATCGCCTGTGATTCGATTCTGGGGAAGGTAAAGCTGATTGCAGAGGCATGGGATGCGGCGGGGCTTTACCAGGTGGGACACTTTCCGGCATACAACAGGTGGTCCGAATGGAACGGAAAATACCGCGATGACCTGCGGCGTTTCCTGAAGGGGGACGAGGGCATGGCAGGCGCTGCCATCACCAGGATAACCGGTTCCAGGGATATGTATGATTCTCTGAAAAGAGGGCAGAGCGCATCCGTCAATTTCCTGACCTGCCATGACGGTTTTACCCTGTATGACCTGTACTCCTATAATATCAAGCACAATGAGAAAAACGGCTGGGATAATACGGACGGAGATAACAATGGCAACAGCTGGAACTGCGGCGTGGAGGGTGAGACAGATGATCCGGAGATTGAAAAGCTGCGCCGCCGCATGGTGAAAAATGCTTTTGTAACCCTGATGTGCAGCAGGGGACCGGCCATGTTCTTTGCGGGGGATGAGTTCTGCAATACGCAGTTCGGCAATAACAATGCATACTGCCAGGATAATTACATCTCATGGCTGGACTGGAGCAGGCTGGAAGAGTACAGTGAGATACATGACTTTTTCCGGTATATGATTGCCTTCCGGAAAAGGCATGCCATTCTGAGAAAGTCTACCAAAGTAGCTGCCTGCGGTTTCCCGGATATCAGCATCCATAATGATTATCCGTGGAATGCAAGGACTAATTTTACCAGCAGGCTTATCGGCATCATGTATGCCGGGCGGAATGAGGAAAACACGGAAGACGATATTGTCTTCTATGGAATGAATGCCTACTGGAAACCGTTGGAGATACAGCTGCCCAGTCTGCCGGACAATCTGAGGTGGAGAGTATGTGTGAATACCTATGTGGACTATGAGGACGGCAAAGACATAGAAGGGGAAACGGAATTTCAGTATGGAAGCAGGCTGAAAGTTCCTCCTCGGACGGCTGTGGTGCTGGTGGCGGAGGAAGCGTGGGTGTAATTGCGGCTGAGGCGAAACGTAAAGACGAAGGAAACACGGAGAGGAACCAGGGGCAAAAACGCTGCATATGATAAAATGATTGTATCAGCGTGAAGGGGAGCCCGATATGGATTGCAGGGAGAAAATCCTTTCCAATGATTATTATGATGTGATTACGGAATTCCCGGTGCAGATTCTGGATTCTGACATGTTTGACCTGTGTTATCTGAATGTAGACAATCTGTACAATATTGTATATATCGATAAGGCAAATATACCGAATTCGGACGATTATGTCTATACCTATAAGGGGGTGCCCAAGCTGTACGGACTGATGCAGGTGGAGGGCATGGAGCGCGGCTTTGACCCTAACAGCCTGATCGTCAGCGGCATTACCCAGGTACAGCGGGCGCCGCTGAATCTGACCGGGCGGGGAGCGGGGATTTGCTTTATTGACA
>OFFJ01002855.1_pt1 | contig 10593 bp, 5 predicted proteins | sample 1521261 | NCBI WGS metagenome assembly OFFJ01 (sample SAMEA3504122, study PRJEB24116) | mouse gut metagenome | biome: mouse gut; feature: mouse-associated habitat; material: faeces | place: Denmark | collected 2011 | reverse complement strand
CTCTAGTTTCTCATAATTACGGTTTGGCATCCATGATTTTCTGGAATTATAATAAAAATTAATGATTTTCCAGAATTTTTCAGGATATTCCAAACGCAAACACAGGCTGCGCCACTCAATGGGCGGAAATGCCCTTCTGTTTTGATATGCGTCTAGCATATTCTGTGCCATCTCGATTGACCAATCACTCTTTTCAGATATTTTCCTAAAAAGAAGGTAAAAATCCCTTGCCCCTATATCATGCGCAAAATGCTCAAGATTGATAATTCCAGTATATGCGCCGCTGTTTCCTTTTCCAAAAATCACATTATGGTACTGATAATCTCCATGGCAGTACATGCCGTTGCTATGCACATACGCCTCATATTCTGCCTCGGATTCTTCTTTTGCACGTTTTGTTACTGCGATTGCGCGATCCAGAAAATAATCATATTCTTTGAGCAGCGCCCGCTCAAAATCGCTCTTGTTTTTCAGCTTTCTGAGATAATTTCTGACACGTTTGCATTCTATCGTGTGCTTTTCCATCTCATTTGCATAGAAAAACACAGGCATATTATACTGCCCGACTCCTTCCTGCGCCGCCACATGGGATGCTGGAAGCATAAATTTCAGATGAAGCTTTGCCATTGCACTGCATGCCTTCACAATATCTTCTTCGCTTTTGTAACTGCATTCTTTGCCTTCAACCTGTTCTTCAAGTATGTATATGCTGTTGTCAATGTCTCTCACATACAGTCCGCCCTCTTTATTTCGAATCAAGGTATCTGTCCTTAGATTGTCTCCGAGCCTGCTTTGGAGCTGTAGCAATAGTTCTAGCTTTTCTGTTCTTCCCTTGTATTCTTTGAGTACGCGCATGCCTTTTTCCGTATCACATATTATGGTTCCACGCCCTTTAAAGGTACGGTTAATCGTCATATCATACTGCTCTAACACACTGGTTGCCTTGTCATTCACAAAAAGTCCCCCTCCACGCGGATAATGATTCGTGCAACTGTTCTAGCAACTCATGGCTGACAGTTCACACTATTTTATTCTATCCTATGTGGAAGGGGGGTTGTTTATACCATCATTTTTTTTGCTTTTTGTATCAAATATTCTGGTGTATTGTTTTGGGGGTCAATCAAAACCTCCTCAAGAAGGCTGTTGAGTATCCTTCCGATTTCTTTTCCTTTTGGTACTCCCAGCGCAATCAGGTCATTTCCGGTTATCTGCAGCGTTTTGAGCGATACACATTCTTTTTTTTGCAGAATTTGTTCGTACAATTCTTCAACCTTGTCAATTTGGTCTAATTTTTCTTGGCGCTGATAGCAGCTCTGTGCCAATGTATCCGCACGTTTTAATTCCAGCACCTGCCCGAAATACTCCTCGCCAATTTTGTTGATGGCTCTGCGCACTGCTCTTGCAGATGGTGCAATATCATAATCATGATATGTGATATATTTCTTTGTTTTTGTGATTGTATCATTGTCAAACTTGAGTCTTTTTAGGATTGACTCAGCCAAATCTGTGCTGTGCTCTACATGTCCATAAAAATGGTCGATGCCCTGATCATCTGTTGTTTTGGCAGCAGGTTTTCCAATGTCATGCAAAAGCGCCGCAATCCGCAGTGACTTATCTGCCCTGATATGCAGCAGTGTTTGTATCAAATGTTCTCCCACTGTATACATATGATGCGGATTGTTCTGCTGTGTAGCAAAAGCCGCGTCAAGTTCCGGCAGCACCGCTTTGGTTATCCCAAGCTGATAGGCTTCCTGCATCTTATCGGGGTGATTGGACACCAAAAGCTTCACAAGCTCTGCCTGAATACGTTCTGCACTGATTCTTTGGAGTGTTGGCGCAAGCTCCATAATCGCCTCTTTGGTCTGTTCTGCAATCGAAAACCCTAGCTGCGCCGAAAACCGGACCGCCCTGAGCATTCGAAGTGCGTCTTCCTCAAATCGCTCAACAGCTTTTCCAACACATCGAATCCGTTTTTTGTCCAAATCGCCGATACCATCAAACATATCTACCATGCCGCTTCTATCATTATAGGCAAACGCATTGATTGTAAAATCTCTCCGTTTCAGATCCTCTTCCAAACTGGCTGTAAAGAGAACCTCCTTGGGATGGCGGCTGTCCTCATATTCACCATCAATTCGATAGGTTGTTACTTCAAATCCTTCATGCTCAAGCAAAACAGTCACTGTGCCATGCTGAATCCCTGTATCTATCGTGTGTCTAAAAAGATTTTTTACTTGTGCCGGCTTGGCTGACGTGGTAATATCCCAATCGTTTGGCTCTCTGCCAAGCAGCGAATCTCTGACACAGCCTCCCACCGCATATGCCTCAAACCCTGCTTCTTCCAGTCGCAAAATAATGTATTTGACTTTTTCAGGTAATTGTATTTGTAACATATTTAGCCTCCATGATATGACGGATACTGCTACTTTTTTAATCTCTGTGCATAAATCCTGAAACTGATTGTTTTGGTTCCACCATAAGCACCCTTACCACGGATTGTTACCTTGGCTGTTCCTTTTTTGTGATTGTTCACATAAGTGTCCGGCAAAATTTCATAATCGTCTGCAGAAAGTATGGTCTTTCCTATTTTTACAGTCAGTTCATTTTTTGCCAGAATCACACTTCGTCCGCTATAATACTGTTTTGTGTTCACTCGGACAGATGCTTTGGATACATCCTTGTTCGCTGCAAGAATGCGGTATGATGCAGTTGTTTTGGTTCCTTCATAATTGCCTTTTCCTGTGATTTCAACTGTCACCTCGGCACCTGCTGGAAGTTTATCTGTCTTTTTATCCAATTCCCTGCCATAACATTTATAAACAATATTTTTATCATCCTTGCTGTACACATCGAGCCTGATACCCCTTGACTCCGCCCCTTCTTTGATACTCTTCTGCAATTCTGGATATTCTATACGTTCTATATTCAAATCTGGCAGTATCCTTTGTAATAACTCCTTGCATAAGTCGGGATTCTGCATAACCTTTCCAAATAGAAAATCATTCGAGATATCCAGACTCTCCCAATTTGTCTCTGTCATTTTCAATCTTATCACTTCCTTTTCTATATTGTACCATGCCTCCAAAGTATACTCAAACAATTTTCCTCAAAAGGCAGGGAAATCCCTGCCTGATATGGATACCCCCACACTAGAAATGGAACTCTACAGGCTCAGTACACCATTCCTGTATCCTGCTCTCCGTTTCACCTGTATCGCAGGGATATTTCTTGTTATAAATATGATATAACCTCTCTACTTTCTTTGTACCCTTAACATAAGTGATTCTATCGTCCTTTATCACGAAAGCATACCTGTAATTCAGCCTGCCGCAATTATAGTGGCTCGGCGGACAATCATGCATGACAAACAGCGCATCAAGGTCTGGACACAACGCCTTCCAGACTACCAAGTCCGTAAGGAACGCATAATACTGAGGATTCGTTATAGACGCAAGCTTCGAGAACCCAACCTTCCTGTCATGACAGCAGGACTCAAAGTAAATCGTCCGGCAGGAACAGTCTCTTTTGCATGTTTTCTCCTGTCCGCAAGTACCTCGTACAGAGAACAGCGGATTGGGATTCCAAGAAGCACTTCTCATCTCATCTTCAGACAAATCAAAATCTAATTTTATGGTTTCCATCCTTTTTAGAATCTTATACTGCTTTTCAGCAGTATAACCATCCAGTACCCCAACGAGCGCAAGGAAAAACCTATGCATATCATAATCCTTCTTTTCCTTCAGGAGATAATACTCGTAAGCGTATTCATCCCTCTTACTTCCAGAACAAATCCTACAATAGAATAGTTTGTCCCATAAGGTCGGCAGACGAAGCGTCTCTTCTTTCCTGTACCATACAGTACCTTCCCACTTCATACAATCTGCATAAAAATCTATAGCCCTCATAACCATGCATCCTCCACGCTTAAAAATAAAACTTTGATACGCCGTCATACCAATTATTCATCAGATCTTCTACTTCACTTGTATCACAAGAATACTTTACATGGTATTCCTCATACAGCCTCTTTACTTCTTTTTCATCTTTGACACATGTAATCTTGTTATCCTTGAGCAGGAAAGCAAAGGTAAAACTCAGCTTTGCATCAATATTATCAACAGGCGAAAAATCATGCATCACATATACCGCATCTAAATCTGGACAAACTGCCATCCATACAGCCAATTCCGGCAGAAACTCATAATACTCTGGACGTTTTATTGCGCTTATCCTTGAAATCCCAACCTTCTTATCCTTACAGCAAGGCTCAGTATTTAATTTGCAGTAAGCATGTTCACAGCTATGCTCCCTCTTACAGGTGCCTCTTACAGAATACAACGGGTACTTTTCAAAAGTATCAGAGCAGACATGATACCAACCAGTTGATTCATCATATGTTATCTCCGGTTCAAATTCTATCTCCATGGTTTTCATGCGCTTTATGATTTCATACTGCATCTCATCAGGCAGTTCTTCCAAAGTCGCTATGAGATAGTCATAAAACCATTCATATTTTCTCTCTCTTGGCTCAACAATAAGATACTCATAAAAATACCTGTTTCCTTCTGCCGTCATATGATAATATGTATGTTCGTTATCCTCCCCTCTGGGGAATAAAATTGTTATCTCCTCCCCATTATCCTCATAACCACTATAACTTGTTATTTTTGCAAAAAATTCTAATGCGTTCATGCCTTGATACCCCCATTTTCTTTTTCTTCTTTTAATGTCTCTCTCACCATATCTTCGCTTCTATCACTATCCCTTCCGCCTATGGGCGAACATCCGCTGTCCTCCGGTATTTTGAAATATCTTACAAATTCATGGAACATGGCAAGGAGCCTTCCCTCCGTCTTTGCCCTTTTGATATTTCCACTGCCCATATTCACATCGTAATCAACGCAGATAGAACCTCCAAAGTTATCAATGAAGGTCTTGAAATCAGGCGGAGCAATATCATTTTGCATTGCCAAGTCCGCCATGATAAATACCATTGGGACATTGGTCTTTTTCAGAAACTTATGCTTCTCAGCAAAGGCGTCTGACAGGTACTCAACGATACACAAGATAATCTTCTTTCGTTCGTCTGCATAAGCTTCTCGAATGTCTCTGCAATATTTCATAACTTCACGCATAGAGATAGCCTTGTATTCATACCCCTCATCCTTCGCATCCATTAAGAGCATGGACTGCAACAGAATCTCCAGTTCACTTTCACGACGAGCCTGGGCAAGTGTAAGCGGTATTGCATGTTGGAAGAACGGTAACTGTGTCATTTCTCTCGTCCACCTCGCCAGATCCGTCCCCATCTCGGTTCTTGCTTTCTGAATCAATGTCAGCGGAACACTGGCGTTCAGACGTGCAAATGCTTCTTCAATCTCTTCGTCCGTTGCATTCTCAAGGGCATAAATCGTAAAACGGAAACCATTAATCAGGTCTTTTAAGTCTTCCGACAACTCCTCAAACAATTTGTTTGCCAGTTCATATTCTGTTCCCTCAATGGTCACGTTCGGCGTACTGGCGTGGAGCGCATACTCTCCATGAATAAATTCAAAGATAGATGTGCAACGCTGTTTTCCGTCCAGAGCCTGATAAGTAGTCTCATTGTCTTTGTACTTGACCAGATAAAGGGCAGGAATCGGATAATCTGCCAGAATGGAATGGACTAACAGGGATTTCTGCAGGAGACTCCACTGACCAGAAGCCCTCTGGATAGGAAGGTCAAATTTCAACGTACCCTTTTCATACCATTTTGCCAGTTGGCGGATACCCTGTGGCAATGTTGCTTTGTTCATGTTTTTTCCTCCTATTTAAATCGTTGCGCGATAGCACTAAAGGGTAAAGTCGCTTCGACACACCTATCATGAGAGAAACTTTTATTTCGAAAAGAAACTCATAAAAGTTCCTCTCGTGCGCCTTTGCGACTTTACTGTCCAGCAGAAATTATTTTTCAAAAGCACTTGACATTTCACAGCTGGACTGTTTATGATGTTTTCCTGCGTTTCGGCAAGGGTAGAACGCCTTTCCATTGTAGGACTCACCCCCGGACTTTTTTCCAAAAGAAAAGAGCCGGCTCATTCTGTCCTGAGATTTTTCTGTGCCGTGGAAAGCATCAGCTTGATTCTGTTGAGCTGGTTTACCTCACTGGCGCCCGGGTCATAGTCGATGGCCACAATATTGGATTCCGGATATGCTTTCCGCAATGCCTTGATGACTCCTTTTCCCACCACATGGTTGGGGAGACACCCGAAAGGCTGCGTACAGACAATGTTCGGCACATTTTCATGGATTAATTCCACCATCTCCCCTGTGAGAAACCAGCCCTCACCGGTCTGGTTTCCGATGGATACAATGGGCTCCGCATAAGACGCGATCTCCCGGATGGGAGTGGGGGGTGTGAAATGCCGGGATCTTCTGAATTCTTTCACCATGGTTCCCCGTAAAATATGTTCTATGGCCCATATGCCCAGAGAAGCGTACCGGGCCGTTTTTTTGCTTGTGCCAAGGTGCTGCGCCTTGTATATCTGATTGTAAAAGCAGTACAGCATAAAACCCATAAGGTCGGGAACAACGGCTTCCGCGCCCTCGGCTTCCAGAAGCTCCACCAGATGATTGTTTCCGGCGGGAGAAAATTTTACCAGAATCTCCCCCACAATGCCCACCCTGGGCTTTTTCACATTCAGAAGAGGAATATTGTCGAAATCCCGTATGATTTCCCGGCATATCTTTTTAAATTTCCACAGGCGGATATGCCTTGCGGAAACGAAATTCTGTGCTACTTTCAGCCATTTCTGATGAACGGCATTGACACTGCCGGCTTCGGCTTCATAAGGCCGCATCCGGTAGACGCACCGCATGAAAATATCACCGAATTCCGCGGCCATTGCAACCCGGACCAGAAGGCTGGCATTCAGATGGAAGCCGGGGTTGCTCTCAATTCCCGCCAGATTCAGGGAAATGACGGGAATCTGTTCCATGCCGGCCTTTTTCAGGGCTCTCCGGATAAAACCCACATAGTTGGTGGCCCGGCACCCGCCTCCTGTCTGGGTCATGATGATGGCGGTTTTGTCCAGGTCATATTTTCCGGACAGCAGCGCTTCCATAATCTGGCCTACCACCAGAAGGGAGGGATAGCAGGCGTCATTATTGACATATTTTAAGCCCACATCCACGGAATGACGGTTGTCATTGTCCAGCACCACAAAATTGTAACCGCAGGCCTTAAAGGCAGACTGCATGATTTCAAAATGGATGGGCGACATTTGGGGGCAGATGATGGTATAGTTTTTCCGCATCTCCTCGGTAAAGGGTATCTTCTCAATGGCAGAGGAGCCGGGGGTGAGAGCCTGATGGCTTTTTTCCCGTACTTTGATGGCGGACAGCAGGGAACGGATCCGGATCCGGGCAGCGCCCAGGTTGTTGACTTCGTCAATCTTCAGGCAGGTATAAATCTTGCCGGAACCGGACAAAATATCACTGACCTGGTCCGTGGTGACGGCATCCAGCCCGCATCCGAAGGAATTCAGCTGTATCAGGTCCAGATTCTCATGCTGCCGCACATAGCTTGCCGCGGCATAGAGACGGGAGTGGTACATCCACTGGTCGGATACGATCAGGGGTCTCTCGGGACAGCCCAGGTGGGAGACGGAATCCTCGGTGAGCACCGCTATGCCAAAGGAGGTGATCAGTTCCGGGATGCCGTGGTTGATCTCGGGATCAATGTGATAGGGCCTGCCGGCAAGGACGATTCCCCTTTTTCCGGTTTCGTTCAGGTACCGGAGGACTTCCTCCCCTTTCTCCATGATGTCAGCGCGGGCCCTGGCCAGCTCTGTCCAGCCGGCCGCTGCCGCCTCCCGGACCTCTTGTGCGGGAAGTTCCGCAAATTCTGCCAGCAGGGCTTCGGTGACAGTATCCAGATCCCGGAAGGACATAAAAGGATTGCGCAGCTTTGCCTGCCCGTTGCCGATCTCCTCCACATTGTTTTTTATGTTTTCGGAATAGGAGGTGACAATGGGACAATTGTAGTGATTGTTAGCACCTTCCACTTCGTCCCGCTCGTAAAAAAGGGCAGGATAGAACACAAAATCCACATTGTGGCGGATGAGCCACACCACATGGCCATGCGCAAGCTTGGCAGGATAACATTCGGATTCGCTGGGAATGGATTCTATGCCCAGCTCGTATATCTTGCGGTTGGAACTGGGGGACAGGATGACCCGGTAGCCCAGCCTGGTGAAAAATACATGCCAGAAGGGATAGTCCTCATACATGTTCAGGACTCTGGGAATTCCCACCACGCCCCTCCTGGCCTCGTCTGCTTCCAGGGAAGGGTAGGAGAAGAGTCTCTGCAGTTTATATTCGTACAGATTGGGCACATTGTGGGCATTTTTCTGGCCGCCGATTCCGCGTTCGCAGCGGTTGCCGGAGATAAACTGGCGTCCGCCGGAAAATTTGTTGATGGTGAGCCTGCAGCTGTTGGTACAGCCCCGGCATTTGGCCATGCTTGTTTCATATTTCAGGGCACAGAGCTTTTCATAGGAAAGCATGGTGGTCTGATACTGGTCCGTGTAATTCTCCCTGGCGATGAGGGCCGCACCGAAGGCTCCCATAATGCCGGCGATATCGGGACGGATGGCCTCGCACCCCGCAATTTTTTCAAAACTACGGAGAACCGCATTATTATAGAAAGTACCGCCCTGTACCACGATCTGCCTTCCCAGCTCGGAGGCGTCGGACACCTTGATTACCTTGAACAGGGCGTTCTTGATAACGGAATAAGCCAGTCCGGCAGATATATCGGCCACACTGGCGCCTTCTTTCTGGGCCTGTTTGACCCGGGAATTCATGAAAACGGTACAGCGGGTGCCCAGATCAATGGGGTGAGGGGCAAAAATTGCCTCGTTTGCAAACTGCTCCACTTCGTAGTTCAGGGATTTTGCAAAAGTTTCTATAAAAGAACCGCAGCCGGAAGAGCATGCCTCATTCAGCAGCACGCTGTCCACGGTTCCGTTCTTGATTTTGATACATTTCATATCCTGGCCGCCGATGTCCAGAATGCAGTCCACATTGGGGTTGAAAAAGGCGGCGGCGCGGTAATGGGCCACGGTCTCCACTTCCCCGTCATCCAGAAGAAACGCGGCCTTCATCAGAGCCTCGCCATAACCGGTGGAGCAGGCGCGCACGATCCTGACTCCCTGGGGGAGGGATTCGTAAATCTCTTTCAGGGAGCGAATGGCGGTCTTTAAGGGGCTGCCATCATTGTTGGAATAAAAGGAATACAGCAGGGAGCCGTCTTCCCCCACAAGGGCTATTTTGGTGGTGGTGGAACCGGCGTCAATGCCCAGGAAGGCATTCCCCTGATAGGTGGCAAGGGGAGCTGTCTTTACATGGCTGCGCTCATGCCTTTCCCTGAATGCGTCATAGGCTTCCTTGTCCGCAAACAGCGGTTCCATGCGTTCCACTTCAAATTCCATTCTGATGTCGGAAGAAAGCTTCTGTATCATTTCTTCCATGGTGCAGAAGGTGTTCTCCTTTGCGTTCAGGGCAGAGCCGATGGCGGCAAAGAGATGGGAATTCTCCGTATTTACAATATGTGCCTCGTCCAGATGCAGCGTTCTGATGAACGCGGCCTTCAATTCCGATAAAAAGTGCAAGGGACCGCCCAGGAAAGCCACATATCCCCGGATAGGCTTGCCGCATGCCAGCCCGGATATGGTCTGGTTGACCACAGCCTGGAAAATGGAAGCCGCCAGATCTTCCTTGGTGGCGCCTTCATTGATCAGGGGCTGGATATCGGTTTTGGCAAACACGCCGCATCTGGCGGCGATAGAGTAGAGAGACTGGTAATTTTTTGCATACTCGTTTAGACCTGCCGCGTCCGTCTGGATCAGGGCGGCCATCTGGTCTATGAAGGAACCTGTCCCTCCGGCGCAGATGCCGTTCATCCGCTGCTCCACATTTCCCCCTTCAAAATAGATGATTTTGGCATCCTCGCCGCCCAGCTCAATGGCCACATCCGCTTTCAGGGCCAGTTCCTGCAGGGCGGAGGCCACGGAGATCACTTCCTGGATAAAAGGCACATCCAGACAGGTGGCCAGGGTCAGGCCTCCGGAGCCGGTGATCATGGGATGCAGCGTCAGATTGCCGAGACTTCCGTAAGCTTTGTCCAGCAGGGCGTACAAGGTTTCCCGGATGTTGGCATAGTGCCGTTCATAATCGGAAAACAGTATATTATGTTTATCATCCAGAATTGCGATCTTCACTGTGGTAGATCCGATGTCAATGCCCAGGAAAGCATGGGCACCATCTGGTAAAACGCCGGCGCTGCCGGAAATCGCAGTTTTGTTTGTAAATTCCATTCAGATCATCCTTTCTAAACCCCCATGCGGCCAGCCGCACCATCATCCATAAAAGCCCGGGGGGTTTTGATGATGCACACAACCGCAAGAGCATGCGGTTTGGCGCAATGCTGTCTCGGTTTTTGTGCAAGGGAAGCACAAAAACACTTGGCGGTGCCGTAGTGGTGCAGGGGCTTTCATAGTAAACCCCCATGCCCCGCGTTGGCACCACTGCGCATGAAACAGGGGCAATCTA
>OFFJ01002850.1_pt1 | contig 10603 bp, 11 predicted proteins | sample 1521261 | NCBI WGS metagenome assembly OFFJ01 (sample SAMEA3504122, study PRJEB24116) | mouse gut metagenome | biome: mouse gut; feature: mouse-associated habitat; material: faeces | place: Denmark | collected 2011 | reverse complement strand
TTTCCGGGCTTTTGCCTGAAGCAATTGCAGCAGTTATTTTCCGACAATTCCTAACAGGAAAAGGAGAGAGGCAATGGAAGCAGAAAGAGCAGCGGCAGCGGTCAGAAAAGCGGCAGATTATATCAACAGGCTGACCATAAATTCCGAAGTAAATGTGCCGGAAAGGGTATTGAACAGCACGGAGCTGTTTTTCACATGGGACAATGAGAAACGTGCGCCCGGAGTTAAGGATTTTCTGTATGACTACAGTTACTACAATGGTGTAGTAACGGAAGGGCTGTATGATATTTATGAGGCGGACCCGGAGAACGGAAAAGCGTATTATGATTATGTGAAATCCTATCTGGACGGCCTGGTGGAACAGAAGGAGGACGGAAGCTGGCAGCTGAATTTTGAGCGCTCAGGCTATGTGGACTGCCATGGGGCGGACTGCTATAAAACGGCGGCGCTTTTCGAGCGGTTTTCCAGAGGAGCGGATGCTTACGGCGAAATTGCGGATACGCTGTATCGTCATCTGACGGATGAAAATTACGTCAACAGTCTGGGCCATAACCCCTGCCTGGAGAATATGCCGGAGGAGCTGGGGCACAATTACTGGCACGGCTGGCGGGAAGCCCCCATGTACAAAATCTGGTTGGACGGCATCTACATGCTGCAGCCTTTCCTGTCACACCATGGGGCGAGAATCGGCGACAGGCGGCAGCTGGAACTGGTGCAGGAGCGCCTGGACTGGGTAGCACAAACCCTGCTTGCTCCTAACGGCATGTACTATCATGCGGGAAACGGGAAGGAGGATGTGTGCAGGTTCTTCTGGACCAGGGCCATGGGCTGGTACGGCATGGCCATGGTGGATATCATGGAGGTGCTGCCGGAAGAATATATGGAGAAGAGAAAGGCGGCGCTGAAACTGTTTGTGGACGGCATGCTGAAATATCAGGACGCGGACGGCATCTGGGCGAATCTGGCGGACAGGCCGGCCACGGAGACAAACCGTCCCGAGAGCAGCGGAACGGCGATGATGAGTTATATTATTTTAAAAGGCGTCAGGAAGGGATGGCTGGACGAATCCTACAGGGAAGCCGGGATAAAGGCTTTTGTGGGGCTTGCGGAGAAAAAGCTGGACGAAAGCGGCCTGCGGGATATTTATCTCAAGGCGGCTGCCAACGGCACCAATAATTATGAAGAGACGCAGTATTATCTTACCGATGAGGGAAAGGGAAGCGGGCCGTTTATCATGGCATACTCGGAGATGCTGTATCTGTGAAGCTGGATTACGGTCAGAAAGTGCAGTTTTACGGTAAATGATAAAAAAATAAATGAAATAATAATACATGATTGGTCAGAGATCCGTTCAGACAGGAAGGAGATAAGGATGCATTTTACATACTGTCCCCATTGCGGGAGCAAGGCGGTTCAGAAAGAAATCGGGGATGAAGGGCTGCTCCCCTTCTGTGAAAAGTGCAGTGTTCCGCTGTGGGATATGTTTACCACGTCAATCATCTGCGCGGTGGTGAATGAAGAGCGGGAAGTGGCGCTGATTCGGCAGGATTACGTTTCTGCTACAAATCATGTGTGCGTGGCCGGTATTATGAAACCCGGGGAATCCGCGGAAGAAACCGCCGTCAGGGAGATTAAGGAAGAGACGGGCCTGAATGTGGTGAAACTGGAATACATAAGAAGCTATCCTTATGAAAAAAAGGAGATGCTCATGCTTGGATACAAAGCTGTAGTCAGAAAAGCCGAATTTCAATTATCCGGGGAAGTGGATTCCGCGGTCTGGGTGAAATATGAGGACGCACTGGGGCTGCTGAGAGAGGGAAGCATTGCATGGCGGCTGGTGAAGGAAGCCATTGGGCAGGGGCGCATTGCGGCGGGAGACCGGTAAATTTTGCGCGCTGTAACATCTTATGAAAGAGAATTTTGACAGGGATCGGAAAAAAATATTGTTCTTTCAGGGTAAACGGTGTATACTGATAAGGCTTACGGACGGAAAAAGTTGAAACAGCAAGTGCTGCTTCCTATAGTTGAATGCGGCGCAAAGGGATGCGCCTTTTATCGGAAGCGAAGAGATTGCTTCCGATAAGACATATTACAGGAAATTGCGGAAGGTAGATAACAGGTACAGAAATGGACGATAAAACGTTTACAGTCAGAACCATGAGAACAGAAGATTACGAAGGTCTATATGCTCTGTGGAAAACCATCCGGGGCTTCGGCATGCGCAGCCTCGACGATTCCAGGGAGGGGGTGGAGCGCTTTCTCAGACGCAATCCCACTACAAGCGTAGTGGCGGTGGACGGGGAAGGCGCCATTGTAGGCGGGATTCTCTGCGGACATGACGGAAGGCGGGGATGCCTGTACCATGTGTGTGTGAGGGAGGACTGGCGCAGACAGGGAATCGGCAAAGCCATGGTGGTTCACTGCATGAACGCCCTGAAAGCAGAGCAGGTCAACAAGGTCAGCCTCATCGCCTTTACCGCCAATGATATCGGAAACGCTTTCTGGAAGTGTATCGGCTGGACCAGGCGGGAAGACCTGAATTATTATGATTTTACACTGAATGAGGCGAATATTACGGCTTTTAACCGCTGAGCATTTTGAACCTGGAATGTCCTGACGGAAAGAGTCGGAAAGTAAAGGAGAAACACAGTGTGAGCGAACTGAATACTCATATTCCCGATATGATGTATTTTTCTTCACCGCAGGATATTGAGGCGGAATATATCTCGGCGGAGAAAACAGGTCAGGTATTTATGTCCCCGTGGATCGGTATTTCTTCCTTGTTCATCATCGACAGATTTAGGGATGCGGGGGCATATTTTAGAAAAATATTATCGGAAAATAATTTGCAATTGTTATCCAGCCATTATAATATCGACTACGATGAATGGTGGCTTAGCGATACCCTTCTGGGCAGCCCTTTAAAGACAGCCCATTTGCGGCATAATATTGAGGCATTTCAGCATGTGCCGCCCCTGTGCTCCGTTTCGTCAGGATATGTCTGCAAATTGGATGTGTCAGGGATCAAGGAAGAATTAAAACTATATGTCACACAGGATGCGAACCGGGAGCTTGTCTACACCGGGAAGGAAAGGATTCCCGTGGTAGAAAAAATTAAGCATACCATTCAATGGGAATTATCCTACGGAGGTGAACAATCAGAACCTGGGAAAATTACTGCCAGGGACATGGTTTCGGGAGAGGTGCGGGAGATTGCTGCGTCAGATATAAAATACCATAAGATATGAAAGCCCTGGGTGAAAAATTGCAGGGGAAGAGACGCATTTAGAATGCAGGCTGTTAAGAGTGTTCAGGCCTGTCAGGCGCTATTGGACGGTGGTTTGATAACTTTACGGCGTTGCTGCGAAAAATATTCAGTGACGACTCTCTGGAACTGATATTTGAGGAAGAGGATTTTTCCTTCCAAATCAAGGAAAGAGGCAGAAATCCTTTCGACTTTAACACTCTGTCAAGCGGATTTGCCGCCGTATTGGATATCATACTGGATATTATCATCAGGATGGAGAAGAAGACAAACCGGTCCTTCGATTTCAATATTCCGGGAATCGTATTGGTAGATGAGATTGAGACCCATCTGCACATTGAAATGCAGAAATCCGTACTGGAATTGCTGACCACGATATTCCCCAACATTCAGTTCATCGTGTCAACGCATTCGCCCTTTATCCTGAACAGCATACCGGATGCGGTGATCTATGACCTGGAAAAGAACATTCTGGTGGAAGACGGCCTGGCGGATATTCCTTATGGCGGGATTGTGGAGGGATATTTTCAGTCAAGCGAAATGTCAAAGTAGCGGCATGTGACAGAAGGATTTTGATCCATCGACAACACTTTTCCAAAAGGGAGAACAGGAATACATATCAATCAAACGGAAAGAGGAACAATATGAAGCAGATACAAGGCGGCATAACAGCGGCAAAAGGATTTCAGGCAGCAGGCGTGGAAGCTGCAATCAAATACCGGAACCGGAAGGACATGGCTCTGATTTACAGCCAGGTCCCCTGCACGGCGGCAGGAACCTTTACCACCAATGTAGTCAAGGCGGCCCCGGTGCTCTGGGATCAGAGAATCGTAAGGGAGTCTTCATACGTTCAGGCGGTGGTGGTCAATTCCGGCATCGCCAACGCCTGCACGGGAAAGGAAGGACTGGACTGCTGCGCGGCAGAGAGCAGGTGCGCGGGAGAGCTGCTTGGCATTCCGGCGGACTCAGTGTTAGTGGCATCTACCGGCGTTATCGGCATGCAGATTCCCGTGGATAAGATTACGGCGGGCATCGGCAGGCTGACAGCAGTAAAGTCGGACAGCCCGGAGGCCGGAACAGACGCGGCGAAGGCCATCATGACCACGGATACAGTGGAAAAACAAATCGCTGTAACGTTTGAAATCAGTGGAAAAACCGTTACCCTGGGCGGCATGTGCAAGGGTTCCGGCATGATTCATCCCAATATGTGCACCATGCTCGGATTTCTTACCACGGACGTGAAGATTTCCAGACAGATGCTGCAGAAAGCCCTCAGCGCGGATGTAGTGGACTCCTTCAACATGATTTCCGTGGACGGGGACACCAGCACCAATGATACCCTGTTGCTCCTGGCCAACGGCCTGGCAGAAAATGAGGAAATTACTTCCGAGGGGAAGGATTACGACAGTTTCTGCGAGGCCCTGCATTATGTCACCACATACCTGGCGAAGAAAATGGCAGGAGACGGGGAAGGTGCCACAGCCCTGTTCGAGACAAAGGTAATCGGCGCCGCTTCCAAAGAGGACGCCCGGACACTGGCGAAATCCGTCATCTGTTCCTCCCTGACCAAGGCGGCCATCTTTGGCCATGATGCCAACTGGGGCAGAATCCTCTGCGCGCTGGGATATTCCGGCGCACAGTTTGACCCGGAGAATGTGGACCTCTATTTCCAGAGTGTCAGCGGGAAAATCCATATTTACGGAAAGGGCGTAGCCTGCGATTACAGCGAGGAGGAGGCCACAAAAATTCTCTCCGACCCAGAGGTCACCGTCCTGGTAGACATGCACATGGGAGAGCAGGAAGCCACCGCCTGGGGATGTGATCTAAGCTATGACTATGTGAAGATCAACGCGGACTACAGAAGCTGAACGTGAATGGCTCCCGTTTTGCCTGTTCAGCGGGCAAAACGGAAAAGTCCTGCCCTGTATACTCGCGAGCGCATTCCTATGCCATTCTTTGATGCGTATTTGCAGAAACGCAATTTTAAGGGAACAAATGTTTTGATATTAGTCAATAACTGTGCTGTTTTCTATGACCTGGTCATATTGGGATATCGTATTCACGGTACGTCCGGTGCACCAAACCATGTGTTGACTAACACCAGTGTTTTTAAACGCGTATATATTGCAGCCCGGCAGAAAGGTATCATTATGAGGAAGAAAATAAACAATGTGCTGAACATCATTATGGAAAGCTTCGTGGGAGTATGGATAGGCCGCGCCATTTATGTATACTGGGATTATAAGACCCATCCGGGTCTCTATGCTGCCGGGTCCGTTCCATGGTATACCAGTATCCTGGTATATGGCGCGGTTGCATTGTTCATTCTGGTAATCTGTTTCCTGATAAAACTTTTTATCAAAAAGGGCATACAAACGTCAAATTGATATTTTGTCATGACTCTATTCCAATAAACGAAATGATACTGTCATGAGCCTGTTTCAACGAATGTGATAACGAGGTTTTGGAAGGATTTACGAAAAGTAAGCGGACAGGCAGATTCTTCAACAGAAAAATGGTTATAATGAGAAAGGAAGCGATACCCATGGAAAAGGACATGGAAAAAGTACTTCAGAAAGCGGAGGTGCTCATCGAAGCCCTTCCCTACATCCAGCGCTTTAACCGCAAGATCATCGTGGTAAAATACGGCGGCAGCGCCATGAGCAACGAGGAATTGCAGAAAAATGTCATAAAAGACGTCACATTACTGAAACTGGTAGGCTTCAAACCCATCATCGTCCACGGGGGCGGCAAGGAAATCAGCCGCTGGGTAGGAAAAGTAGGGAAAGAATCCACCTTTGTCAACGGTCTGCGTGTGACGGACGAAGAGACCATGGAAATCGCGGAGATGGTTCTGAACAAAGTGAACAAGGATCTGGTCACCATGGTACAGGAACTGGGCGTGAAAGCAGTGGGCATCAGCGGCAAGGACGGCGGTCTGCTGCAGGTGGAGAAGAAATATTCCGACGGACAGGACATCGGCTATGTTGGCGAGATTACCGGCGTGAACCCCAAGGTGCTGTACGATTTACTGGAGAAAGATTTTCTTCCTATCGTAGCCCCCATAGGCCTGGACAGCATTTTCCGGACTTACAATATCAATGCGGATGATGCCGCCTGTGCCATTGCCCGGGCAGTGAAGGCGGAGAAGCTGGCTTTCCTGACGGATATCGAGGGCATTTACAAGGATTTCAAGGAGAGACAGGGCTTCATTTCCAGGATTACGGCTTCCCAGGCGGAAGAACTGGTTTCCGGCGGCTATATCGGCGGAGGCATGCTGCCCAAGCTGAACAACTGCACTGCCGCCGTGCGGAACGGTGTAAACCGCGTCCACATCCTGGACGGCCGGATTCCCCACTGCCTGCTGCTGGAAATCTTTACCAACCAGGGCATCGGCACCGCCATTGTGGACGACAAAGAAATGGAGCATATGGAAGGAAATACAAATTAAAGCGGAAATACTCTGCCCGGGTTGGTACTGGGCGGGATAGATGCGGAACTGGAATAGGAGGATCATTTATTATGAACATGCAGGAATACATTGACGAGGCGGAAGGCGCGCTTCTTCACACTTACAACCGCTATCCGGTTGTGCTGGACAGAGGGGAAGGTGTATATTTATACGACACGGACGGCATCAAATACCTGGATTTTGTCTCCGGCATAGGCGTATTTGCCCTTGGCTACAACAATAAGGAATACAATAACGCCCTGAAATCCCAGGTAGACAAGCTGCTGCACACTTCCAACTACTATTACAATGTGCCGGCCATCAACGCGGCGAAGAAGCTGAAAGCAGTGTCCGGCATGGACAGGGTGTTTTTCACCAACTCCGGCGCGGAGGCTGTGGAAGGTGCGCTCAAGGCTGCCAGAAAATACGCTTTTCTCAAGGACGGCAAGGCTGACCACGAAATCATTGCCATGAACCACTCGTTCCACGGCAGAACCTTCGGTGCGCTCTCGGTGACCGGAAATCCCAAATATCGCGAACCATTCGAACCAATGATTGGAAATGTACGGTTTGCCGACTTAAATGACATGGAAAGCGTAAAGAAACAAATCACCGATAAAACCTGCGCCATCCTTCTGGAGCCGGTGCAGGGTGAGGGCGGCATTCATCCGGCTGCGGAAAGCTTCCTGAAGGAAGTAAAGGCAATTTGCGAGGAGAAGGATATCCTGCTGATTTTCGACGAAATCCAGTGCGGCATGGGAAGAACCGGGTATATGTACGCATGGCAGCAGTACGGTGTGAAGCCCGACATCATGACTACGGCGAAGGCTCTGGGCTGCGGCGTGCCTGTGGGAGCGTTTCTGATGACGGAGAAGGCGGCACAGAATTCCCTTGCCGCCGGCGACCACGGAACCACCTACGGCGGAAATCCTTTTGTCGGCGCGGCCGTGGAGAAAGTCCTTGCCTTATTCGAGGAGAATCATATCATAGAACATGTAAGGGAGGTTGCGCCTTACCTGGAGAAATGCCTGGACGGGCTGAAGGAGAAGTATGACTGCATCCTGGAGCGCCGGGGAACAGGGCTTATGCAGGGGCTGGTATTTGACGCTCCTGTGAGAGATATCATCAGCCGTGCGCTGGAAGAGGGATTGGTTCTGATCAATGCGGGAGAAAATATCATTCGCTTCCTGCCGCCTCTGATTATTACCAAAGCAAATATTGACGAGATGGTTGACATTCTGGAGAGCTGTATTGAGCCGCAGGAGGAACTTGCGTAGAACTGCAGGCCTTCACGGCATTTTGCAGAAAAGTACATTTTATATCGGCAGTATTGACGGATTGCCGTTTGAAAGTGAATGCGGATAAAGAAATAATAAGCGGATATTTTTGCGATGCTGTAAAGAAAATGAATACATTTACAAGAATAATCTGGGGGTTAGAATGCATTTTAAAAAGAAGTTGATTGCAGCGGTCGTTGTGGCGGTTATGACGGCAGGCCTTTTCTGTGTGGGAACCCTGCAGGCCGGAAATGACGAGGATTCCGGGGAAGACATCGGTATGCGCCTGCCCGGGTCTGCGGATAAGGAGACCATCTATTTCTGGTATTCCGATGAAAATATGACGAATTTCCTGAACAGCGCAGCAGTTTCCTTCGGGGAGCGGGAGGATGTGAGGGTGATTCCGGTGTTGGTCTCCGACGGAGAATATCTGGAGGCGGTGAACAGGGCTTCCGTTTCCTCCGGGCAGGTGCCGGATGCCTATATCATCAGTAACGATTCACTGGAGAAGGCAAGCCTGGCGGGACTGGCATCCCGGATTGAGGATGTGGGAGGCGTGTGCAGCGCGGAAAATTTTCCGCCGTCTGCCCTCTCTGCCGTGACTTATCAGGATAAACTGGTGGGGTATCCTCTTTTCTTTGAGACCAGCGCACTTGTCTATAATGACACTTATCTGCAGGAGTGGGCGTCACAGATTGCCATGAAGGAGCTTCTGGAAGCCGGTGAGCTGGATGAGAATCCGGAGGAGACAGACGGGATTGCAGTGAATGAAGAGCAGCTGGCCGCTCTGCGGGAAACATATTACAGTCAGGCAATTCCTGCCACAGTGGATGATATTCTGAATATAGCTTATACCTTTGATGTACCTTTGGGCGTGGACGGTGTCATGAAGTGGGATGTGTCCGATATTTTCTATAATTACTGGATGGTGGGAAATTATATGATTGTGGGAGGGGACAGCGGAGATGACCCGGGCATGATCAATATCAACAATCCGGAGACTATCCAGTGTCTGGAGGTCTACAAAGCGCTGAACCAGTTCTTTTTCATAGAGTCGGACACGGTAGACTATGCTTCTGTAATAGAAGATTTCTGTCAGGGGAAGCTTGTCTTTACCATTGCCACAACGGATGTGGTGAAGCGTCTGGAGAACGCAAAGGCAGAGGGCACTTTGAATTTCGAATATGGAATAGCGCCCATGCCTCAGGTGAGCGCAGAACTGCAGAGCCGTTCCATGTCCGTAACCAATGCGGTGGCGGTGAACAGCTACTCGGAGCATGCGGAGCTGGCAAATCGTTTCGCCGCCTGGCTGGTGACGGAATATGCGGACTCCATGTATGATATGACGGGGAAGGTGCCGGCATATTTGGGGGCGAATGCGGACAATGGGGCATTGCAGATTTTTAAGCTGGAATATGCGGACAGCATACCGCTGCCGAAAATGATGGAGACCGGGAATTTCTGGCTTCAGCTGGAGGGATTGTTCTCAAAGGTGTGGAACGGCGCCGATGTGACGGCGCTGGTGCAGGAACTGGACGAGACTATTTCGGAACAGGTCAGTGCCGCAGGGAAGTGAGCCTGTAAAGAGACCGATGCCGACAGACACTTCCTTATTACCAGGAAGATAGGGAGCCGTTTTGCGGCAATCCGGATATTTCCGGGTAGACGGAACCGGGGGTTTGCCCGGTCGAAACGGGAAAGTCCATGGATTGCAGGAGATACAACATTGTGTCTGGCAGAAGAAGGTTTCCGGATGAATGCATAAATTTCCAGTCATAGGATACACTTAAAGACAAGGAACCGCTTAAGACACAGGACTTCGGTTTCTGAAAGGAAGGTGAGCCTATGATTGGATTTTTTATTGCCCTGATTTCCGGGGCACTGATGAGTGTACAGGGCGTGTTCAACACTCAGGTGACGAAATCTTCCAGTATCTGGACGGCAAGCGCGTTTGTGCAGCTGACGGCGCTGTTTGTCTGCCTGGGTGCCTGGGTCTGTACGGACAGAAGTAATCTGATGAACGTATTTACGGTACAGCCGAAGTATATGCTTCTGGGAGGGGCAATCGGGGCGTTTATCACTTATACCGTGATCAAGAGCATGGATATGCTGGGACCTGCCAAAGCAGTCATGCTGATTGTGGTGGCACAGCTGGCGGTGGCTTATATTATTGAGCTTTTTGGCTGGTTCGGTGTGGAGAAGCAGCCATGGGAATGGCGGAAGGCGCTGGGAATGGCTGTGGCGGTGGCCGGCATTATTATTTTCAAGTGGAAATGAACCGGGCAGGGGATGTTCCGGGTTACTGTTCATGGCTGCTTCCGTGAGGTGTTTTCGTGCTCATGTTGCTGTGAACGGTAACTGTTCTGTTCCCCTGCTTTTGGAATACATACATGGGCGCAGTCTGTGGCGCTTCTTCTTGTTTTTGCGGATGTAAGGAAATGTGTACAAATTATAGCAGTTATTTTCCGACGGTTCCTTACCAGGACAAGCCGGAACCAAAACCTTGCCATTTTGCGCAAGAAATCGTTCTTAAGTGCCTAATACATTAGCGGAAGCTTCTGGCGATTATTTTTTCGGTTCCATACGCCCTTATGAGCGCACATATATTTT
>OFFJ01002847.1_pt1 | contig 10614 bp, 10 predicted proteins | sample 1521261 | NCBI WGS metagenome assembly OFFJ01 (sample SAMEA3504122, study PRJEB24116) | mouse gut metagenome | biome: mouse gut; feature: mouse-associated habitat; material: faeces | place: Denmark | collected 2011 | reverse complement strand
ACCCAAAGGGCACACCGTAATGCATGCCCCTTGCGGGGCGGGTGGACTTCGTCCATCAAAGTATAACTCATTATCCCGCCGGTTTCAAGAACTTTGTCAAAAATTCTGTGCCTCCGGAATACTCTGGTACATCTGGCTTAACTGATCTTCGATTGAGAAAAAACTGTCCAGCAGCCGGGGATTAAAACTTCCGCACTGTCCCGTCCCAATCATCTCAATCACCATATCCCGGGAATAAGATGCCTTATAGACCCGTTTACAGCTCAGGGCGTCGTACACGTCCGCCAAAGACACCACCTGCGCCCACGGAGAGATACTGCTCCCTTCCAGGCCTTCCGGATACCCTCTGCCATCCCAGCGCTCATGATGATGCAAGGCGATATCACAGGCATAATCAAATATCCTGCTGTCATGAAGCTGAGGAATACTCTCCAGAATCACAACGCCCTTCGTCGTATGTGTCTTCATCACCTCATATTCGTCCGGCGTCAGCCGCCCCGGCTTCGTCAGAATAGAATCCGGAATCGTAATCTTCCCAACATCGTGCATAATGGAAGCTAAGGCAATATCATCAATCTCATCCTGCGCCAGTCCCTTGCCGATTGACGTATTCTCAAGCATCAGCCGCGTAATTTCCGATATCCTCTGTACGTGTCCGCCAGATTCCTCATTCCGGAACTCAATCGCAGTTGCCAACGCCTCAATCATACCTTGATTCAGCTCAATAATCTGCTTCGCCTGTTCCAAAAGCTTCACCTGCTGCTTCTCCACCACAAGGTTCAGATGCCGCCTCGTCTCAAACAGTTCAATGACAGACTCCACCCGCCGCATCACAACAAAAGAGACATAGGGCTTCTTTATCACATCCATTACTCCAAGCTGATACGCTTCTTTGACCACCTTATCATTCGCCTCGGCTGTGATGAGGAACACAGGAATCTGCTTCAACAGCCCCATTGACTCCATCTTCCGTACAACCTCAATTCCGTTCATCTCCGGCATCATCACATCCAAAAGCACCGCACAATAATGATTCTTGAAATTCAGAATCTTCCCAAGCCCCTGACGCCCGTTCACAGCTTCCTCCACAGAATAAGAGCCTGAAAATATCTTCCGCAAGATTGCACGATTGATCGCGTCATCATCAACGATTAAAATTGTATTCCTTCCCGTATCATCATACTGTTTCATTTCTAACAACTTCCTTCTTTGTTATTATGTCTGAATATGTGATCAGGCATTCTGATACCGACGGATACAGTCAACGATATTTCTCTGGATCGGCTCTGTCTCTAAAAAAGCAGATTTTGCCTCAAAAGCCTTGCCGCCGCGCAGCAACGCCAGTATCTCCGTATATCGTGTGAACAGAGGAAGGATTGAGAGATTCCCTGCAGCTCCCTTCAGTGTATGTACCCGTCCGGTTAATTCTTCATGAACTTCCCCTTCAAAATCCTCTATTCGGATTGGATTTGAACTGACGACATCCACAAACATGCCAAGCATCATCTGATATAAAGACTCATCCCCTACGACGCGCTCAACCCCTTCTTGCACGTCAACTCCTAACTGCTTCAACTCCTCCATGAAATTCATACCAAAAAAACTCCTTTCCTATTCCGACGAACCCCCATAATGTTTCCTCCGCTCCAACACCTCCTGGAACGTAGCCTTTAACTGGTCAACCACGATAGGCTTAGATACATGCGCATCCATACCAGACTCCAGCGCATCCCGGATATCATCCACAAATGCATTGGCAGTCATGGCAATAATAGGGACACTTTTTGCCGACGGATGACCGCTGACCCGTATTGCCCTGGTCGCCCCATAACCATCCAGGACGGGCATCTGTACATCCATGAAAATCACGTCATATTCTCCTGGTTTGGAATTACTGAACATATTTACAGCTTCCTGTCCGTCCTTTGCGACATCACAGGCAGCAGCCCCCAGAGATTCCAAAATCTTCACCAGAATCAACTGATTAACCTCAATATCATCCACAACAAGGATATGTTTCCCTGCAAAAACACTCTCTTTCTGTAAAGGTTTCTCCTGCATCCTGCCTTTTTTACCATTCATGGTGCGTTCAATGGCTTCCTTGAAGCTATGCATGAAAAACGGCTTCGTCAGGAAATTTTCTACGCCGACTTCCAGCGCCTCCTCTTCAATCTCGCTCCAATCATAAGAGGTAAAAAACAGAATCGGTATATGCTTTGAATAATTCTTCCGGATCAGGCGCGCCGTCTCCATCCCGTCAAATCCCGGCATCTTCCAGTCTAAAATCATCACATCATACGGTTCGCCCCTCTCCCTTGCCGTACGCATCATCTCCACCACCTTCTTGCCGTCGGTGGTATATCGTATATCAACGCCCGTATGCGCCATCGCCTTAACGATATTCTGGCAGACATATTCGTCGTCATCGGCAACAATCATACGGCTGACGCCATGCTCCTTCCAGAATGCCGGGTCGTCTCCCTCATCCTCACAGATCCGCAAATCCAAATCAAGGGTAAACGTAGTGCCTGCGCCTAACTCACTCTCTACCTCAATCGTACCGCCCATCAAGTCTACCAGGCTCTTGGTAATTGCCATCCCAAGCCCTGTACCCTGTATCTCCCTCGCGGCCGGATTCTCTTCACGGGTAAACGGCTGGAAAATCACCTCCAGGTAATCCGGGGACATCCCCTGCCCATTATCACGGATTACAAACTCAACTCGGCTGTACCCTTCCGTCACTCCGGGCAGTTCACGGACATCCAGCTCAATACAGCCGCCCTCCGGTGTATATTTCACCGAGTTGGACAGAATATTAATCAAAATCTGGTTAATTCGCAGCTTATCCCCCAACAGCTGCTCATGGGTAAACGACGACGCAAAAATCCGAAACGACTGGTTCTTATCCTTACTCTGGGGACGGATAATCACATTCAGTTCTTCGATTACCTCCGCCATATTCACTTCGGAAATATTCAGCGTTGCATTGCCGCCCTCAATCTTATTCATATCCAGCACGTCATTAATCAGCCCCAGCAAATGCTGGCTTGCGGCGTTAATCCGCTGGGTATACTCCAAAACGTGCTCCGGGTTATGGGCTTCCCGGGAAAGCAGGGTGACTAATCCCATAATTGCGTTCATAGGCGTTCGGATATCATGACTGACACTGCTTAAAAACGTACTCTTCGCCTTATTCGCCACACGCGCCAAATCCAACGCCTGAGTCAGCGTATTCTGCGTCTCCCGCTCTCTGGTACGGTCAGACAGATAAACGACAATCTTCTTCTCTCCCTGAATCAGCACACTATAGACCGTCTCCCAAAACCACCTGTGTTCCCCCGTCTTTCTATGAACCCGCTCGCTCATGACCGGCTCAAAGGAAGTTCCCGGTTCTAAAGCATCCAAATCGGCAATCTCCACATCCTTGCCGGAACAATAATTGGCGCGTCCAAACATCCGCACATCCTGAAGGGCTTCTTCCACCGAAACACCCAATACCCTTTCTACGTTTGAGCTCACAAACTCAATCCTGAGTTCCTTTCCGCTCAGCATCACATAAACGTCATCCGTATTATTAGACAGATAGGTTGAAAAAACGTCAAACTGCTGCTTATTGTAAGCTATCTCCTGCTCTTTCTTACTGAGTTCCTTATGGCTCCGCCAATTAAGAAGCAAAAAACCGCCAAACACAATCATAAGAACAACCATAAATATAATGGCAAACTGGGAATCCTGAATGATGTCGTCCGCCTCTTCCATGACCGCCGCAACGGGAATGATAGAAATCAGATACCATCCCCCCACGTTCTCCACTGGGACATAGGTACAGATCTGCTCACCTCTTACACTTTCAAAGATTGACGTACCCGACTCACGGCTGCTCAGCATCTCAATAATAGATTTGCCGTCAACCTTGTCTGCGTCTTCCCCTAATACCAAGTCAAACAGACTCTTACAAGAAGCCGCCTCGCTCCCTTCCTCAGACCGCATCAGGATATCGCCTTCACGGCTCACAATATAGCAGTGTCCCTGCCCGTCATAGAAAGACAGGGAAAATTCCTCCGAAACTGCCGCACTCTCATATGCTTTCTGAAACAATCCCGGCACACCGTCGTTAAATTCAAATCTCTCATAATAACCAAACGCCGTATTGCCTGTATACAATCCCGGATAAGGGTCACGGATGTCCGCCCCTGTCAGGGAACGGTACTCTTCAAGCTCATCCCCCTGAAGCCGGAACACTTGATCAGATTTATTGTTGCAATATTCACCAGTTTCCAGGTTAATAACCGAATAATAGGCGTCAATTGAAGAAAACACTTCCAACTTCTGTTCAATTCCTGCAGTATCCAAGGAAGACGTATGGGAAAAGTACTCTGCATAACTGTGCAGCCGTTCCCTGTCCGCGGAAATAAAAGTATCAAATGACTGTTGCTGCTGCCGCGTCATATCCATGACATTACGAATAGCCTGATCCATCAGATTGCTGCGGAGAATCCTAATATAGACTCCCCCAACACTTAAAACAAGCAAAATGCAAACACAAATTAATATACTTACTACACTATACCGCTTATTCTTTTCTCTCTCCGTTCCTTCCACATTCATTCGCCTTCATAATCTCTCATTCTATATCTGTATATTATACATAGATAGCCCAAAAATTACAATCATTATTTATCTTTTTGCGATCTTCTCGATTGCCTGTAAAAGCAATGTAAAATCCAGCGGCTTTGAAAGGCAGGCATCGATCCCACATTCCATTGCCCTTCCCTTGTTGCTGGCAAGGATATCCGCCGAAAGCGCAATAATGGGGATATGGGCCAGGGTCGGATCCGGAAGGCGCCGGATTTCCGCCGCCTGCCAGCCGTCCATCACAGGCATCTGCAAATCCATGATGACCAGATCGTAATCGCCGGGAGACGCACATTTCACCTTGTCCAGTGCAATCTGCCCGTTTTCCGCCGGTTCCACCGTAAATCCCATCCGCTCCAAAAGCTCGGTTTCAATTTCTAAATTAATCTCATTGTCCTCTACCAGAAGGATACGCAGGCTCGTGCCGAAAAGCGCCTCCGCTTCCTTCGCCGCGTCATGGAGCGGCTGCGCCCGGAAGGTAAGGGCGACGGTAAAAGCGCTTCCTTCATTCACGGTACTCTTAACGTCAATATTTCCATGCATCATATCTACAATGCTCTTCGCAATCGTAAGTCCCAGCCCAATCCCGTGTACGCCGCTTAACGTCGAACTCTTCTCCCTGCTGAACGGCTCGAATATCTTCCCTAAAAATTCTTCGCCAATCCCGATTCCGTTATCCTCCACCACCAGATTGTAGACCACATAGCTGTTGGGCAGCTCGTCCTTCTCCGTCAGCCGGATATTCACCTTGCCGCCGGGATTCGTGTAGGTCACGGCATTGTTGGCAAGGCTCAGCACAAGCTGCTGTAATTTCCCCTGATCCGCGTAGATGATATTATGCTTCACACTGTCACAATCCAGCAAGAAGGACAGGGACTTCTCCTTTGCCTGAGGCATCAGGAACTCATACGCCTCCCTTACCGTCTCACACAAGTCGCATTCTACCTCCGCAGGGCCTGCCGCATTTGAAAGCGCCGAAATATCCAACACTTTCGTAATCATGTCAAGAAGCTGGCGGCTGGCGGCATCAATCCGGTCAAGATACCCCGAAACTTTCTCCGGCTCGCTAATCCACGCCTTTGCAAGAGAGGTGAATCCGAAGATCGCATTTAAAGGAGTCCGCATGTCATGTGAAATATTCGACAAAAATGCATTCTTCGCCTTAATTGCCAGATTCGCGCTTCCCAGCGCCTCCGCAAGCAGACGCTTCTGTTCCGTCTGCTGCCGCTTTCTCTCGTCGGTGGACTCCCCGATAAACACATAGAAGATATCCCCCACAGCTTCATTCTTAATATAATGGCCGTAATCCTCCACCCATATCACAGTCCCGTCTTGGCGCCGAATCCGGTACTCCACAAAATCCAAATCAAACTGATTCTCAAAAATCTGCCTCTTAATGCTCTTATCTACTTCATCCCAATCCTCATGATAAACGACCCCCCCCCGGAACGTATTACCGGTCAAGGCACGGAATTCCTTTCTCGTCTTACACTGGAAAATGTCAAGCAGACTTTGGTTTACGTAGATAACCTGACCGTCGCCTTCTGCAAAATAAATCAGGAAGCCTCCAGGAATCTCTTCCATAAAACGAAGAAACTCAAAAGTTTCCTGAAGGCTCTCCATGTCCTCCGAAGAAAGCAGCTCTTTCGGAAGACTCTCCTCACAGATGCTCTCCGACTCAATCCCATTCTCTTCCAGGATACGCAGTAAATGTATTACACGCTCAATCAGATGCCTTTCCTGTCTCACATTCATACAAAATACCCCCTCTCTAAATCGCTTTCTTACGCCATTTGCCGCGTTTATAGAAAATACTCGTTATGATTGCCCCAAGCACCCACGAAATCAGAAGTGAAACATAGATACTCTCTTTGCGTCCCCCCGGGAACTCTGCGCTCTTCGTCAGATGTACCAGTCCGTAAGCAATCGGAACCCTCAGGAATATCGTCATCACAATAGAAATCCACATCGGGGTCACAGTATCCCCCGCTCCCCGCATCACGCCGGAGAGGCTCTGGATAATCGCCATCGCGATATACCCGACTGCCAGTATCCGCATCATATTCATGCTAAGCGTTACAAGCTCCGCCGTGTTTGTGAAAATTGCCATCAGATTTCTCCCGAACAACAATATCAGCCCTGTAATCGCCGCCGAAAAACCGACCGCCATCAGTGTTCCCTGCTTTGCTCCCTGTGAAACACGGTCATAAGCCCTTGCCCCCACATTTTGTCCGGCATAAGTGGTCATCGCCGTTCCAAAAGAAAAGTTCGGAAGCATCGCAAACCCATCCACACGCATAACGATTACATTGGAAGCGATAAATTGCTCGCCAAAACTGTTGGTCAAGGACTGAACCACCAGCATTGCCATAGACATAATTGCCTGCGTCACCCCTGACGGGACTCCAAGCCGGATAATATTCATTCCATGTTTCTTGGTCAATTTGAAATACTGCGTCTTGAAGTCAAAAAGCTCCTTCATCCGCATTAATTTAAGCAGGCACAGCACGGCTGAAACCGCCTGAGCAATCACCGTAGCCAGGGCAACGCCGCTGACTCCCATATCAAATTGGATTACAAACAATAAATCCAGGGCAATATTCAGTACGCTTGACACAACCAGATACACCAGTGCGGAAATCGAATCTCCAAGCCCTCGAAGAATCCCGCTCAGTATATTATAGAAGGAAAGCCCCGCTATGCCCAGAAACAAAATCCTCAGGTAGGACGTACACCAGTCAAGAATACTGTCCGGCGTTTTTAAAAGCACCAGAAGCGGCCTTGCAGTTATCGTCGCCATCACCATGATTATAACAGATGAAATCGCCGTCAGGACAATACTGTTTGCAATCGCAATCGAGAGGTCATCCCTCTTCCGTGCGCCGAAATACTGAGATACCATAATGCTGGCGCCCACGCTGATACCGATAAATAATACGATCAGAAGGTTCAGTATGGGGCCTGCGCTTCCCACCGCCGCCAGTGCGTTATCTCCTACATAGTTGCCCACTACCACGCTGTCTACCGTATTATATAATTGCTGGGCAATATTGCCGACCAGCATCGGCACTGTAAAGATCAGTATATCTTCCCAAGGTTTTCCCACAGTCATGTCAACCGGGGCAAATAGCTTCTTCAGTACACTCATATTCTTCCTCCTCATTTACATACCCTTATATTCAGTTATATCACAAATTATTAAATTTTGATAGAGTATTTAAAAAATCCTTGTCATATAGTTTTAAAAACTATATAAAGATTTCCAGACGCTCCCTTGCGCGCCGCCGTCTTTCCAGCGTATAATAATACCCATCAGTCTGTCCCGCCAGCCGGGACAGCGGACAAACAGGAGGATGGAAGATGAACAGTCTGGAAGCGGCAAAGCTGACCCTGGCGGACGGGGGCTATACCTGCGTTATCGCCAGCGGCGGAAAGGTGATTTTTACGTCAAAGGAGCGGGGAGTGAAGCCCCTGGTGGATTACTACCGCCAGCGGGGCCGGTCCCAGCAGGAGGACACCGCGCTGGCGGATAAGGTCATCGGACGGGCGGCGGCGCTGCTGGCCCGTCTGGCGGGTATCCGGGAGCTCTACGCCGGTGTCATCAGCACGGGGGCGCTGGAGGAGCTGGAAAAAGCTGGCATCCCAGCCAGCTATGAAACAAAGACAGAAGCCGTCCGTAACCGGACGGGCACCGGCCTCTGCCCCATGGAGCAGCTTTCCCAGGGGGTGGAGGAGCCGGAGGAGATGCTGCGCCGGGTGGAAAAGTTCCTGGCGGGGCAGGCACTAAAAGCCTGAACCTCCAAAAGCTCCCCCCCAGCGCTAAGAGCCTGTACAGGCTCTGAAGGAGGTAACTTATGGAAAATGTCATGATGCGTTCCGGGGGCTTCCCCAAACGGTACACCCTGGGGGAGGAAGTGATGAATGCCGTCACCCATGGGGTGGGCGCTTTGCTGGCAGTAGCCGGGGGAACGCTGCTTATCGCCTCCTCCGCCAGCCAGCAGGACCCCTATAAGCTGGCCAGCTCCATTGTTTACGGGCTTTCCCTGGCGATGCTCTACCTGATGTCCACCCTCTACCACAGCATCGCCAGCCCCAGGGCCAAGGCGGTGCTGCGCGTCTTTGACCATTGCAGCATCTTCCTGCTCATTGCCGGAACCTACACCCCCTTCACCCTGGTGACCCTTCGGCAGACAGGGGGCTGGGGCCTCTTTGGGGCCATCTGGGGGACGGCGGCGGTGGGCATCGCCCTTAACGCCATCAGCCTGCGGCGGTTTGAAAAACTTTCCCTCCTCTGCTATGTGGTGATGGGCTGGGCGGTGGTGTTCCAGGCGGGGACGCTGCTTTCCGCCCTCTCCCCAGGGGGACTGGCCCTTCTGGTGGCCGGGGGAATCTGCTACACCGGGGGCATCCTCTTCTATGTCCTGCGCAGGCCCTATATGCACGGCGTCTGGCACCTCTTTGTCCTGGCGGGAAGCGTCTGCCATTTCTTTTGCGTCGCTATGGTAATCGGTTTGATTTGACAGGGATACACGCCGGGCCGGGCGGCAAGATAATAGAGCCAGGGGTCAGCTTCCCCTGGCAAAAGCTGCAAAGGAGTGACCGTCCATGGCAGAACTGACCACCAGGGAGCTGGGCTCCATTACGGACCAGCTTGCCCACGAGCAGGTGCTGGTGAAAAAATACAAGATGTACGCCGCCCAGTGCTGCGACCCCCAGCTGAAAATAAAATGCCAGCAGGTGGCGGCCCGGCACCAGAACCATTACAACACCCTGCTGAATCATCTGAGTTAGGAGGGGAAACAATGGCAGAAATCAATCCGTCCTTTGGGGACCGGGAGATTATGGACGACGTTCTGGCCTCCCAGAAGCAGATGACGGCGGACTACAACACCGCCGCCAACGAATGCGCCTCCAGCGCCCTCCAGTCGGAGTTCATGACCCTTTTGGGGGAGGAACACCAGATTCAAATGGAAATCTTCCAGGAGATGCAGAAGCGGGGCTGGTACCCCACCGAGCAGGCTCCCCGGCAGAAGATTGAAAAGGCGCGGGAGCAGTTCACCGGCACCAACAGCTGAAAAACGGCTCCAGTGCCAGCCGCCCCGCCAGGAGATTTCCGGCGGGGGGCTTTTGCCCACAAGGGCAGCCGCCAATCAGGGGGACAGAAGCTCGTCCGACGATACCTCAAAGTGGTCCGAGAACAGCTTAAGCTCAATATCGGTGACAAAGCGCTGTCCGGATTCAATGCGCTGGACAGCGTTTTTATCAATGTCCAGGCCCAAAAGCTGCATTTGGTCCGCCAGCTCCCGCTGCGAAATGCCCCGCAATTTCCGCAGACGGGATATCGTTCTTCCACATAAGTTGTTTTTTCCGTCTTTTGCCCTGTTTATAAACATAAAATACCTCCAAATTTGACATTTACTGCTTGTCATCTGCTGTATTTTATGTTATAATCTTCCCAAAATTGACATTTACTAAATGTCAAAAAAGAGGAGGATATGCAAATGGCAAAAATACTGTCCATCACAAACAAAATGGTGACGTTGGGGATGGAGGACGGTTCCCTCAAGGATGTAGACCTGTCTGGCTTCAACTTTATGCCGGTGGCGGGAGACGAGGTAGAGCTTTTTGAGTCCGAAGGACGGGTGATTGTCACAAAGAAAGAGGTTGTGAAAACGGCAGCCGCGCCGGACGGAGGCATCCACATCAACGTTTCAAACGATAACATCAATGCCAATACAAACACAGCGGCCGTCACGGGGGGCGTTCCCATGAGACGGCCTGTAAAAAAGGTGGTATACTGTTTATTGGCGTTGTTTTTAGGTTGGTTAGGCGCCCACAAATTTTATGCGGGAAGAACCGGAACAGGGATACTTTACCTTTTCTTTTGCTGGACAGGTATTCCCGCCATCCTTGCCGTCATAGATTTTATTGTGGGACTCTTTAAGGCAACGGATGGAAACGGCTGGTTCCTTTACTACT
>OFFJ01002845.1_pt1 | contig 10619 bp, 13 predicted proteins | sample 1521261 | NCBI WGS metagenome assembly OFFJ01 (sample SAMEA3504122, study PRJEB24116) | mouse gut metagenome | biome: mouse gut; feature: mouse-associated habitat; material: faeces | place: Denmark | collected 2011 | reverse complement strand
GCTGATATACATTTTCCGTACCATACTTATCTTTCGTAGTAAGTTCAAAGTAAAGGGTACCATTGAAATCATTTGTATCATCTATATTTATTCTCTTAAGTGTACTGTCTCCCGATATCTGCCCCAAATCACCGGAAACATTGACGGTACCTCCTGTCGTATCTACCACACTATTGGAAAGAATCACATTCTTTTCACTGCCGAATATCGTATAAAATGTGGTTGAGTATGATGTAATATCAAGGAAAGACTCATCAGCTACTTTCAAATCACCACCGGAGAAAATTTCCTCTGAACCATTGAAAACAATAATACCATTAGACACTGTGAGCTGTTCATTCTCCCCGCTAAAAGAATACACCCTTAATGGTTCCTGCTCTTCTTTTCCGCATCCGGTTAATGCCAACATCAGCATCGTCATAAAAGCCAGTGTTTTCGCTTTCATCATATCCCAAATCTCCTCCATTACGGATTCAGCTTCCCAATCAGTTTCCGATAAAAAGAAATTTATAAATGGTATCACATGACATGTAAATCTATAAAGACTAATGTAATCTTATCATCGGTAACTTTGCGGACAAAAAATCTGGCTGTTATAGGTAAAGTCTTCATTGCTACTCCCTTCCATACCTTTAAATCTCCGATAATAAATTATTGAGGAAACAATCAACTAAGGTAAAATCCATAGTACTATTTTCCTCTGAATAAGCGTTCAAAAACTTTTCAGCTTCAGATCTGCGCCCCAATTTAATCATACAATAATATTTCAGCATAAAATATGCTTTCTTTTGGGTAATTGGCACAACCGAAATTATCTTTTCTATATCGTCAAAATGGGTATTCGCAATGTTTTCCCATGAGCCCCACTCTTTCAGCCATGTTTCTACCTTTGGAAAATTGAAAATGATATCCTGGACAATATTTTCATGTGTTGGAAAAGTTAAGGCTTTTTCCAATGAAGGAATGGGAACAATCTGCTCCATTCTTTGCCGTATAATGCACTCATGTTCTTTTGGCTTTTCCTTTATCTCTAATTTTCCAGTATAAAGAGACGGGAGCCCCACGGGGTGAAGTCCAACATTAACAAAAAGGTAATCACCATAAGCCCCATGCTGAAAATTGATAAGCCTGTAAAAATCATTTTCTATTTTCCAAAAAGAATTTCGCTCTTTTTTATATCCGTATTCGGAAAATATTCCCTTAACCTCGCCAATTATCGTTTTCATATTTTTCGCTCCCTTATAGATGAAAAAACGTCTGCTATATTCGGCGTTGCTTCGGCTGTATACTTAGTCCATGTCCGGTAGGCATTTCGTAACCTGTTTTTGTCATGCTGTTCGGATGATTCCGATGCACAGACCGAAACAATTCGCCTTGGATCAAGTTTCATATTGGACCTAAACCCCAAAAGTACGGGCATGTTGACAGACACCTCATTTTTAGGCTTTGTAAAATATCCCCACCTGACCATAGGGTTGTGCTTTATAAATGTTTCAGCAAAATAGAATGAAATATCTGTAATAATCGCTAATGTTCTCACTGAAAATCTCTTTTTTGAAATACTATCATGCATCCATTCCGGAAATTGCTTTAATTCTGCCTGGTATTCTTCCTCGCTTTTTGCTACCATGTCGATTTGAGTTTCAAACCAGTTCCATAGCTCGATAAGGGAATCCGGTGTATATTCACACAAAAAAGCTGCTCCCCCTGTTGACCGGGCATATTCATATAGCTGTTCAATTCTCTCTTTTGATTGTCCAACATACCAATGGAAATATTCTTCTGCCTGTTTCTTGCTTAGACTCCGAAATCCATTATGATGAAATGGAGCAATCATTAACTTATATTCATTCATTTCGACTCACCCTTTATTCCATACTGATCATTGAGGTAATAGCTATAATTCCTGAATACCGGCCTGCTGTAACCAGCCTTTCAGTTTTTTTATGGGGAAACCGGTAAATGTATAGGCATCCTCTGTCAAGCCATGTTCACCAATCACTGTTTTTTCTGCCTGGCCAAATATAGTCACAGACGGAAAAAAGAGAAGGATTCTGCCAAATGTAAAGCCTCTTATTTTTGATAATTTTAGCTCAATGCCTGTATAAGTGTCCAAAAATACCCTTTGATTTGTCACATAAATTGTGGCATGCCAGCATTGGTAGGTATGTTTCTCTAAATCCCTATAAGATACAAGCCCTTGTCCAATTCGTGATTCGCCTGGATTAAGCTGTAAATTTGCCATAGATATTACCTCTGTACTTTCTTTTTTATCATTGTTCCATGAAAAAAATAGCGATAATTGTCCTCCGCATCGCCATCTTCCATAACTCTGAAAGAATCAAAATCCGCATCTACCAACCGATTGCCCCAAAAGATATGTTTATCATCACGAGCATATCCGTCACTTAACAACATAAAACTCTGGGGCGTAGTATCAAGCTGCTTACCTTCCCCAAATATCCGAATTCCGTCACTGGCATAAGAATACCCCAACAGAGCAAAGGCTTTGCTGTCTGCATCAAGTGGCACACCATTATGAAATACCTGCCTGCCATCATTGGCATAGCCGTCACCCAATATCACAAAATTCTGTACTTTTGCTTTCAATAACTGATCTCTCCAAAATATGTGCTTATCATCGCGGGCATATCCATCACTTAGTACAGCAAAGGATTGAGGAATTGCTCTTTTTACTGTTACCTGGCAAAAATATACACGTTCGTCATCTTTTGTATATCCATCGGTCAAGATAGTAAAGGCAGCCGGATTTTTACACGTTTTCAGTCGGACAGCATGGCGGGTTTCCGTAGAATAAGTAAAAAAGTACACAAATTCTGCATCTCTGCCATAACCTTCAGGGCCATACATTCCAATACCATCATCCAATATTTCAAAGGTTTCCGGATGTGCAATCTTGGCATCGCCATATGGAGTATAAATGATCTGATGGTTTCCAATATAGGCCGGATTGAAGACGTGAAAGCCCTCCGGTGTAATGTCACGCAACAGGATGCCTCTTCGGTAAACCCGCTCTTTGTCCTTTATAAAGTCATGGCTCAGAACCTCCATTGTAGCAAGATCAATTTTGACACGGCGGAAAATATTTTCATACGATTGTTGTTCCGGCATAAAGGCCACTTCACCGTCACATTCACGGTAGCCGGATGGTTTTCCATTGTTATCTTTTAAAATACGTGCGTAACCCATTGTATCGCTCCCTCTGTTTCTAATTTTTATATCTATATTTTCAAATCATATACCATAGTATCGTTGTCTCGCCATCGCTTTTGGCTCATTCGTCCTGGATGGGGAAGCCGTATTCTGCTCTTATAAATTTATTGAGGTGCGCCCATACTTAAAAACTCTTCAATTTCTTGTCTCAAATCTTCCACAGTATAAGTGCTGGCGTCAAAGCCATCCAGAATATTGAGTTCCTCATGGAAGATATAAATTTTATTTGCTTTTGCCTGCAGGAGCAGATTACATTCTAAATGGTCTATGCTGTTTAGAAAATCATAGAGGTATTCCGCATACGTTTCTGTATCTAAATCGTCCGTAAAGCGTAAAACCAATTTTACATACGCCCCGCTTTCTGAGAGGAACCGCTCCAGCCCGTCTTCGGCTGTCCATGCTCTTGCCGTTTCCGGCATCTCCAGAGAAATACGCTGGTCAATGACATAATCCTTAGTTTCACACAATTCCAAAACCGGAGTCTCAGCCTCTTCCTTGAAGAAGTACACTGCATATCCATCCCGGACATCTTGATACATTGTCTGTGATACAAGAGCGGTTGTCACCTGTTCCGGCGCATTGATCGGCGCAACATCACAGGTATAAGTGGCCCCAGCGAACAGCCCATAGTTTTCCAAATCCTCGTCACCGACAACAGTAAATTCCATCCCATATTTCTCTTGTAACTGTGTCAGCAAATATGCCCTCGCAGACTCCAGATTATTTTCAAATGGGCCATCTTGATACTCGGCATTTTCCAGATCATCAATGGCCTCCTGAACACCGCCGCCGACAACCTCCAATGCATCATTTGCTTTTTCCGCCGCCCAGTCTGTCAATTCTTCACTCATACCGCATCCTGACAGCATAAGCAGGAGTAAGGAAATCATAAATAGTCTTTTCGGTTTCACCATATCTGCGAACCTCTTTTTTGTGAATATCAACAGCTACCAGCCAGTCTCCATCCAACGGTTTTTTTATATGCTGTTTCCGCTGGCGGCTGAAGCTGATAAAAAATCAAGGTCAAAAGTATGTTGCTTAATTTTGCTCTTGACTCCATAATTTTTCAATGCTTTCCATTCGCTCAAAATCAATATCCGAAGTATACCCAGCACTACGTTCTGTGTCCGGAATTAGCCCAAAAGCACTTGCAAAAAAAGAAAGCACATCATCAGCCTCTATCCCGATATAATCCGAAACTTCTGTATCCCAAATATAAACCCGCCCACTGTTACCCAAATGTAATTCATAGCTCCAAGCACCGCTTGGACAGTAAAAGGGATTTTCCCAGCCATCAACCTGTCTTGGCGAAAAGCCATTATAATTCAACCGGTATCCGATTGGAAAAATATCATCATTAAATCTGGCACTTAAACATTTTGCCCCTATCAGCCAATCTTTTAACAGTATATCACTTTCTTCAGAAAGCCTAAGACGTAGAGCCCCTCCGTATTTATCTATCGGTATTTTTTCTTTTTTTATTGGAAAAATCAGGCCGTATAGCTGTTCGTAAAACGTCTTAATATTCTCTGGGATAGGCAAACCAGTGTCTTTAATTGCTGAAATAATATAGTTGGATTCCGCTCTGTGCAATCCGTTCCATCCCCAGTGTTGAAGAATAAACTTGACTTTATTTTCTAATAAACAGTCCAGCGTTGCTATTTGGGAATACAACTCACCAGCTTTACATTGTAGCTTATCATACTTAATTGATGCAGCAATAAAAGCAACTTCATCTGGTTTTAGTGGGTTCCAATTCACTTCCGTATCCTCCCATTGAATTGATATGTGTATGTAAAACACTAAAAAAACAAAACCCTCCGCCATAGCCCCGCCTCATCTGCGCTTTTGGCTCACTTGTCAGCATTTTCAGTAATTGGGATTTCATAAGCCCTTTTCTCCAGGTACTCCCAATGCTCATCACCAACAGGTTCAAAGGATGTCCATGCCACTTTAAGCTGGTTTTCAGATATATAAAATTTGATACGTGTTAAAACTCCGTCTCTTGTATCAATATCAGGCTCTGCCACATAATCAAAAGTGTAAACCGTGTGTTTCCGCGTCCAGTCCGAAGTATCCCGATAATAAATCATCGCATTTTCCGCAGGTATCTTTATCAGGCCAAACAGCTTCTCATTTTCTTCTTTTCCGGGAAGATAGAAATAGCATCGTGTTCCATTTGATGTGATGTAAAGTTCATTTTCTCCTGCCTTGTCCTGAAACAGTATCTCGCAACAACTCAGATCGGTCAAGAGCAGATCGCTTTCTTTCAGCCAGCCTTCCACATAGCCATTGTGGTGTGGAGCCGTCCAATGCTCCGCACAAACCCAGGTTTTACCATCTTCCCGCACGCTCCCACGCATCGCTTTGCTCCCCACATCGGGATAACGATACAATACCGAACCATTTTCATCCAGGATATGTATATCGTAGTCATGGGTTTTCTCATAATCACCCGCTTTTTCCCATTGAAGATAACAAGAGCTTCCCTCAATGGGAGATTTTTCATCATAAGCATAGCAATCCCTGCTATAACCGGACGGATATATTACTTCATATTCTGTTGCGCCTGCCGTTGGATCACAGCCTGTCAGTGATAGAGCAAATATTGCCGCACAGCATAAAGAAAAAATGCGGCGCACAATTTTTCCTTTCATCTTTGTCCCGCTCTCCTTTTCATGCCGCCTATCACGCACCACGCTATCACATACAACAGAACATACCCCCCTGCCAGCACAAGGACAATCCTATACTTTTTCCGAAATCCTGCTGTGTAGCTTTCCGCAGTCTGATCCGGCTCCACAGTGATATAGGAACGGTCAGCGGGAATCGCCAGCACCCGCCGCTCCACTGTTGTTCCTGCATCCACAATCTTCTGGCCCAGCTCACGGGTAAGGGCCTGCTCGCTCCACTGATAGCCGCTCCCACTGATGTCTTGATAGTAGACCATATAAACGGTCTTAGTCGGATTCATGCGGCGGTCACGTCCGCTCGCACCCGTATTCTGCACCTGGACGGGCAGTACCTGATAGGGTGAAAAGGTATAAACGCCTTTGTCCTCGTAACTGTCAGCGGGGAGGATAGCAGACAGATACCTGAAAGAAAGATAACCCATCGCCGCTGCTAAGATCAGCAACATAATTCCCACCACAAAGATAATAGATTTTAGTTTTCCCATATGTACCCCCTGAAGCTGCAGATGCCTGTTAAGTGTTATGCTGTATACAGGTTCTCTCTTTTTAACACCGCAAATATCTTTTTCCGCATATCTTTGCTGATCTTTTCAATAGCCGCCAGATACCTGTCCTTATCCTGTTCCAGCCATGTACAGATGAAATTCCGGTAAAACTCTTTTTCCGCTTTTGCGTTTCCGGATATCGCATAGATTGCGGAATACATCTGCATGATATCTTCTGATAATTGGTACGTCCGGACTGTATGCTCAAGAAAAGAGTTTGCATAGGGCACTCCAATTTCACGCATCATTTCCTTCACCGGCCCCCGTACAATATCCACATATCCTCTTTTTATCCCATAAACGATAAGTCTTTCCGTAAATGTGCATACCTTTGATAAATAACAGAGTTCCACATTTTTTCTGTGGGGAAATCCCATAATATATTTATTGACAGGCATTGTTTCCGGCATGATATCTGTTTCTCCTGACAGCCAGGAACGGAATGCCCGTTCTTCTAAAGGATTGCTGTTTATAAATTCCATCTGGCCGGCCCAGGCTGCCGCCTCCTCTTTTGCAATGTCTGCGCCTTTTCCCTGGGAATTCAAATAAATCAGGATATACGCTTTCCCTGTATGGTTTGAACCCCGGAATACCTTTTTGGCCGTTTCCTCATTGTGGATCACAAGTTCTTTAAAATCCTGCTCTTCCTTTTTGCTCAAACTCATAGAGCTTGCCTGTATATATTCCTTTATCCTTTTTTCTGCTTCCTGCTTTTCTCCTGCTGCTCCGTTCATGCCAACCTTCCCTTTCCACGTAGTTTCCTGGCCAGATTTTCCAACTCTGCTTTTGTCATAGGCGGAATCAAAATGTGATCCGCATCAAACTTTCGGACATCATATCCGTTCAGTTCCTCAATGAACTGCTCATAAGGAAACATTCCTTCCAGCACACGCTGCTCACTGTAAAGTACAAACTGTATAAACCCCTCTGTCACTTTCAGTTCACTCAGATTCAAAAACCCGTCAGCCCGGACAGGAAAGATACTTTCGCATTCTTCTGTTAAGGCATAAAAGGCTCCGATCTCTTTTGTTTCGTTTTTCTGCAGAAGCCCTGGCTTTGCATAATAGACATCCCGTGCCTGAAGACCATGCAGGGTACTTTCAAAATCAGAAAGGTCCGTACATGCCTCCCATGCGACTACCTTATGCCTTATTCATGCTGATACCTCCTCATAACTGTTCTTGATGCAACATCCGCCAATCCTTATAGCTCACACTCCACATGAAGTTTCTTCAAAACCTCTTTATGTATCAAGCGGCAGGAGCGCAGGTCAACATATTTTAACTTAGGCAGTTTCAACAGTAACCGGCAATCCGTAAAATTTGTATTATAGAGAGATAACGTCCGCAGATTTTTACATTCTGTCAGAAAAGAAAAATCCTCCACACATATTTCACAGATCCGCAGTTCCCGTAAATTCTCCATACGCCCGATAGCAGACCAGCCCCGGAGGTCATAATAGTAAGGTTCCGGAGGAAAATGTTCCTCCGGCGCACGAAGATACGCATAGCGCCTTTCATCATCCCAACTCTGAACTGTTTTTTCGGACAGGACAAGCTGCAGCTTTTTCATCTGCTTTAACTTCCGCCCCCAGTCCCAGGCCGTGGACGGCAGCCGTCCGCCCGATTCCTGCCGGATGGCAAGGGCAATCAGCGGATGCAGCAAAATCCCATCTGCCGGAATCGTCCGGTACATGCCAAGGTCAGCCAGCGCATTTCCCGGCATCTCCAGACGGTACGGGCGGGGAAAACGGATATCTTCCGGGTTTATGCTTTCATAAAACAAATCCTTTAACACCGTGCCGGCCCCTTTGTAGACTTTGCATTCCTCATTCCGGCGGAAAGAACGCTCTAATGCTTCTTTGTCCTTATAATCGTCAACATGGATCTGCTCCAGTGCAAACGGAAATGCCTCCTGCACCTCAAGCAATGCTTCCCGTAACCGAGAGTCGTTTACACAAGGAACCGACAGCAGGGCATAATGGAGCAGCTCCAAATCCTCCCGTTCCCGCAAAAAGTCCAGCCATATCTCCAGGTGTTCCTTTGCGTCCGGGAAACGCCCCAGATCATAGAGCAGTTCCCTTTTCTCCCTGCCTTCGGCTTTATCCAGAAGAAACGCCACCTGTTCCAGTTTCACTTCACCGCCCATCCTTAAAAGAGGGATAGCGATACAATAAGTTTCCGGGGAAAGCTCCGACAGCTTATCCAGAATGCGCTCCCTCCAGCTCTTCGCCAGATCTTTCCTTTCCGCAGGCGTGTGGTACAACTCATAGACTACCTGGTCAAACAACCCTGCTTCCCACCGTTTATCCAAAAACTGTCCATATAACACAGGGTCTACACGGTAAGCCAGCAGGGGCAGGCTGTCCACATTTTCCTTTGCGATCCAATCATCCAAAATCCCGCGTATGAAATCCCGGGAAGCCTCCGATAAAGCCGGAAACTTGTCCATGCTGCCGACCGCCAGCAGACGTTCCGCATCCGTATCGGCCTGAATGTAAAGCTTCCGCAGCGTTTCTTCATCGCCATCCAGAGAAAGGCCGAACCACCCCATATCGTAACCGGCTGCCGCCTCCCGCAGCCAGCGGATATACCAGGATAAAAAGTCCGGCTCCCTGGGGAAGAATATCCAGGAGCGCTCATATTCTATATAAACGACACGGCCCCGGTCCTGCCCTGCCACCAGCAGATAAGTAAAATAAGTATCTCCCTGAGATTCAATGGGAATACAGCCCCGCCGCCAGTCGTGATCCCTGTCGCCTAAATCTTTTAAAGAATCCGGATCAGTTCCCGGAGCAAGATATGGCGTTTCTCCCGTCTCCACCTGCCAGCTCAGCCATCCTTTCACCTGCTTCAGTGAAAACAGACCGTAAAAAGGCCCGGCCCCGCCGTTCCCCGCCTGCAGCAGAAAGTCACGGTAGCCGTCCGGAAGTGAGATCCCTGTTTCCTGCTCGAATTCTTCTATCTCTTTGAGAGACGCTGGCCGATTCCATTGATATTTATGATTTTTTGCACCAAATTGTTTCAAATCGGCATCTGTAACTTTTGCTTTTTCTAACAATGAGCGCAATTCTTCTATCGGAAATGTGCTTGACATTGCCTTATACTCCCTTTTCTCTCTCTTATATCCACTAAAGAAGCTCTTTTTTCTTTAACCGGATTGTTTTGCCCTCAAAGGACAGCATAACACCCCATACTTTATTTAATGCAATCCGTTCAATCTCTTGCATTTTATCAATAATATTTGCTTTTGTATCGCCTCTTTGTATCATGGAAAGCACTTCCTGTACCGTATCATAATTTTCCTGATCATCCACAGATACCTCTCGCCCAGATCGTTTATTCAGCTCAATACCCTTTTTTAAACCGCATAATGCCCTTTCCAATAGTAAGATGCTTTTTTCAAAGTTTCCTTTCCAAATTTCACCATACCCCAAAGATAAAAAACTTAAGGCATTATCATTTTTATGAGTGATACCATATTGGAAACCATCACAACTCCATGTTTTAGACAAAATCAAAAAACGATCATAAGAAAAAGCTTTCAAACATGAAAATATCTCCTGATTAAATTGGGGATGGATAATCTCTTCCCAAAGCGATTTCATCTGTTGAATATCATAAAATTCTTTATAGCTTCTTGTATCTTCTATGGCAAGATCATAATAAACACTATAAATATCCTCTTTTTTGTCACCATGCGGACAAAATGTTTTTTCAGCATAAATATGGTTTTTGTAAGAGCCTGCAGGGGAAACCAATACATGGATGCGTGTTCTGCCATATGAAACTTCCGGACAAACAATCTGTACAAAATGCTCCACAATTTTAACCAGATGCTTTCCTTTTCGGGGGCTAAGGACAAATCCGTTAGCCTCACACATCGTCTTTAACTGCTGATACAGAAATTTGTTCATTTCTGTGGTACTCCAAAATTTTTCAGCGTCCATTGAAATGCTCCTAAAATGATTTTCTATTTTCCATAGCTTCTGAAAAGTTAAAACTATTCTCTGTTCCTAATATGCCGTTTCCGTTAGTGTCTGAATTTACAAAAACATAAAAATCATAGTTACATCAAATTGTTGAATAAATAATCTATAGTTCCCACTACTTTTCCAACTACAATTGGAAGAAGGTGGTAAAATTAC
>OFFJ01002844.1_pt1 | contig 10621 bp, 9 predicted proteins | sample 1521261 | NCBI WGS metagenome assembly OFFJ01 (sample SAMEA3504122, study PRJEB24116) | mouse gut metagenome | biome: mouse gut; feature: mouse-associated habitat; material: faeces | place: Denmark | collected 2011 | reverse complement strand
TTTTTAACCAAAGACACAAACTATTTTACACTACCGAAAAAACAGGTACATTATTCCCGTGGGCCGAGCTTGACTTTGAGTTTAACAATACAGATGAGTTGTTGAAAGGAATATCGGAAAGATATGATCTGGAAAATGCAAAGCAAGGTGATTTGTGCCGGATTCTCAGTCTGCTGGTACAGGGCGGTGCGATAACAAAAACGGATTATTGGGATGGGCAGGCAATCGTTCCGGTTGCCGGAACAGGAGAAAATTTTCCGTTTCCAAAAGAGCCGGAAAATCTGGTGAGAGATTATTATGACAATTTTGAAGAATTTGTAGATCAATACGGCGTCTCCTATTCTGAAAATGTAAGGGAGCGTCTGCAGATGTCGCTTGGCACACAGAAAAATCGATTTGATTTTCCAGCAGATTCAGGCGTACAGATATGAATAAATACAGATAAAGTATCATTTAAAAACAGGGAAAATAATGAAAATCAGGGGATGGCTGCGGCCATCCCCTGATTTTTATATTAAAACGTTCCGGCCTCTTTGCAGGCGGCAATGGCATCTTCGATCAATTTCGTAAATGCTTCTACCTGAAATGCAGTTCTTGTCGTAAATAATCCGTCAATGTCCGGCTGTACGATGAGTGCGTTAGAATTATCCGGATTGACGCTTCCGCCGTACAGAGCGGGAATCATCCGTCCTTCTTTTCCAAACATCTCTTCCAGACAGTCTTTGATGACCTTGTGCATTGCCTGCGCGTAATCGACCGGAGCAGGCGTGCCGTTCACGCCGATGGACCACACCGGCTCGTAAGCAATCCATACCTTTTCGATCTGCTCCTTTGCAACTCCGTGAAGACCGACCTTCAACTGAGTGCGGAGAACTTCTGCGCTGATTTTGAATTCCTTCTCCTGCGCGGTCTCGCCTACACATAGAAGAGTAGTAAAGCCGGAATCCAGAGCCTTTCGAACCTTTTTATTCTCTGTGTAATCCGATTCGCCGAATCCGTGCCTTCTCTCGGAATGACCGATCATAACAAGGTCGAGCCCAAGTTCCTTTAACATCAGAGGAGAGATCTCTCCGGTAAACTGTCCCTCATCCTCCCAGCACATATTCTGCGCTCCCAGCATAAAGCTGTTTCGGACACTGCATTTGCTGGCGCTTTCTAAGGAAGTGTAGGACGGGATGAAAAAGAACTGAATCTCTTCGCGATTGATGTCTTTTGTGGCGGCAGTGATCGCCTGCAGGTATTCTTCTGTAGCCTGAATATTCTTGTACATCTTAAAATTACTTCCGAAGTATAATTTTTTTCTCATGATTTCCTCCTTGATTTCCGTTTGTAAATGATATTTTAAGTATACTCTATATCATCGAAAAACGCAATACATATCTGATAAATAATTAACAAAACGAAAGAAACGAAAACAAACGAAAGAAATGCGGGAAAATTTAGTATATATCGCACAAAAACCAATATATCAAGATGTGGAAATGTAACGAAAATAAAAAAAGGTATTGAAAAACGAAAGAAACGATAGTAAAATAAAACCATAAAGAAAAGAAAAACGAAATAAAACAAAATATAATATGAAAGGATGAGAAGTATGAACAACACATTTAAGCCAGTAACAGCTATTACAATGGGAGACCCGGCGGGAATCGGACCGGAGATCGTAGTAGGAACTATGCTGTCAGAAGAAATCCACGGCTGCTGCAGACCATTTGTAATCGGAAGCAAAGCGATCATGGAGAAAGCGGCGAAGGTTCTTGGGAAGGAATTAAAGTACAATCTGATCACAGATCCTGCGGAGGCGAAATACGAATTCGGGACGGTAGATATTCTTGAGACGGGCGATTACGATACGGATTCCATCAAGTGGGGCAAGGAGCAGGCGCTTGCGGGACAGATGGCAATCGACTGGATTATGAAGTCCATCGAGCTTGGTATGGCAAAGAAGATTGACGCGGTGTCTACGTCCCCGATTCACAAAGGTGCTATTAAGCTGGTAGGAATCAAGGAGCCGGGACATACGGAGATTTATCAGCATCAGACCAATTCTCCTTATGCGCTTACTATGTTCTCCTGTCATAAGCTGAGAGTATTTTTCGTAAGCCGCCACATGTCTCTTGTAGATGCATGTCATTATGCTTCCAAGGAAGTGGTTCTTGAAAATGTGGTCAACATTGACAAAGAGCTTAGAAAAATCGGTATTGAGAATCCGCTGATCGCAGTAGCCGGACTGAATCCTCATAACGGAGACAACGGACTTTTCGGAACAGAGGAACTTACGGATATCGGTCCTGCTGTTGAGGCTGCAAAGGCAAGAGGCATCAACGCAGTTGGTCCGTGCCCGGCAGATTCTGTGTTCAATATCGGTAAATCCGGTAAGTTCGACGCGATCCTTTCGCTGTACCACGATCAGGGACATATCGCATGCAAGACACTGGATTTTGAAAAATCTGTGACCTTGACTTTCGGCTTGCCGTTTATCAGAAGCTCGGTTGACCACGGAACAGCGTTTGATATTGCCGGAAAGGGAATCGCGGGATGTGTCAGTCTGATAGAGTCCACGAAGGTTGTTGCAGAATATGCGGCAAAACAGCATGAAAAGGATATGTAGTAGGAGGGATTTTAAGATGCCATTAATCGGAGCAGTAGCAGATGACCTGACCGGTGCGACGACGACAGGGGTTTTACTTGCAAGGTCAAAGGCAAGAACAGCAGTCTATTTTAATGAAGAAGCAGCGCAGAAGGCAGAAGGGACAGATGAACTTGACGCAATCCTGATCAGCAGTAATTCCAGACCTCTTCCTGCAAATGAAGCGTATGACAAAGTAAAGTCGGCAACGACAGCGCTTAAGAATATGGGAGTTAAATATTTTTCAAAGAGAATCGACACGACGCTTAGAGGCGGCGTAGGCGTGGAAGTAGACGCTATGCTGGATAAAGTCGGAGAGGATGCGGTTGCAGTCGTTGTTCCGGCGATGCCTCAGTCAAGAAGAATCCTCGTAGGCGGATATTCGGTAATCGACGGCGCAGCGCTTATCAATACACCGGTGGCGCAGGACGTGCGGACGCCGGTAAAAGAGAATTACATACCAAGACTTCTCTCGGGACAGACAAGAAGAAAAGTAGGTCTTGTTACTTTAGATAAAGTTCTTGAAGGAGAGGAAGCGGTGAAAAAGGCGCTTGCCGGGATAAGGGCGGACGGCTGTGAAGTGATCGTCTGCGATGGAATCACTCTTGAAGATGTGGAGACTGTGGCAAAGGCATGTATCGCATTGAAGTGGAATGTAGTTGCCGTGGATCCGGGACCGTTTACCTCGAAGCTGGCATTTTACAGGGATCTTATCAAGGCAGAAGAGCCGAATCTTCCGCCAGAGGCTGATGAGACAGGAAAGACGGTTCTCATTGCGGCAGGAAGTGCGACGCCGGTTACAAAGAAGCAGATGGAAGTGCTCTGCAAGGATACAAGGCATATGCGTATTCCGGTTGAACCGATCCCACTGATCGAAGGCGGCGACAGGGCGGTAAAAGAGGTAGAAAAGGCGGTTGCAAAAGCAATAGAGCTTATGGATGGCGGTATGCAGCCAAGGGCCATTCTCTTTGAGACGGCGCTGCACGGAGAACTTCTTAATTTGGATGAAGAGGATAATAAGAGACATTATGCAGGCGGCATGAGCGCCAACAGAATCAATGCGGGGCTTGGATCCATTATCTCTCAGGTATTGGAAAAGACCGGAAGGGAAAGAATCGCAGGATTCTATACAACGGGGGGAGATACGATGGTCAATGTCTGCTACCAGCTTGGGGTAGAGTGCCTGGAGGTTATAGACTATGTGATCCCTCAGACGGACGTAGGAAGGCTGGTAGGCAGCTATGACGGACTTCCGGTCGTAGGAAAGGGCGGACTTACTGGAAATGACAATACGGCGTGTGATATCGTAGGCCGATTGTTTGGCGAGGCTATGAGATGATTTTGGTAATAAAATAATAAAAAGGATAAGAGAGGAGAAACAAAATGAGTGAAAATGTAAACAACAATGAAAAACGCAAAGATCTGGATCTTCTGAATAAGCTAAAAGAGCTTCCGGGCGGTCTGGTAATCGTGCCACTGGTAATCGCGGTAGTGCTGGCGACGTTCGTGCCGCAGGTGTTTCAGATCGGCGGTTATGTAACAGCGCTGTTCTACGAAGGGAATTCGTGTATGATGGGATTCTTTTTGATCGTATGCGGCTCTATGATTGATATCAAACAGGTGGGGATGCCGCTCTATAAAGGCGTTATCATGACAGGCTCCAAGTTCCTGCTTGGTGTGCTCCTTGGCCTTATAGTAGGGAAAATCTGCGGACCGGCTGGATTTCTTGGAATCGCGCCTTTCGTTTTGATCGCGGCGATTACTAATTCTAATGGTTCCCTGTATATTTCCCTGTCTTCCCAGTTTGGTAACGCGACAGATACAGGAGCAATCTCCATCCTGTCGCTGAATGACGGACCGTTCTTTACATTGATCGCTCTTGGAGCTACCGGACTTGCCAATATCCCGATCCTGTCTCTCGTTGCAGTATTAGTACCGCTGTTGATCGGATTTATCTGGGGAAATCTTGATAAAGGCTTCCGCGACGCATGTAAGAATGCACAGCCGATCGTAACATTTTTCATGACGATTTCTATCGGTGCAAAGACAGATGTTAAGACGATTCTTACGGCGGGTGCTTCCGGTATCGTACTGGGACTGATCTCCGCAGCGACGGCGGTGCTGTTCTTCTTCATCATCAATCTTCTTCTTCCGAAGAAAGAGAGAAATGCGATGGGTGCCGCAATCGGTACGACTGCACTGAATTCAGCTATGACTCCGGCAGCAGTTGCCGAGGCGGATCCGACGATGGAGCAGTTTGTTCCGATGGCGACTGCACAGTGCGCAACAGCGTCGATCATTACATTATTCCTGTGTCCGTTTATCACGGCGGCATTTGATAAGTATATGCAGAAGAAGCAGAAAGGGATCTATGGTCCGGACGGTTGGGCATATGCAAAGGTTTCTGGAACAAACTAATAAAAAATGAAATAAAAACGAAAGAAAAGCAAAAAAGCAAGTGAAAAGAGCTCTTTTATATGATAAAATATAAAAGGGCTTTTTCCTTAAGGAGGTTTTATGAGTAAGATAACAGTCCATATGACAAAAGAAGCCCTTTACGATTTCCTGTTGTATCACGCGTATTCGAAATTCAGCGGTTTTTTGGTGAATATTTTAGGATTTGCGGTGATCTTTTTAGGAGTATTCAGTTACGCTGTCGGGAGGACGGGAGCGGACGGCGCTGCAGTTTATCTGATTGCAGCATTAATTTTTATAGGGTATATGCCGATACAGCTTAAGAGAAGGGCGAAAAAGCAGGTAGAGGTGAACCCGGAGTACAGAGAAACAGTAGAATATACTTTTTCTGAGGAAGAAGGAATCACAGCCCGGTGGGAGAGCGGGAATCGCCATGTGGACTGGACTGAGGTTCAAAGGGCAGTTGTAGCGCCTAAGACAATCGGTGTGTATTATGGGAAAGATCAGGCATTGATTCTGCCGAAACAAGATTTTGGGGAGGAGTTTTTGCCGATCTATCAGATGATCGTTCGTCATCTGGCAGAAAACAGCGCTGACAAAACGAACATAACATAACAGCGTGCGGAGGAAAGGTATGGAAGAGCGCAGACGGGCAATATTGCATGAAGTAGAAGAAAAAGGCAGAGTAAGGGTGGCAGAATTAAGTAAGAGATTTGGCTGTTCGGAAGTTACGATACGTAACGATATCAGAAATATGGATATGGAGGGACTGCTTATGCGCACCCACGGGGGAGCGGTGAAGCTTGATAAAGAGCCAGAGCGGAAATATTCGGCGGAGAGCATTTACCGTAATACAGAGCGCAAGAAGAGGATTGCAGCCTGCGCTTATGAGTTTATAGAGGACAGGGATACGATCATTATCGATGACGCTTCCAGCAGTTTTTATCTGGCAGGGTATATTAAACAGCATCCGGAAAAACGTCTGGCGGTTGTGACGAATTCTCTTTTGGTGGGAAATGAATTGGCAGGAGTTCCCCATGTGGAACTTTATATGGTGGGAGGCCATGTGGGAGGCCATCTGGCGGCAACCATGGGAGACGCGGCTCTTTCTAATATTGAGCAGTTCCATGTGGATAAAGGCTTTATCGGTATTCACAGCATTAATTTTGATGTGGGGCTTACATCTATCGCAACTCCTCAGATGCAGGTGAAAAAAGCGATTTTAAGATCAGCGAACGAGGTGTATGTGCTGGCGGACAGCAGTAAATTCGGCGGAGGGTATGTGTCGGTCATCTGTCCGATCCGTGAAGTGCACAAGATCATAACGGACGACGAGGTATCAAAGGAATATATAAGGAAAGCGCAGCAGATGTCAGTTCCCCTTGTAATTGCAAGATAGGAGAAAGCATAACTGCTTAAATTGCTTTGGAAATGCTGCCCAGCAGTTCCCAAGCGGCATCACGTTCCCGCTTTTGTTCTGCGTTTAACTTCTCATAAGGGCACAGCATAGGGTGCTGTCTCTGGGCATCATGCCGGAAGGGGCCATAGCTCCAGTTGTAAAAGGTGTAGAAACGAAGCCACCTCAGATGATCAATCCTGCGGTACATTTCCCGCGTTGTGTCGTCTTTTTTTGTTTCGCAGTATTTTTTGTATGCTTTTTCTATGACTGGAACCGTAAATTCTGTGATCGTCTCATCATCCAGAAGAATACGAATTTTCGTCAGAAGATGGTCTGCGGCGGCTATTTTGGATTCCCGGTGAAAATCATCCAGATCGTCCCAGCTCAAAGTAGGATAGGAAACGGAGCTGCGGAAAATTTCATTAATAGTGACAGCAGCCTGATTCAATGTAGTACGCATGATTTGATTAGGGGTATAGATTTCTTCATTTGTTCCAAAATAAGATACCCCCGGCGCTTTTCGGTTGCTGTGCAGGTCAATATGTCCGTGGATTTTATAATATCTGTTAAGCTGCCAGAAGATGCTCCAGCCTTTTTGCTCATCGTCAGGACAGATGATAATGCGGCTGGCATATTCAAGAACGTCCGGGTGCATTTCCCAGAATTCATCATAGAAAATCAGAGAATCTCTTTCAGCGGATGTTTCATCCAGAGAAAATACCTCATGCAGATGTCGGTGCATGGCAAGAAAGGTTGCCGCATCACCAAAAATATGATAGGCAATATGCTGGTCGACAGAGAGCACATTTGTTAAGATAGCCCGTTCAAGAATACAGCGTCCATAGTTACCAAATCCGATGATCACAATCGTATTTTCATGACTGCACAGCGGCTTGGAACGCCAATACTGTCTGGCGCAGCAGTCATAGCTGTGGAAGAATCGGATGTTTTTGGAAAGGCGGTCCTGTCCGTTGGTTGTTCTTGCGTAGACCTCAACAGGAAGTTCATCAAGACCAATGGCGCGGCTGTTCACACCGATATCATTTTCTTTCATAAGAAAGATTTTGCAGTTTGAGCCGATACCTTTTTTCCGTGCCACAATTCGGGCAGGAGAGACGCTGATAAACAGGCAGGGATGATCCGGGAACTCTATCTGGTCGTCTCTTTTTTCGCCGTAGATAATAACCGCATCCGGATCTTCCTTATATATATTCGCAGCCAGAGTATTGGATTCGATACTGTAATCTGCAAAATAGTACCAGTTCTTCTCGCGTTGGAAACCCAGCATAAGGAGCGGAAGCCCTTCGCTGGCAATAAAAGATATAACGGCGCCGAACAGTGTTATCATAATGCCGGCAGACAATAACAGAAAAATGATTCCTACGGCATGCCCTAAGGGTGTTACGGGCGTCAGATCACCGTAGCCGACAGTGGTCAATGTGACCAGCGAATACCACAATGCGTCGCCGAACGTATGGATTGTAGCATTTTCGGCGGTTCGTTCAGAGAAGCAGAGAAGGGACAGCAGACTGATATATATCATGATCAGAACAATGGTCATATATAGATAGGTTTTATTTCTTCTTTTCATAGGCTGCGGTCTCCTTTATTGCTTTCACATTTATCGGGCATCGGACAAAACATATAAATATTGTATCAAGCCGCTCGCGCGGCGGCTGGCTCTAAGTACGTGAAACCACCACTTTTTCATAAAAATACTAGCAGATTTGAATATATATTGTATTGTTGAGATACCCCTATCACAAGCAATCAACTATACCAAAAACTGCTATGCTTAGTTTATCATGGATTTTTACTCTCAACAACTACATATCTGAAAATATTTATCGTCCGCCACCTGAGCAATGATGTTCCTCAGTCATTACATCATTTACTACTAAGGAGGTTCCATTATGGACGATTATTTAAATACTTTCCGGGAAATGATTTCCCTCCGTGGTCTTACTGACCATACTGTTACATCTTATTCCACCTATATCCGTGCTTATCTGGACTATCTTGCCAACATCCTCCACAAGATGCCTGTGGATGTTTCCTGGGAGGAACTGCGCGATTTTATCCGCTGGCTCCAAAAAGATAAGAATCTTTCTGACAGGACTATGAATGCCTGCATCTCCCAGATCCGTTTTTTTACGCTCTATGTCCTGCACAAACCCTGGGACGCTACACAGCTCCCCATGCGCAGGTTTGACACTTATCTCCCCTATGTCCCTTCACAAGATGAAGTCTGGCGCTTTATCTCTACCATGCCGGACCTTAAACAGAAAACCATGACTGCTGTCATGTATTCTTCCGGCCTGCGTATCGGGGAAGTCTGCCATCTCCGTTATGAAGATATTGACCGTAAAAATCTCCGTATCCATATCCGTCATTCAAAAGCACGGCAGGACCGGTATGCCATTCTTTCCCATACAGCCCTTGAGCTGCTGACACGCTACTGGTTTGAATACGGCAGGCCTATGGGGTGGCTTTTCCCAAAACAGTCCGGTATCGATAAACCCATTGATACTTTTTTTCTCTCGCGTCATATCCATGCACATGAGCAGAGGCTGGGGTGGCCGCAACGCTTTACATGCCATACTTTCCGGCATGCGTTCGGCACACATCTTTACGAAAACGGCACAGATCTTCTCACTATCAAAGCTTTGCTCGGACATAAATCGTTAGAATCTACCACGATTTATGTCCATCTTGCATCCAATGGCACCGGCAGCGCCGTCAGCCCATTCGACCAGATGGGAGGTGTTTCCTGTGGCCAGGTCTAAAATCCAGCAGGTCTGGGATTTTTCCTATGAAGATTTTAATTCTTCCGGGCTGTTCCAGTCGGATGTCCAGAAAAAAGCATCCCGTGCCATCATGGACTGCAAATCAGGAACCCTTGGCGTCAACATTTCCCAGTGCCCGGACTGCGGACATACCGAATTCCATAATAATTCCTGCCGGAACCGTCACTGCCCGAACTGCCAGGCGGTTAATCGGGAGATATGGACAGATAAACGCCGGGCTGAGGTAATTGATACCCCCTATTTTCATGTGGTATTTACACTTCCGCATGAACTGAATCCACTGATCTACTGCAACCAGCCGCTCCTCTATGGATTCTTCCACAGATGCTGCGCCGAAACACTTTTAGAACTTTCTGCCGATAAGAAGCATCTCGGGGCGGTGCCCGGCATTATCCAGGTGCTCCATACCTGGAACCAGGAGCTTAGCTACCATGTGCATATGCACTGCATCATTTCCGGAGGGGGGCTTACACCAGACCGCAAAATACGGAAGACGAAAAGCGGTTTCTTTATTCCTGTAAGAGTCCTGCGGGACAAATTTAAAGGCAAATACCTCGCCGGTCTTGATTCGCTTTACAAAAACGGCTCGCTGACTTTTTCCGGCTCCTGTCAAAAGCTGCACAACTCTTATCTATGGACTGAATTGCGCAATGCCCTTTATGGAAAGGACTGGTGTCCCTACATAAAAGAAACCTTCCATGGATTTGGCAACGCCATTGAATATCTCGGCAGATATACACATAAAATCGCCATATCTAACAGCCGAATTCTGTCTGTCGATGAACAGCAGGTCACTTTTTCTGCCAGAGGGAAAAACCCCGGCGGACCGCGCAGGATACTCACTCTGAAAAATACAGAGTTTATCCGGCGTTATCTGATGCATGTGCTCCCGTCCGGTTTTCAGAAGATTCGGTATTATGGCTTCCTGAACAACCGGGGCAAGACCAAAAACCTGAAACTGATATTTACACTTCAGGGACATCAGCGCTTCCGGGCGAGATATATCAATCTATCCATGGCCGAACTTATAAAAGCTGTATGGAAGGTTGATATCCGCATCTGCCCGGAGTGCGGATGCTTCCGGATGCAGAACATCGGAAGGACGTATGGCACTTCCTGACAAAAGATTTTTTCCACTGAATACATTTCAAAAAGGCCTTCGCAAGAAGGTCTGCAAAGCATGCCCTTTTACAAAATGCTTTCATGAAACTGTACAAAAGCCACCTTTTTATATCAATGAATTTCTTCAAAACCGCAGCATTTTCACTAGGCAGAGAGGATACTTTCCCCATACACAGACTGGCTGACCCGTCCGCGGCCTGGTACAATTGGAAAGAATCACATTCAGAGCAGTTTATCTTTTGTATAAGC
>OFFJ01002843.1_pt1 | contig 10622 bp, 10 predicted proteins | sample 1521261 | NCBI WGS metagenome assembly OFFJ01 (sample SAMEA3504122, study PRJEB24116) | mouse gut metagenome | biome: mouse gut; feature: mouse-associated habitat; material: faeces | place: Denmark | collected 2011 | reverse complement strand
TACAGGAACGCGTTGGCGATATCCTCCGGCTCGCCGATGCGGCGGAGGGGGATCTGGCCGATCAGGGGCTCGATGACCTCCTTGGGCACGGCCTGCATCATATCGGTGTTGGTGATGCCGGGGGCCACCGCGTTGACCCGGATGCCCTTGGGGCCCAGCTCCCGGGCCAGGGAGAGGGTCATGCCGTTGACGGCGAACTTGCTGGTGGGGTAGGCCACGCCGGAGGGCTGGCCGTACTTGCTGACCATACTGCTGGTGTTGATGATACAGCCGTCCCCCTGAGCGGCCATGATGTCGTAGACCGCCCGGATGCAGTAGAACACCGCGTCCACGTTCAGGGCCATGACCTTGTGGAAGAGCTCCGGGGTGTAGCTGGCCAGGGGCTCGGAGGAGCTCATTCCGGCGTTGTTGACCAGGATGTCGATGCGGCCGTGGCGCTCTGCCACGCCCTGGAAGGCGGAGCGGATGGACTCGTAGTCCTGGAGGTCCGGGGCAATGCCCTCCACGGACCAGTCGGGGTGGGCGGCCTTGATTTCAGCCGCGGCCTTGTCCGCCGTCTCCTGCCGGGAGCCGCACAGGATGACTGTGGCATGATTTTCCAGATATTTCTCCACGATGGCGTACCCGATGCCACGGGTGCCGCCGGTAACGATGGCGATCTTGCCTTTCAGCATGGCAAATTCCTCCTTGAATTAAATAGTAAGCCGCTGCCAGATCGTTTCCAGCCATGCCTGCGCTCTTTGCGTATTGCCGCTTTTGACCGCATTGTTCAAGCTGTCTTTCCTCCAGCGGATGTCTGAACGCCAGAACGCGTTGATGACCGTATAGAGGTACAGATAGTAATTTTGCTGTTCTTCAGAAAAATCCCGGATAGAGCGGTATCCCTTTAAAAATGACGCTAAAATGTCCGGCCTGATCTCATCGCCTGCGTCATCCTGATAATCCATAAGCCGGGCTTCATATATGGCCTGCATGACCGCATCACAGAACAGGTTGTTGTCTCCGCACCTGTTGAAATCGAATACCCCGACCTCGCCGGAGCGGGTCTGATATAAATTACAGCAGCTGATGTCGCCCTGCACCGCGTACCGAGGCTGACGTTTCAGCGGGGACAGGACCTCCATGTATGCGCCGTACTTCCGGACGATCCTGTCAAACAGTTCACGGCTGCCGCCGCTGAATGCAGGGGCCAGTGAGAGAAACAGGTCGATGTCAAAAAGATCGTTTGCGGCAAATGGGTCAAACATTACGGCATTGGATACGTGGAAATCGTTTTTTTCAGAGATACAGTGCATCTTTGCCATCAGTTCACCGGTTTTCTCCGCAATCGCGACGTCAACGGCGGTGATCTCATTTTCTGCAAATTCTTCCACGGTAACAAGTACACGGTACGCATTCACATCATACCATCTGGCAAACGCGCCGTTTGACTGGTATTGGCGCGGAGTCGTGATCCCGCTTTTCCGCAGCTTCTCCTCGTCCTGGATGCCCCGGATGGTCTCCTCCAGGGGGGAGATATCCAGCCCCCCCTTGGTCACCATCTCCCGGACGAAGGCCCGGTAGACGGCAAGGCGGCTGTCCAGGGTGCCGGCGGCGGAGGGGATGCCCTCCATCACCCGGGCGTTGTCCATGTTCAGCATCAGCTTATCAAACACGGCCAGCACGTTCTCTTTGGTCAGCGCCGTGGCGTTGGCGGTCATGGCCTTCTTGGAGCTGTCTTTGGGGTCCGTGCTGGACCACAGCTTGTAGAGCGTGGAGACGCAGTAGGCGTCCATCTCGGGGAACTTCTGTTCCTCATTGAACACTCTGGTGATGTTCTGGATGCTGGCCACCTCGTTGGTCTGGTCGATGTCCTTGGGGTGGACCAGGGTGGACCACTTGCGCTGGTTGGAGAGCGTCTTGGGCTCCCAGGCGTTGTCATAGTTGCGGGTGGCGGTGGCGATGGTGTCCCGGTCCGCCGCCACGCGGCCCGTGGTGGAGATGTTGGGGATATAGATGGTCTTGCCGTCCTCCCCCATGCGGTAACGCCCGTTGTTCTCGGTGGCGTACAGCGCACCGAAGTTCAGAACGTAGGGGTATGACTGGGCGAGTGCCCGGGCGTACTGTTCGGCATAGTTGATACCTGCCATAGCTGTTTTCCTCCTGTTGATTTTTCAGATTTGGCCCCGTGGGTCACTTGGTCTCCGCCAGCATGGGCCGGACGCCGGTGAAGTGGAAATTGAAGCCCTTGCCGTCCGGCGCGGGGGGCTTACCGGAGGGCGGGAGCACGATGTGGGGCTTACCGTCCGGGGGCGGGTCCTGCTGCTCCGCATGGAACGCGCCGGGGTCGTCCTTCTTGTACGCCTCCACGAAATCCGCGAAGCCCAGGATCTTCTCGCCCTCCAGCTTCATGCCCTTCTCGATGGCGCCGCGCACGAAATCACGCTGAGCGGCGGCGCTGGAGAACTTCAGCTTGCCCGCCTCCATCTTCACCGCGAACTCATACGCCTGCTGGGCGCTCTTCGTCTCCCACTCCTTCTTCTCCGTGTCGTACTTGGACTGGAGCCCGGTCAGGGCGGACTGCGCCTCCGGGAGCTTGCTGGCGTCCGCCTGGGCGGCGGTCAGCTTCTCGTTGAGGCCCGCCAGGTCCGTGTCCCGCTGGGTGACCTGCCCCTGGAGATTACTGATCTGCCCCTGGAGCGTGGTGCGCTCCGCGTCGAACTTGCCCTTCTCCGCCTCGATGTCGGAGGCGTTCTCGGCCATGATCTTGTCCACCGTCTCCTTGTCCAGCCCCAGGTCCTCCAAAAACTTCCTTTCCATGTTGGGATACCGCCTTTCTTTGATTTTTGCAATATAAAAAGCCCTCCCATGGAAGGGCCCTCTACTGAAATTACTCCTGCTCCGTCCCCAGGACGCCCCTGGTAATGCGGTCCTCCACGCGCCGGTTCAGCCACATCAGCGCCTCCTCGATGTGGGTCAGGGCGCAGGCGTTCTCCCGGCAGGAGTACGGCCCGGCCTGGAAGTCCCGGAGCCGGTCCCGCACGATCTCCAGCAGGTCCGCGTCCACAGCGCCGGAGATGGACCCGGCAGCATTCCTGCCGCCGTACTGCATCTGCACCGTGAGGACCATGTTCTCCGGGCGGGTGCGGAAGGTGCCGTCCTCCTCGCTGATCCGGCCCGTGTTGTGCTTGCACACCTGGTACAGGTGGTGCGCCCCGCCGGGGCCCGGCACGTCGATGGCAAACACATCGTTCAGGTTCTCCAATTTCTGGATTGTACTCAGCTGCTTCATGTGATTTCCTCCTTTACTCTCCGAGGTCCGGCACGAGCATCACGCCGGAGCCGTCGCCGCTAATGAGCTGCGGCAGTTTCCCGTCCCACTTTTCCAGATACTGCTGGGCGACCCAGGTATCGGGCATATTCTCCAGGGCCTGCCGGGTGATCTCCAGAGCCTTTGCCTCGCCCTCCGCAGTAGCGATAGCCGCCTCAGCGTTGATGGCGGCGACCTCCTTCGCCTGCTCGGCGCGGGTCACTGCCTCCTTCTTTTCGTTCTCTGCACGGAGGGCATTCTGTTCTGCCTGCATCTTGGCCTCGACCGCCGCCTCAAAAGCATCCGAAAAATCAATGTCCTTCACAATCGCGTTGGTGAAATGGACAGGGAATACATCCTCCAGGAGCTTGATCTCCTCATCGACCTGCGCGGACAGTGTGGAGCGGGTCTCCAGAAGGGGCATTGCGCTGTACCGGGCAACTACGATCTTGGCCCGTTCCTCGACGGAGGCGCTGATTTTAGTCTCCAGAATCTCATAAGAGCCATACTGCGTAACGATATCCATCGCCTTGTCCGCATAGGGCTCGTACTGGTATTCGATGGAGACCTTGACCGGCTGGGCGTCCTTGGTGTAGGAATCGAAGCTCACTTCCCGGACGTGGACCCGGCAATCCATGATCTCCAACGTGTCCGAGATGGGATTCAGGAAGTTCAGACCGCCGTATATCTGCCTGTCCACTTTGCCAAAGGTCTTGACGACGCCCACTTCCGTCTGGTCTATGACTCGAATACCCATAGCCAGCGTGACCAGAACGGCGATGGCCGCGCACGCACCGACGATCACATACCGGGCAAGCGTCAGGTTTCGTCTGGTATCGCGGGTGTAGTTCTCTTTCGGGAGCCCGTTGCGAATAGCAGTGGGGATGGCAAAGCCAGCGATGGCGGCGATTGCCAGGATTGCAAACAGAATAATCATTTTCATTTCTCCTTTATGTGTTGGTTTTCAGTTTCACCGCTCGAAAGCCCTCGACCATCATCCGCTCTCTGCGGGGAGACACGCCGGAGGCCGCGGCAACTGCCGTGTACTCCCGCGACAGGGCGTTGATACGCGCCTGACACTCCCTGCGCAGAACGTTGTCTCCGGCCTTCTGCGCGGCCACAGCGGCGTCCTTCTCCCTGCGGATTTCCGTCTCGATCTTCCGCATGAGCTGGGACGCCGCATAAGTGGTGTAGTGCTTGCCGCCGATCTCACAGCCCTTGTCATTGTCAGCGGCCCATTGTTCTAGCTGCTGGTCCGTGTAGCGCCGGACCGAATGCCGGGTGGAAAAGCTCATGGCGATGTGATTGCAGTTCCACTCCCCGATGGGGCGGCGGAACGCCTCATACTGCCGCCCGTCCACGTCCTGGAAGGGGAGGCCGGACTGCATCCGCTCAAACTCCGCCTTGAGGAAAACACGCCCCTGGACCGGCTCGTGGTCCGGGGCGCTCCGGGCATGGGCGGAAATCTCCACAGCGTCATAGCCCAGCGCATCCCCCATCATGAGGGAGCAGTGCTGGGCGATCTGGTTCGTCCCGTCGATGATGTTCTGCCGTATGGCGGTGTCCAGCCGCCGGTGGTAGCCGCTCTCGTACTGCACCTGCATCCCGTTGTGCCCCAGCTCCCGGATGCTCTGCCGCGTGGCGGACCGGTAATCCGTCAGGCCGCTGCTGACCGCCAGGACCGCCCGATCCACCGTCTCCCGGTATGGCGCGGAGATTACCGTGGTGTTGGACAGGTTCACGATCTGCCGGGCCGTCTGGACGCTCACCGCCTGGACGTACTGGGTCAGCCGCGCCCGGTCAGCAGGGGTCAGCTCTGTGTGCTGGAGCGCCCGCCGGAAACGGGGGTCCGTGTAGGTATCATCAAGAGCCGTCTGGTAGAGCTGCATCACCTCCCGGATGCTCATATTGGTGGCGAGCTGGAGCCGCTGGGTGATATCGGTGATGCTTGCCCCCATCTCCGTCATGACGGTGATCCTGTGGATGCTGGAGGGATTCAGCTCCCCGATCTTCCTGACCTGCTCCGCCACTTTGGTGATGTAGTATGTGTTCACCTCATCGAAGCGGGCAACAATGTGTTCGATGGCCCGCTCCAGCTCCTTTTCGTCCAGCATGGGTCAGCCCTCCCCGTTATTCCTCGGGCGGGGTGTCCGGCGGCGGGGGGAGCTGGGGGAGCATGGCTGACATACTGGCCTGCTGCTCCTGCTGCAATTTCTCAATCGCCGCTGCCGCCTGGGCCTCCGTCTCACCGAAGTACCACTGCCGGAGCTCCTGCTTGCCGATGATCCCGGCGCTCATCAGCGCCAGCCGCTCCTCCAACTGCTGATTCATGTCAGTCACAATGGAGTCGTCCCACTCGAAGGACACCTCGTAATCCCCTTCCGGGGCAAGGCCGTAGAGGTCAGCGTACTTGTCCATGGCCCGCACCACGTCCCGCAGGCAGACCTCCAGGGCCTTCTGATTGTCGGCGATGGTGGCGTAGGACCGCTGCCGGATGATTCTCAATTCTGTGGCGGTCCGGGCCTCCACATTGTTGGCGTCCGAGAGGGAACCCCTGGACAGTCCGCACTGGTCCTCAATGCGCATGAGGAGCTGATTCAGACCGTTGATGTAGTTGGCGTCCCGAATGGCCGGGGAAAACACAGAAAACAAATCCGTGTCCGTCCCAGCACGGACATCTATCATGCGAAATGTCCGGTCGTCGAGTGTCGGCACTACCATTTGGCCGTCTTTATTGCGTTCAGGTCTCAGTGCTGTAGGATCAACATAGATGGCCAGTGTCGCCCCTTTGTACTCCCATAGCAAAGTGGAATACTGGATGTCCGCCCTTTTGATGGTGTCCTTTGCCTTTGCGAACACACTGGCGCCCATAGGACTGTCCACGTCTACGGTGTTCGCAGCGGCGACCCGGAACCAGCCGAACAGCGGCCCCTCGGTGTTCATGACGGTCATCTCCGGTACCAGATCGGCCCAGGGCTTTACCTCGGATAGAGATATCTCCGTCCCAAGGGTATCCCGGTTCTGCGATTTGAAAGCCCGTTGGGTGATCCTGACATTGTTCCCCTCAACGATGTGCCGCTCCAGACGTGTGTAAAAAACACTTCCTTCCGCATAGACGTCCTGGAAGATCACGTCTACCAGCTCCCCGTCACTGCCAAACGCCAGCGGGTACAGGCTCCAGGCCATTGTCCAATCGAAGTGGATGTGGCCGTCCTTCGGGTATGGCCGGATGGTCATGCCCCCGGCGGCGCAGCCCTGCTCCAGCTTCTGCCGGAGAACATCGAACAGCTTCTCCAACTCATCCTTCAAAAACTGGGCACGGGGATTCATCAGGACCTCGCCGTTGGCGTCCTGGGTTTGGCCGTCCGGGCTCCTTCCCGTGATGTTCCACTTGACCTCCAAGACAATCTGCCGGGCAATCTCAGAACTGATAAGAGCAGGCAGATTCATGGACTTCACATGGTCCTTCCCGCCCAGCCACGACGGATTCCCACGGTACATATCATGCCAGCAAGCCAACGCATTGATCATGTCTTCAGAAAGAGGGGACTTGACCCGCTCCACCTGTTCGATGCTGTTGTACGGGACCATTCTGTGTATCCCCTCCCTTACAAATTGGATGATCCGTGCAAAAAGATTCATGATGGTCCCTCTCTTCACAACAAGCCGAGGCTCGAAAACACCTTAAAAATCTTTGGCGATTGGATAGCGAACCAGTCCACCATTTCTTCGTTTTTCGGCCAGCAGTCCGTACCAGCCGCATTATAGCCGAGGCCGCTTTCATTCAAAAATGCGTGGATCAGTTCATGCCGCATGTTTTCTCTCCGCAGCGCCTCGTTTTCGTCCTCACTGCCGTTGCATTGGTCCAAAGCGGCGATAACGATCTCCTTTGCGTAGTGGCTGCAATAGCCGCCGCATTCGCCAACTGGAACCTCCATGGCCGCGCAGACCTCCGCGTCAGGCTTATACGTTATGCGGTATTCCGTGCCAAGGATATTCACCGTTCCATTCTGCATCCTGTTCCTCCCAAAAGCGTTACTGCCCCTTCCGCCGCCAGACCCGCTCCATTGCGTACCGCACACTGTCAATCGCATGGTTGTCCTCGTCCGGGTACCCGCTGATGATCTCCCCGTCTTTGGTCCGCTCATACTCGTAATGGGAGAACTCCTCCGCAGTATCGGGGCAGCGCACCGGGTCGATCACAATGGCTCTCAGCGATTGCAGCCACTTGATGCCGTAGCGCACGCTGTCCGGTCCCTTGATGGCCGGGCGGCAGAAGGAACCGTAGTTGCGGTAATCATCTACAGACTTCGGCTCGGCGCTGTCCGCCGTGATCAGATCGCCCCCCGTGACGCCCTTATGCTCCACCAGGTGCTCCCAGGTCTCCAGGTTGCTCTGCTTGTTCACCCGGTACTCATCGTAGATGTACAAGGTCCTCCGGGCGCTGTCATAGTGCATCTTGCTCCAGTGGTACGGGTCCGGGTACCAGCCCCAGTCGATGCCCATATAGATGTTGTCAAATCGTTCTACTTCCTCGTTTGTGATCTCCCGAAGGACTACATTGTCAAACACCTCCCCGCCAGTGCCAACGGGGGTACCGCCGTACTCATGTTCATAGGCACGGGGATTTATGCGTTTGAGCTCGTTGGCATCCTCCAGGAACTGCTCCCCCAGCCAATCTTGTGGGACATCTATGTAGCAGGACTTATGTCGGAGTGCATCCTTTTTGGGCTTGAGAACATACTCATTGGCCCAATTTGTTCGGCTAATCGGAGGGTTGAAACTCTTGAACACTACGAACTTGGGCCCGCCGCGCATGACCGACTGCTGCACGGACCGGATCTCTTCCTCCCCGGCGAATTCGTCCAATTCCTCAAACCACAGGTACTTGAGGTAGCCCCTAGCGACCTTCACCGATTTCAGCTTTTTGGCCTTGTCCAGGCCACGGAATAGAATCACCTGCCCCGTGGGCTTATAGGTCAATTTGTATGGGCTTTTCGTTGCCCGCCACAGGTCGTTCATTCCAAGAGCGTCAATAGCCCATAGGCACTGCTCAAAAACAGATGTCTCGATAGTAAACCCAACTTTTCTGAATATAATGCCATTTGCCTGCGGGTCCTGCGTGATGCCCAGAATTAGTTCAACGGAAATAAACGAGGATTTTGTTGACCCACGCCCGCCGTATAGGTCGTAGTAGGTGTGGAGGCCGTCTTGGATATCCCAGTGTACCCCATAGAATGGAGGGGAGATAATGCGGCTGAGCCGGATTTCTTCATTCGCCGGTATGCTCGTCCACTCCTTCCTTTGGTGGTGCATCCGCCGGAGGCTGAACGCGGGGGATGTCGCAGATGATCTTGACCACGGCGCTGTCCTCTTCGGCCTTTTTCAGGTCCTCCGACAAGGTGTCCATCTCATACACCCGACAGCTCCGCTCCAGATCAGTGCCGAGCTTCAAAATAGCGGCAATATTTTTGTCCGTAACAATTGCGGCCCCCCGGTCCTTTAGTGCCTGCGCCGCCGCTCCCTGGAGAGCTCTCGCAAGCTGGATGTGCTGCTGGTTCATCTTCCGAATCTCTGTGACCGCCGCCTTTTTGGCCTCCCGCTGGAGATAATTATCCCAGGCCCGGCACCGCTCCACCCAGCCATAAGCACGGCTCCAACGCCCAATCAGCGATATACTTTTACCACACTGTTGCGATACCGTCTGATGGCTCCGTTCTGCCCCCAAGTTCAGGTAAACAAGGAATGCCGCGAACGCCTGGGCGCTCTCGCCCTTCTGCCGCTCCCAGGGCAGGTCTGTTCTGTTTTTCGGCATTTCCTCCTCTCCTTACGTTTCATGGTACGGGGCCTATCGCCTGTCAGCGTTCCGGGTGAAAAAGTAGAAAAACGGCGTGTCCAGCAGGGCGAGCCCCGCTTTCAGCAGGTACTGCCCGAGGATGATCCCCAGGAGCTGTGCCCGCCCCTCCGCCGTGAAGAGCAACCCCAGGCCCAGGCCGAAGCTGATAACGGCATAGATCACCGTGTCCCACACCTGACTGGTCAGGGTGGAGCCGTTGTTCCACAGCCACCGGCCTCCCCTGGTGCTCCCGTGCCGCTCCACATACCGGTCCCGGAGAAAGTGGAACACCAGCACGTCCCAGGTCTGGGAGACCAGGTAGGCGCTCAGACTGCCAATGACAAAGATCCAGTTCTGCCCCAGCAGCGTCTGATAGGCCCCGTCCATCACAGGGTCCGTGGCCGGGAACGCCCCGGTGATCATGATGCAGGCGGTGGCGAATACCTGCCCGATCAGGCCGTACTTCACCACGCCCTTTGCCGTGTCCTTCCCCCAGATCTCGCCGATGATGTCCGTACAGAGGAAGGTGACGGCGTAGGTGATAGCCCCGCCGCTCAGGGCAAGCTGGAGGCTCCCCAGGGAGAGCCCCGTGGTGACTGTCCTCGCCCCGGTCACGTTGGCGATCACGATGCTGATGACGAACAGCGTCACCAGCATCATGAGATCCCGGTCGTTTTTCTTCATGCGTCCTCCTATTCCTGCGAGCCTGCGGCCCGCTCGTATTTTTGTTTGCAGATGGTGGCGCAGATGCTGGCGTTGGTACAGTAGTCCAGAGTCTTGGACCGCAGGCGCACCCCCCTGCGGTCAAGGACCGACTTCACCTCTGCCTGCCGCCTCTCGAAGATGTCCCGCCGGAAGTGGCGGATATGTCCCCGCTGTATCCCGTCGTCGAAGTGGCCGAACTTCACCCCCGACAGCCAGGAGGTGCTGTCCGCCGAGGTGCAAAACCGGTTCTGCGCGATCATCTTCACATCGGTACAGCCCAGGAGGTGGATGTCGATCTCCGGCTTGCGGTCCTTGATGTAGCGGGTCAGATACCGGGTGTCCTCCCGGAAGGTCTTCGGCTTGATGATCCTCAGCTCCGGGACGCTGATCGCGATATACTCGCTGAAATCGATGAGCCGGTCCAGGCCCCGCCTCCCGTCCTCGAAGTGAAAGACGTTGATCTGCCGGTTCTTCAGCCGCTTGCGCATCCGCTCCCGGAAATACCAGGCATCCTCCACCCCCAGGACCTTCTGACAGTCGATCTCCACGCAGGTGGCTGTGAGGCCGTTCTGCTCCACAAAGGCGATGAGCTTGTCCTGCCACCGGGTCAGGCTCTCCCGGGTCTGACGCGCCCCCCGGTCCCTGCCGAACATGAGGGTGAAGAGGCCGCTGTCCTGGATGACATGGCGGTTGGTCCTCCCCTCTGTCCGGATGACGTGGTCCTCTGGAAGGCGAAAGTCCGCATCAGCGGCTTTGTCGACGATATACTTGTAGCAGGAATACAGGCGGTAC
>OFFJ01002841.1_pt1 | contig 10629 bp, 11 predicted proteins | sample 1521261 | NCBI WGS metagenome assembly OFFJ01 (sample SAMEA3504122, study PRJEB24116) | mouse gut metagenome | biome: mouse gut; feature: mouse-associated habitat; material: faeces | place: Denmark | collected 2011 | reverse complement strand
TGCTTCTTCCGCCAAATCCAACAATGTCTCCCCTGCCTTAAGCCGATATCTGGTCTCCCCCGCAAAGACCGTCTCGCCGCCTGCCAGAGCACGCCCCATTCCTGCCAGTTTCACATGTCTGCTGATCTGTCCCTTTGTCATCTGTGTTTTCACCCCTTCTGATTTTCCTTTTAGTCTGTAAGTCTCCTCTAACCGAACTGCTTTTCCCTGGCCTTTTTCCGAAAAAACAATCTGCCTGATACCATTCCGAAATGCCTTTTCGGAAATAAGTGAAATGAGTCAATTAACTCTCTGAATATAATAATCTAACAGTTTATATATCCAATCTTGAAGTACTGAAAAACGAAAGCCTAACGCACCTGCCTTCTCCGTATTAATACTATATTCTGATTCTCCATTATATGGCGCTTTTGCTCCGGTTTTGTCAACAACTGCCTTTGTTCCGGTTTTCTGTTCAACATACTCAATTATTTCTCTTATGGAAATAGTTCCTTCGGAGCTTCCATTGATTGCGCCCCTGAAATCTTGATCAACCAAAAAAGCCATAAATTTTCCGGCTTCATCGGAACGGATAAATCCCAGCTGACTATCCAAATTGTCAATATCCATAGGGATAGATTTCATGGTATGTTCCACGTAAAATTCCAATCTTTTTGTATAATCATCGCTCCCGACTACAAAAGGATATCTTACCGCAATCCAATTTCTATCCCGATATTTCTGCCACAAAGCGCACTCTGCCTGCCGCTTTACTTCCCCGTATGAAAAATCTTTCCTATCACACCATACCAATTCCTTAGAAACACCGTCAAAATCAGCTTCAACCGTATTCATGTGCTTAGGCTCATAAACGGCTGTGCTGGACATATGGATATATTTATTACAATTAACGGCTTCCATTGCATATTTTATATCGTTTGAGCAATAAGCAATTTTATCAATTACAACATCATAATAGTTACTGCTCAAAGCACTTTTCATGCTCTGTTCATTTGTTCTTTCAATTATGATACGGTTGACTCTGTTACCATATGTATCTGATATATTGCCCCGCGTAGCAATCGTGACTTCATGGCCTTTTGATAAAAGTTCATTTACCATATGTATGCCAAAAAACCTGGTGCCGCCTATTACCAAGACTTTCATTGTTCATCCCCCCACAATCCCGATTTTGCTTTGCACATTGGAGCCGCCGCACAAGAATCACAGATATTTATAAACATCAACCAGCTTCAAGTTACTGTCTGCATTGATCATATCCCTGAGAATTTGCAAATGGCCGGCACCATAAATGATGAAAATCCGTTCACTCTCAGCAGCAAGTCTTTGAATATTAGAAAATATTTTCAGGTTTCTTTCATACCATTTTGTCACCATTTCAGCTCCGGCATAATCATTGTCAGCACTAATCATATTGGCCTGAATATATACGCTGTGGTTGAGCCTCGACCACTCCTCGCTGTTGTAATAATTATACATATCTGCGATCGTATCATTCCTATGCTTATTCATATCTGCATAAATCGCATTCTTGGCTTCTCTCAATGACTGCGTCTCAGTTTGCAGTATATCCATATTTAAGATTGTATCATCATCTATCGCATGAATCTTACTATGCTTTAACAGCTTCCCTAGCCTATAACCGATTTGTATCGATTCATTATCGTATGTAATCGGATATGTCTTTCCATACATGCATATTTCCCCAAGGGTTTCATTCTGCATTTTGATTGGATCTTGTAAATCTGCTAAATGAAACACCTTGTAGGATTCATCTACACATTCTTGTGCATCCACCGCTGCCTCAATTGCAATCGCATCCGGCTGAAACTCCATTAGTTTTCTAACCATTTTATCCAGCTCATTTTGTATCTCGCCGGAATAAAAATCCATAGAGCTTTCCATAAAATGGAACGTTCCTAATAACAAAATCTCTGTCAAAATTATCCCTCCCTATATCGTCAAGTGATTTTCCTCCCGTGCCTATCAGGTCACCCCAGACTTTCTCTGCTTTACCCATCCGCTTCCATCAGTTCTTGAAACTGTTTTCCTGTCAGCTTGTTCTCCCTGATCAGGACATCTGCGATCTCCCGGATTTTATCTTTTGCATTTTCAATCGTTGTTATTGTGTTCTTCATCTCATTCTTCAGGATTTCATTCACTTTAGCCGTATATTCTCCGGCCAGTGCAGATTGAAGCACCTCATCCCTTTTGAGGATAATCAATTGATTATCTTCCATTCCATATTTACATACTATTTGGAATGCGATATCAGTAGCATGCTCCAAGTCGCCGGATGCCCCTGTATTGAGGGACTTCTCCTTGCCATAGAACACCTCCTCAGCTGCACGGCCTGCCAATGAAATTCTGATTCTTGCATAGAGCTCATCTCTCGTGTAACTCGCCACATCCTCCTGATTCGCATGCTGCATATACCCGCCGTAACCACCTCTGGACTCAATCGTGATATACGAAGGCTTGTCTCCGCTGATATAGGACACATACGCATGGCCGGTCTCATGGATGGCAACGCTCTTATAATAGTCCGAAGTACGCTCTTTCTTTTCACCATAATTGTACTCCTCAAGAGCGGTCAGCAAATCGTCATCCGTCATGGCTCTTGACTGCCTTATGGCATTACGGAATGCGAGTTCAAACACGGTCTGAAGAATTGAAAGACTCTGTCCCGTAGTTCTCTCTGCAACATTGTGTGCTGCCTCTCCGGAAACAGTCGTAATATTCTTGTCGGCAAGCATCTTAAGGATATACTGTTCACGTTCACTCTCCTTTGGAAGATTCACATAAACTTTGTTGTCAAAACGCCTGAGCAGAGCGTCATCCAGTGAACCGACCCCATCACTCTCCCCTCTAACTTTAGAGTTCGTAGCTGCCAGTACAAAAACCGGCCTATTGCTGTCAGCGCCGCGAAAACCGTCCATCTCAGTAAGCAAGGCATTCAGCATACTTTCTGTCTGATGCATATTTTCCGAACCGGTTCTCTTCTTTCCGATCGCATCGATTTCATCAATAAATATAATAGCCGGCGCATATTTCTTCGCCTTTGCAAAGATCCTCCTGATACTTGCCTCGCTCTCACCGATATACTGACTCTTAAACTCCGTTGCACTGGTCTGGAGAAAGACCACATCCGACTCACCTGCCATAGCTCTGGCAAGCATTGTCTTTCCGGTTCCCGGATCTCCGTAGAGAAGAATCCCTTTCGGGGGCTTACCTCCGTTCATAAGAAATTTTTTCGGTTCCTGCAGATACTTCACAAAATACCGAAGCTCTTCCTTCGCCTTTTCCGCTCCGATGACATCGCTGAATTTGATATTAGGCCGCTCTGCATCGGACAAGATCGAAGACTTATCCTCGGAATCCACTGCCGTTTCCAGCTTGAAATCGCAAAAAATAATACTTCCGGCATTGGTCTTTTCATCAAATCCTTGTTTGGTTTCATATGTCAGAACCTGATGCCGTGCTGCCAATGTCTCCATTACCATCTGACAGCATACGTCCTTGTAAGTCTGCTCCAACCGGCTTCCAAAACATTGACTCTCAATAAACCCTGCGGCTCCTTTTTTCATAAGAGCCTTTTTTTCTTTATATGTAAATTCATGTCCATGACTTCCATTCAAAATGTACACCGGAACTTCTTTATCGTCCTCTCGAAGCTTTAATAAGACATCCCGCCCGATTGTTCTGGCATCCACCACATTCAGTGTGTTTTCCATATTTTCAAGGCCATATATGTAATCAATGACTGCAAAAAGAACATTTTCCTTATGGATCATTTCCATAAACTTGTTGATATCTATAGTGTTCTCCACGCGTACATCATTACCTTTTATCCTGCCAATGGATTCGCATTTCACTGTTCCAAAGACAGGAATTACACAGTCCCTTTCCCCAAAATAGAAGTCCCTGATTTCCTCTGTGGTATTTTCAAAATCACACTTCCACTCAATCCTCCTTCCCGCATCGTTTTCATCCGGTATCTGCTTATCTTCCAGCAGTTCCAAAAACTTACGTATTTCCCTGCCGACAAGCTTACCTGCCATTTCAGAAACATTTCTGGCATCGGCGCTTCCTCCCATAGAATACAATACGGTTCTAGCCAGATACTCTTTTCCCTGACTCAATACATAGCCATATTTTTTCTTTAGCTTTTTAAAACGATTTTCTATATCATCTTTTACCAGTTCGAGAATTGCATCTACCTTTAAATGATTCAGCATGATGACTGTATGCGACGACATCCTTGAAAGTATTTCCGGAGGGAAAAAGGGCTGTTTTGTTTCTGTATCTTTATCCTTCTCCAGAGCGTCCACCACCACCTCATCCGGAAGCAGCGTAAGATTTTCATTCTGTGCATCACTGTAAAGCTGTTTGCCTGCGTTCGTTGTAAAAAAAATGATGGCGTTTTTAAACGATACATTTACTGTATTATATTTATCCTCACAGATCCCGTCATCCAAAATCTGTAAAAATATTCGTATTACGGTAATATGTGCTTTTTCTATTTCATCAAACAAAAGTACGCATTCCGGATTTTCGGACACAAACTCAGTAAGTAAACCCGGTTGAGGATTCTTCCAATTTGAGCCATAACCAATCAATTCTTCTTTAATTTCATGATGAGAATACTCTGACATATCAAACCGTTTAAAAGGAAAGCCCAATCTGAACGCAAACTGCTGGGCCATAAGTGTCTTTCCCACACCCGGAGGGCCTGCCAATAGATACGCGTTTCTTGGCCCTCTCCTATTCGGCGTCAAACGTGCCTTCAATTCCGCATTGAAAAATGCTTCGCTCAGTCTCTCAATAGCTGCATCTTGTCCGCAAATCCGGTCTTTCAGTTCCGTTTCTATAGCTCCGGCCTGCATAAAAATCTGCCGAATGGAAACTTCATCCTCTATCACCTCAATTTCTGACGGCTTCGGCTTTGGATATGTATAACGCATCTGTCTCACAAAATCAGCTACGGCAGGAGGATTATATCCAATTGCATTCTTCTCTTCTTTATCCTTATAGATGGCTGTAAGTTTGCTTAAGTTCACATTCAATAGACATCTTTTCAGATGTCTATTCAGATTGTTTGCTGCTGCCTTCTTAATGTCGTCCTGATTCGATTCGCGGATGATATTGATACATTCTACCATCTCTTCTGCCGTTTTCCAGTATCCCAGCGGCACATCAGGGTTTCTGTTGTCAGCTATCCACTTGCCATATTCTTCATCAATATCCTCTTCTTCCCCCTCTGTCTGATGAGAAAAAAGCTCCGAATTATCTGTTTCGGACTTATAACCGAAGGGCAAATAGCCCTCTTCTACCCAGCTCCTATCCTCCAAATAGTCGGCGCTCTCACCCAGATACACCAAATCCCCAAGAAATTCTTCCGCTACTTTTATAGTATGCCGCAGACTGCCGGGTACATCTTCCGGCTCCTCCTCAAGTTCGCCCCGATATTCAAAACGGCGGAATTTTGCATTTGGATACTTATTTGTCTGTTCAGAACATTTCAGCCATTCATTAAAAATTCCGGTCTTTCTGCCGCTTTTTACCGCGTAAATCATTTTTTTCATGATCTACCTCCTCGTCATCTTCCATATATGTGTAAGCTTTATTCAAGCACTTGATCTTTGAATTTCCATCTACTTATCCCATAAGGACAGTTGCGATTCCTTTAAAACTTTTACCGCTCTCTCGGTTATTTTATCATCTTCTGTAATATTTCCGCATAACAGCGGAGAATTTACATCATAGAGTCTGCTGTTTTGCAAAACGCTTTCACGACTATAATTCGCATAACAATACGCACAGCCGTTTTTACATGTGTTATATGTGCCAATTTCAACGCTTTCCACACAGCCGCATTCTTTTCGCTGATTTTTATCCTTATCTGCCCGTATTTTGCAGCCTATAATTTGCTCAATCAATTCTCTGTCTATGCAGCAATTATGTTCTATTCCGCAAGCTGACAGATCAATCGCTTCCGCGCAGGATGCGACCCTCATATCATTATCCCTGGCCATTGATGCAATCTGCGCCGCAAATGCAGCCAATTCCTCTTCCGGCAAAGAATAGGAATTCATTGCATTCATATTTTTCTTATTTTTAGTGTATATATCAACAAAACTAATGACACATTTAGACGTAAATCCTTTCAATTCCCCAGCAATCTGCTGAAATGCCCTTAAATGATATTCCGGAGTATATTTGTCAGTGAAAATGATCGGGTCATATCGCCAAATCACCTTTTCCTTGCCGATTTTCCCTGCCAGCTTTTGGAATATCGGAATCATATGCTCCTTCTTGTTCGGGACATTGCATTCTATATCATTTCCGAATCCGGTAAGTGTAAATTGAAAATAATATTTATAGGCATTCAATTCATCTAACCTTGAAAACATGGGCTCTGGGTTCTTGGTCCAGAATACAATGCAATCTACTACCTCCGGAGACAGAACGATTTTACTAATCTGATGAGCATTCATCGGATTGCGAACGTATAAATAGCCTTCCTTTATTCTATTATAAAACCATTCCGAATAATAATTCGGAATATCCGTTCTACGGCTGACACTAAGAATCATAACCTCATCTTCTTTCAAACTTTATTATCAAGTCACAGATATACTTTGTGTTTGTCATTCTTTGTTCTCTATTCATTTCACATGGAACATCGCTTTCCCTGCAGCCCTCGCAGGGTTTATCCTTTGACGATTTATGTTTGCATTTTTGGTTCAGAGCCTTTATGTATTTATTTATGTCATCATAAGAAATCTCATCATATTTTAGGCTTTTTGCAATATTTGTAGTCCAAATCTGTTTATTTGCCCCTAACCTTATTAAATTATCAATCTCTTTTTGCAGACCGCATTTTTTCAAATCGTTTTTCACATCTTCCGTATCTGCTATACATTTGAGCTCTTTCACAAGAAAGCCTGTTTTTTCTTCTTCCAATCTGTCTATTATCATTTGTACTTTTCTTACATCATCTGCAGTTAATCGGTTTTGTTTCCGCAAAGCTTTCATGCTCTGGGTTTCTTCATCACAATGCTTTTTAAAATCTTCAAAAATTTCCTTCAAATAACTTGTTATCGTCAGCATAATAACCGATCTCCCACTATTTATTTTTCCTTAATGTTTCCTATGAGTTACTTTTCATCCATCATTATAAACTGAACGCCTGACAGTTTAAATCAGTGTATAATCAGGTCAGGTGTTACTTTTTAATAGCCTTCGTCAACAATCAATTCCTCTTTCCGTGCCTCATGTACCATAGCGTCGCAACGATTATTATTTACATAAAGAATACCCTTTATTTTCTCGGCTTTTTTATGTCCTTTCACCCAGCGAATCTCAACATCCTTTCTGCCCTCCATGGCTTCATCGAATAGCTTCCATAAATCATGATTGTTGCTTTTTTTCTTATATGTACCATCAACATGTTTAACTACATATTCAGAATCCGTATATAGTTTTATGGAAGCCTCCTTGGGAATTTCATTTAATGCTCTTATGACTGCACGTAATTCCATACGATTGTTTGTAGAGCGTTTAAATCCTTGTTTTATTACTCTTTCCTCCTTAGAAGCATTGTCTACTATGATAATTCCATATCCGCCAATCCCAGGGTTTTGGGGCGCGCATCCACCGTCTGTCCAAATTTCAAAATTACTCATATCCATCCTTTCTTGATGTTTATAGAAGCATAAACACCATTTTTCCTTTTATTGTTTATCGTGGTTCAATATATCTTTGAGCTAATTCTTTTGTTATGTTTTTTATATTTTGTTATTCATTTCATCAACTGTTCTTTTCTAATTTGCCCAGCACCTCCTTAAAGTTTAAATCGATATCGTTTAGGTTGCTGTACCATACGTTTCCCAATATGTCCGGAATGCTGTAATTCAGAGTGGAACAGACAATGACCGGAATGTGGATCTTTTCTTTTTCCATTCTTTCAATCAGTTTAAATCCCGCCTCTTCGTCTACAGCTTCTCCCGCTTCCAACGGATATTGCATATCTGTCACGATCAAATCAATCTTATCCTCACCATGGTATATTTGTTCCCACAGCTTTTCCTGATTTCTAACTGTTATGATATCCCGAACGCCATTAAATTCCAAAGCTTTTCGTATATCAGCTCCCTTAAAAACATCATCATCCACAATGACCACCTTTATCTTTGACAGATCCATAAAAATCCTCCTTCCGCCGTAAAATACCTCCCTATTATATTGTTCATCTGATTGCTGACGGTTCCGTCTATGTAATAGCGGATCTCTCCATCAAAATAAATATCAAGAATCTTGGATCGCCTGATATCTGCGCCGTTCCAATATGTCCTGCGATGATCTTCATATCATTATAAAATCTGCCTGTCTGAGCCGGATATTTCTCCGTAAAAGTATAATCATCGCTTCCCCACTCCCATAAGTCCTCCGCCTCCTCGTCAATCCCCGCATGGACAAATATTGTGTTCCCTTCGGAATAATATCTTGGAAGATCCCGCATCCATATAAGATATCCGGCATCATCCGAAGTTTCCTCTCCCACATTTTTCCCTACATTCCGGCCACGACGCAAAAAGCTTCGGTTCCTCTTCTTTTATTAGCAGTACCTAATAATTATTCTTGTCCATCTTATCCATCTCCCCACATTTTACATATTCCATAGACACATTCTGATAAGACATAATTTATGGCAAGTGAGTTTGCCCTTACGCTTTCCCTCGTGTTATATCCTTTTCCCAAGCCATTTTCTGAAATGGCTTTTGTTACGAACCCTCATAAGGGCAAAAATAAGGGAAACAAAAACCTGTAACAAATTATAACACAATATAAATCAGGCAGGAAGATCTGATTGAAATGCTTTCTTAATTTCTCCAAAAATATGTTAGCTAAAAGACAAGACAGATAAGATATGAGATTCATATATGCAGAATATAATATGTACCACAACAGCGTTGATGTAACAACCTTTGATGGGTATCTTTCTTCGGATTGACTGTAGTGTAGTAGAAGAAGGATTACGGACAACTCACTGCTCCCAATGCGCTTTAGATGCGTTGGCAATAGACGAACCACTTGAGTATGCCCGATTAGCCTTGACGGTAACTTGCAAATGTGGGTTAATGCAGAAGATAGTTTGGAATTATGGTGAACTTATGTACATCTTTGCCCATGCAGAATAGCAGACATATAGCAATCTGCATGGGCGAATAACACTATATGTTCTGCTGTATCTGCACTTTATTTATAAATAGTAAATAAGGAGCGGCAAAAATGAAATATATTAATGCAGCAGAAATACTTCCAGAGAAATTATTAAAAGAGATTCAGACATATATTAATGGATATGTGCTATATATTCCCAAAACATCAGCCAAAAAGGAATGGGGTTCAGTCAGTGGTTCACGTAAATTTTATCAAAAGAGAAATAAGGAAATACAGTTTCTTTTTGAAAACGGATATTCCATGGAAGCACTGTCGAAGCAATACGGACTGGCACAAAGCACACTAAAAAAATAATATACGGATAACATCAAAGGACGCTTGCATAAGCAGGCGTCTTTTTGCGGTAATGTTGATTATAACTGTTCTTACTACTTGCCTGTACATAATATTTTTCTTATAATAACGTATATTATGTATAAGGAGGACGTGTTTATGACTAAAATAATCTCAAGAAACTTTAGAGTTTTATGTGATTTTATGGATGTTTATCAGTTTATGATTGAGGTATATGAAAAAGATTGGAGAAATGGTGTTCCTGCTCCGTTTTTGGAATATGCACTCTCTAGTGATTGGATGGATAAATCTTTGGTACATCGCTGGAAACTTTGGGAGGATAATGGGCGTATAGTAGGTCTTGTCTTTTATGAAAATCCTGTAAATGATGTATATTTCAGTCTGCGTCCGGGCTATGAGAAGTTGGCGGATGAGATGGTTACATATGCCGTTTCATTTATGCCACATGTAGATGGTCATCTCAGATTTGTGATTTTTGATGGGCAAAATGCAATTAAACAAGCAGCAGCAAAAATTGGTTTCCAACAATCTTTTGGCTATATAGAGAAAGTCTTCGACTTTGAACAATCACTTAATTATTCGTTGCCGGATGGATTTCATTTCGGGGAGTCTAAAGAGCTTTCCGTAGAAAAAATAGCGGAATGCTGTTGGAAAGGTTTTGACCATGAAAAAGAGGAAGGTCCTTGGGATGGCGATGCTGAGCATGGATATTATATGTTAATGGCACCACACATGAATCCGGAGGATTCGATTGTCATTGAAAATGACGAGGGGGAGTATGTCTGTTATGCGGGCATGTGGTGGACGCCAGAAAATCACCTCGCTTATATGGAACCACTATGTACTATTCCAAAATATCGAAAGAAAGGCTTGGCAGCAGCGGCACTTTCAGAGCATTACCGCAGGCTTAAACCCTTAGGCGCAACACATATGACTGGTGGTGATAATACATTTTATGAAAAGATAGGTTTCAAGCCTTTGATTCATTGGACTTTTTGGGAAAAAGCTGATTAAGAAATATGATGATTTGTCAAGAAGAGGGGCTTTATTAGAGGCTGTAAATTTTTCTGTGTCTATGGAGGAAAAATC
>OFFJ01002837.1_pt1 | contig 10642 bp, 10 predicted proteins | sample 1521261 | NCBI WGS metagenome assembly OFFJ01 (sample SAMEA3504122, study PRJEB24116) | mouse gut metagenome | biome: mouse gut; feature: mouse-associated habitat; material: faeces | place: Denmark | collected 2011 | reverse complement strand
CCGCATGAATCCCGCGGCCGCCTTTCTGAGTGATAGGCAGGTGATTATTCTGTTGTCAGGTGGAAGATTTAATTGTATAAAAAGAAAACAGGCCGCAGCCCATTGCTTATAAAAGGCTGTGACCTGTTTATCGCTTTTTTCTGTCTTGTTGCTGGCCAAATGGATGGCAGGGTATCTGATTGTCGGAACTTTAATGGGACTATCCCCCTTCCCCTGGGGATTTCCCCCTTTTCCTGGGGAATCTATCTGTCAATCCAATTTAAAGCCGTTACACCCCACTTTTTACAAAATCAAATATATAACACCACTGTGCAGCTCTTTGCACTATACTACAACACAATTATCCATGAATACCGGATACCGCACTTTTGATGCGCGTTCATCCTATAATTGATTTTTCTCGTCGATCTGATAAAAATTTTTGCATATACCCTGTATTCTTCCCAATGATGGGACATCATAAGAATCGCCTTATATCATCGCTTTTTCTTTATTTTTGATATTCCACCATTTCTCCTGTCTCCATATCCGGCACGAATATGGACCCATAGGACGAAAACGGATAAACAACCGCAGATTTTTTCGTTCCTATTTCCTTTGGACTGCCTCCTCCAGCTTCTAACTCATAAATTACGGATTCCCTCTTGGGGACAAAAAAGAGGTTATCCCCGTCTGAATAAAAAACCAGCGGTTCCTCCCGGATTAAAATTTCTTTATCCTGCGTACTGAAGCAAAACGCCGTGAGCGCTGCACCATACTTCCTGTCTGTATATAAAACTCCATCTCCTTCCAGCAGGAATTTTCCCGCCACAATATCGCAGACGTTCTCCTCCCACTCTTCTTCCAAAGAAAACTTTCGCAGCCTTGACATATCATCCAGAAAGAAAAAGTAATATCCATCATAGGCCACATTTCCGCTGTTATAGGAAAAAAGCTTCTTTCTGCCTCCGCTTAAAGTATTGACCGCACTGACCTCATCTGACGATATAAAATAAATCATGTCCTCCTTTACCACAAATGTCACAATGTCGCTGTAAAACAGGGCATCCTGCCCAATCTGAGAGAGTCCCAATGCGGAGGTTCGGTCCTGGTTGGCATTGTCCTGAAAAATGGTGCGGCTTTCAAATGTGTCCAAATCCACACATATAATAGAAATGGTATCATACAGCTTTGAAAAATATCTGTTCTTATTGTCAAAGCTGCGCTCCATGTAATAAATATCGTTTCCCTCTCCATAAAAGCAGGAAGAAACATCCTTATTTCCACGGAACACATCTCTGACCAGAGGGAAAATATTGCCGCTCTCTTTCTCCCTGACAGCTATATAGGAACCTCCCTCTGCATCATAGTCCACATAAACAAGATAGTCGCTGCTCTCGTAATAATACCTGTTATCCAGGTTATAAAGAACCTCTGACGCTTCCTGCGAAACCACCCTGCCAGAACATCCGCCAAGACATACCATGCAGAATACCACGCCAATGAGTCCCCCTGCCTTATATCCTCCCGTCTTTTTTCTCCAGTGGTTTGTATATGCCCTTAAGATAAAATCCGCCATCAGCATCCCCAGAAGAAAATTGACAACAACAAGAATCGCTTTTATATGCGCCGGCACTTGAATAAACTGATATACTTCCTGCCGGGTAATCTCATTATACTCAGATACCGTTCCCTGATAATATCCCGTTCCAATGAAAAAGCCCAATGGCCCCGGCAGATAATATTTCATATATTGCTTAGGGAGTCCATAATAGGGGAGCAGTACCAGGGCGAGCGTCGCCAACATGGAAACCGCATATTTCCGAAACACCACAATCGCCGCACTGACAGTCAGTCCCCACAGCGCACACCCTGCCATACGAAACAGAAAAATACGGAGTGTTGTTTCCATCAGGCTCATACTGCCTGCATATCCGGAATAAAACTCCAAACTCTGGACAGGGTAATCCCCATGGGTGAACCCATACCCACACTGAAAAAACACCACTCGGATACAGAAGTCCAGCATACAAGACCCTAAACTTAATATGGTGACAAGCAGTATCTTTTCCTTTGCTGTCTTCCTTTCCCCATTCGCCGACATTCTGATAATGATATCCATCTCAGCGCTGCTCTCCCTGCCAAAACACAGCAACGCAAAAATCATAATTGCCAAAAGCAGCCCTATGTCAAGAGACTCCTCTGAAATCAGCGCATCCCAGGCATTTGTATCAAGCAGATATCTGTTTTCCGGATTTTCACGGGCATAAAGATACTGTTTATACAAGACATCATACCCCTTTTGGCCTGCCATGAGTTGCTCCAACTCCCCAAGCTGGGAGCGGTATTCTTCTTCCGTCAGTTCTCCCGAAGAATATCTTTGGTAGATTGTCTGCAACAGGCTTTCCGCCCGGCTGAATTCCTCGTTTCTTTCAGAAAAAAAATCTGTCGTCTCCTCGTCCACTTTTCCCACCACATAGGATAAGTACTGCTCATAAAAAGTCCCGTGCCTCTTGTTTTCAGCCAACCCTGAACCATGGGAAATGATAAGCCGAAAAATTTCCAACAGGACGAATGCCACAACGATCAGCAACCCCTCGGAATGGCACATCAGCTTTTTCCATTCATACCATCTGACACCCATCCGCTTACCTCCTTTTCCATAACATCCACCCGGCATACACAAGCCCCAAGATTAAACATACTGCCACACCCTCTGCTATCATATACTTTGGAACTGGATATCCTGCCAGATTGCTGAATTCAGAGCGCAGAATCAGATTCCTGCCGCTGATTAATGAAACCGGGTTCCAAAAATGACTGCTATTATAGATGTGGTCATAGGCTGATATGCATACCATTATGGAGACGAAGTTCAGCAGAAATGCTGCCATGATTCTCCTTGAAGCCAGCGAAAAGAACAGGAATATCATGCAGAATATACACATCCCTGTTATCCTGAACACCGAAAGCAGCAGATATCCCTGCCCCATGGATAAGGTCAGTATCGTATCCTGAAAGCCTCTGATTGCATAAAGGGGGCTTGCTGCACTTTCTGTTCCACCGAAAAATAAGGAAAACAGGAAGTAGTCCCAGATGGAAAACAGAACGCATGCCACCATAAGGAACAAAAAGGCAGAAAAAATCTTTGCCAGATAAGTCCTGCCCCGCCCGTTTTGGGAAGTCCTGATGATATATCTCATTTCCGTTTCTTCTTCCTTTACAAACACGGATGCACAGCCATAGACCATAAGCATGAGCAGAAGAATGGAGGAAAAATCATAATAAAGCAGGCTCTGATACATTTCCGTATTATAGAAATCCTTTATTTCCCTGCCATAGAACGCTCTTGCAATGCAAAAGTTCTTCCTATACTCATACACATTGCCCCATTCTTTATAAAAATCCATATTTTCCCTTGCTTCCGAAACAATCTCCGCCGCATACGACCTATAGGTATAGTCATACTCCAGTTCCTCCAGAAAACATTTTCGGAAAAAAAGCTCGTCGCTATACACATTATAGGTATAGCTGTTTTCATCCTCTTTCGTGCTAGCCGCCTGACTTTGTACTGTTTCATAGATGGGTCTGTATATCTCCAACAGGCTGTTTATTTTTTCCACCGTGATTTCGCCGCCATACACTGGATAAAGCTCCTCATATGCCTCCTTAAATTCTGCAAGATTGCTGCTGGAAAACAAGGATGATTCCTGGTATACACTGTATATCTTCAATGTATCCACCATAAGCAGAGCCAGAAATATCGAGACCATTATCGGCGTCAGAAAATGCTTTCGGAATTCGTAATAAACTAATCTTCGCATAAGTCTTCCCCTTTACAGCAGTATAGGAATACTTCATCCAGATTTGCCCCTGCGGGAACTGCGCTTTGATCCGGTTTTTCCTCAGCAATCATCCGAATATTCACTTTATCCCCCTCCCGCCTGATATTACTGATCAAAACCCCCTCTGCCTCCAGGAATCTCTTTTCTTCCCGTGTAGTAACCTGCCACACCTTTCCCGCAAGCGTCCGTTCCAACTCCTCCACCCTGCCCTTGTGGATGATTTCGCCATGATCCATGATGATGACCTGACTGGCAATGTATTCTACATCCGGAACAATATGGGTGACAAGGAGCACAATCCGATCTTCCGCAAACTCGGATATCAGATTCCGGAAACGGATGCGCTCCTGCGGATCCAGGCCCGCAGTAGGTTCATCCAGGATCAGCACTTCCGGACGGTTTACCATAGCCTGCGCAATGCCCAGTCTCTGGCGCATACCGCCTGACAGGGCGCCGACTTTTTTCTTCCTGCTGCCCGACAGGTTTACTTTTTCAAGCAGCTCCCTGACACGCTCCTTCCCCTCTTTCGCAGGAACACCTTTTAGCGCGCACATATACTCCATAAATTCCTGCACGGAGAATTCTTTATAAAAACGGGGATATTGGGGCAGATATCCTATATTCCCATAAAACCGGCTGCCCATGCCCGCTGCGTTTTTCCCGTCCACAATAACCTTTCCTGAATCTGCTTTCAAAAGCCCCAGAAAAATATTGATTAGGGTAGTCTTTCCCGCACCGTTTTTCCCAAGGAGTCCATACACGCCGTTTTCCATGGTGATGGAGATGCCTTTCAATACTTCCTGCTTCCCATATTTTTTATGGATGTCCATCAGTTCTATCTTCATGAATCCTCTCCAAATGCCAGTCTTCTTTCATTTCTTTCTTTAAATTTTCACAATAGATTCCCATACTTTCTTGCATGGCAAAGCGGCTTGATGCATAAAGTTTTACTGAAATGATACAATGCCCACTTTATACTGTTCATTTTCCCCATACGGGCGCTGAAACAATACTGCTGTCCGCTGGTCTTCCAGATAACAGATATGAGGTTCCCGGTAATCATCCGTGTTTGGAACCTCATATACTTTTGTGGATACCAGCTTTAATGTTTTGACATCATACAATCGCAGCGTCCAGCCTACGTTGTCATTCCTTACCGCTGTGATGAAGCAGTTTCCTTTATCGGAACCCCATACATGGCTGCTCTCTATCTTTTCAGACAACTGTACCATCTGGGATGTATCCTGGATAGGATAGTAAATCCAAACCTGCCCGCTTGTCCTGTCATCCGGCAGTTCCTCGCTGAATATGGTATGCTCGGCAAAAACATTCATAATGTCAAATGTATTCTCCCTATGTACGGCCAAGCTGCTTCCATCTGTTTTTACGCTTCCGTAGCATACATACCCTTTATCATTTTCAATACAGTTTCCCAGAAAGACGATCCTGCTGTCATTCTCTGTAAAAGCAACCTGATTCACCGAGCTCAGCCCGTCTATCCCGGCATATTCTTTTCCGTCCACCTGTAATACATCCACTTTCTCCAGGGTATTCACATCATACAGAGAGATTCCCTTGCCCTGCTCGCACACAGCAATCTGCCTGCCGTCCATGGAGGGCGCCGTTTGGTATATAAAATTCACATCTGCCCCTAATGCTGTCACATCTATGGTTTTCTGAAAGTTAAGGTCTGTATCATAATAGGCATATATGATGTGGTAACTGCCCGTAATCGCAGCCTCTCCTCCCCCATATTCCCCGGATATCACACTTTCGGTTGTGTCTGTCTGTGCCTCCTCACCTTCGGCAAAAGTTTCATAGGCCAGGCAATATCCGCTGTCCATAATCCAGGTCTTAAAGTTTCCGTCCCCTCCATTTCCGTCCGGATATTCTGTCTCTGCAATCGCTTTCTGCCCGGTCAGTTCATACAGGTAGATTCTGTCTGCAAACAGCAGCATCCTGTCCCCTCCGGCATACTGTATTTCATCCAATCCCTGGAACTGGTTTAACCCACTTTGCATCGAAAGACTGGATTTTATGTCGTCCTCCTGGGTCGGAATCGATTCGCTGCCGCTTTCCTGCGCCATATCTATATCCACTCCTTCTATCCCTGCAACCTTGTCAGCATCCTCGTTTGCGGAACAGCCTGTACAGAGCAGCAGACAGCAGGCCAAAATCATCATGTAACCTTTCTTTTTCATTATCATTTTTCCTCTCTGTAAAACAACACGGAATTTGACTTATACATCATCAATACATCGTCCGGATAGTCAGCGCTGTTGCATGGAACAGATATTGCATAAAACGTAGTATTTTCCAATTCTTCCGTATCTAAATCAAATTCTATTACCCCCACCTGTCCACTTTTCAACACTGTTTCAAAAGAGTTCCCGTCCTTATATGCCAGCGGCTCATGGTTCAGATAGAATACCGTCTTATACTCTGCTCCCGGATGTCCCAGGATAATATATTTTATATGGATGGTTTCTTTCCCTGCGATGTCCACTCTTTCCGACAGCAGCATGGACTCCCCGGAGATGTAAAGCCTTGTTTCCACATCTTTTTCCAAATTTATGTCTATGTTAATTTCTTCTTCCAGCTCCCTGATAAAATCCTGGGTTGTGTCCATTTCCTTTATTTCAAGATTTCTTAAGTACTGTCTGCTGTTTTCATTTACTGTCTCTGAAAGCGCCCTGTCCCGCCCGGTGTCTGCTTCAAATAAAACCGGATAGACTGCTGCCAGGGCATTATGGGAATGTCCGTAAGAAAAACTGTCTTTCATGTCTGGTATAAACTCCGGGTTTATAATGCTTGTAATACACACGCTTAACTGCTCTCCTTCTTTTCCGGTAACAGGCGTAAACTGGAGGGTATAAGACTCATCCTTGCTTTCCTCCAGTTCAAACAGATGCATATACTGATAGTCTGTATCCAGCTCCTTCACCTTATAGGGCTGAGGGATGCCGTCCAGAAACAGAAGAAAGCCGCAGTTCCTCGCTATCCCAGAGCCCTGCATAAAGTAGGGAATTTCCATTTCTCCGCCTTTATAAGTTAAACAGTATGTATTGTTGTCCCCCCACAAAACGCCATGGGAAATAGCGCCCATGGTCATAGTTTCCAGGCTTTCGTCTTCCTGTTCAAACGGATTTTCCATTGAGTCTTCTTCCAATGGGTCTTCTTCCACAAATGTAAAATCATCATTTTGCAGTCCACACCCAACCAATATACACAAACAGGTAATCATACTTACTGCAATTAAAGGTATTTTTTTCATAGCTGGTCTCCCTGTCAATAAATTATATCTGTAATGAATTCCGTCTTTTAATGTATAGTAGCACACGAGCCCTTCGGCCCGTGTGCTGTATTTACTGATCAGTCCATAGCAGTATAGGTATATACCGCCTTGGCAGGCTGGCTAGTGCCTCCCTGCACACCCTGTGTGCCAAAGACAGAATAGCAAGCGCTCTCGACATTCGTCCAATTAAAGGTATATCTCAATATCCCCGTGGAACTTTTCCGCACACCTGTTGTTTTCAAAGTATCACCCTGCCTGTTCTTCGCATCCAACTTGGCTGTCAGATATGCATTATCGGGATTGTAAGTTACGGAGGTGACACTTGTAACCTTTGCCCTGGTTCCATACAACTCACCCTTTAATACCCCATACGCTCCCGCATCCGGTTCAATATCGGTGTTTGCAAATGCCGTGATAGACATCATTGCCATACAACACACGCCTGTCAAAAATCCTGCTACGCCTTTTTTAAATCTTCTCATACTCATACTTTTCCTCCCATTTTTTGGTATTTGATAAGATTCTCGTCATGTTGCTGCTTTGCTTATTTTGTTGTAGCATTATCCAGCTTTCCAATATCAGTATATCAGCACTGAGGAAGCCTCATTTATTTCTACGACACTTAAGCATTCTTTCGTTTATGTTTTCTCCATTGGACTCACCTCCTCAGTTAGTCAAGTCGTTTTAATTTTATTGCTGATTGCCAACTCAATTGCTCCTGTCAACAAAGATATGGCCACCATAGAAAATGTCATACATACACTTCTTATAGTTATTTCCCATTTAAACAACAAAGCAAAGATAAAAATTACGCTTTCCGTTCCTAAGACAATTCTGGTTCTTCTGCGATACACTTTACATTCTACTGCGTCAAGTTGTTTCGATGGATTATCTACAGGAGCCAAAACCCATATAACGCATCCGGCTATCATGGCACATATTCCGTAAAATATCAACGTGCGTTCAAAGACGGCAAAAATCATAAATGCCGCAATCAGTATTACTGCTGATACAAACAAACACCTTGTTTTGGTCGCCGCATGATACCCGCCTGCATTTTTTCTCAAAGGAAACAGCAGCAGCCACAGGAGCAGAGCCTCTCCGACTTGCTTAAAACAAATTCCCACGGCCAACGTCAAGCCAACCCCCAGCAGATTTCCTTCCAAACTCTCCAATCCAAAACGGATCATTTCTTTCTCTTCATCCGTAATGATTCCTCCTTTGTAAAAGGATTCTGCCATACGATCTGCCAACATCAGAACTTACGCAGCTTTTTTACAGCCTGCGGTTCCTTTGGTTGAAAACCGATGCAAGGACATGTAGTGTTTGCTTCCATACTGGCAGATTTCTTTGCCAAATATGCAACGGTCTTTTTCACAATAGTAGTAATTTTCTGCATTGCTTTCTCCCTCCTTTCGAAAATTACTCTACCACAAAAAAACGGATTGTGCCGTTTCCTGGCAAAATTGGGCTATAAATATGGAAAAATTGGGCACAAAAAAACATGGCCGCTCATTATGGCCATGTTTTTTTGCCTATACTGCATTTTCAATCCTTGACATATATAGAATCAGTTTAACACTGAAAATATCTCCTTCCGTCTGTATATTCATATTTCCATTATAGGTTTCTACAATCTTTTTCACATTTTTTAACCCAATACCATGCTGCTCTTTCCGCTTTTTCGTTGTCAGAAAAATTCTGCTGCCCTTCCCCCTTTCTTTTTCTGTAATATTTCCCGGCCAAAAGCTATTATCTATCTGCATTTTCAATACGCCTCTGTTTAAGGCAATATAGACATTTAAATATTTTTTGTCCGTCTGCATCGCTGCTTCTATTGCATTTTCCAACAGGTTTCCAATCAGTACATTCAAATCAAAGGAATGTTTGATATCTTCCGGCAACATTACCTTGACAGTAACCGTTTCTAATTTTTCTTTTGCTTTCTGTAGCATATAATTCAAAACACTATCTATTTCCACATTGCCAGAAGAAATAATTTCTTTGGAATTGTGCATAAAGCCTTTCATACGCCCTATATAATCTTGAATTTCCACCGCTCCATATCTGTTCGCTAGTAACATCAATTCATTCATGTGATGTTTCATATCATGCTGTAGGGATTTCACCTTTTCCTCGCTCTGGAAAATCACATCAAGCTGGTTCGCATAAATCCGCACTTGATTTTTAAGCATTTCCGTCTCGTATTTTTGTGAGATAGACTGAAGCAGTTGATTATACAGATACAGCATAAAGATATTTATGACAAGCAACCCCAAACCCACAACAGCTATCCCTGCTTCTTCACAGGTATTCGAATAAATCAAAATACTGATAACTACTGTACTGCATAGCGGTATCAATATCAGTGAGACACTCTGTGTCCGCTCCACATTTTTATGTATTGTAATGATTTTCCCAGCCAAAATTAAGCATATTAAAATCATAAATACAGATACAATTTCATATATCTGATTAAATTGCTGGCCATCTTCATACCTGATAAAGAGCAAAGTTCCTGCCACATCACAGCCCATATTTATCAAGTAAATTGTGCCGGACACAAATATATTCGTTTTAACTGACCTTGTATATAGTCTTATGATTCCGCTAATCCCTGCCAAATTACACACAATATTAATCCATGCTGTGTGATACATCCAAAACAGCGCTGTATTAACAACATAAAAACTGACGCATACTAAAATCACCTTACTTCTTTCATGTACTGTTCTGCCAAAAAAGATTTTTGAAAATCTATAAATTAAGTAAATGCGAAAAAAATTTGTTGTTGCGCTAATCATAAAATTAATCATGGCTATTCATCCTTCAATATTCTTTCCCTGACCAGCTTACGATTTACTTTGCTGATTGTTAACATTGTTCCATTGACTAATTCGAGCATTTCATAAGTATACCGCAATACATATTCTTTATTAATCACATAAGACTGATGAATCATGATAAAATCATCTGTCAGCTCCTTTATAATATCTTTCAACCTGCCATACATTTCATATGTATCATGCAAAGTTACGATTTTTATCTTTTTAGCCTTACTTTCAAAGTACACAATGTCTCCCATGGAGATATAATAATAGTCTTTCCCCCGTCGGAATTCAAACTTTTCATTTCTCTTTTTTATGATTTTGACTGCCATATCCATAGCATGATCAATATGCTTCTGCAAGATAGGTTTCACTAAAAAATCCATAGGCTGGGTTTTAAAAAGCTGCAAGGCGTAAGATGCTTTCCCTGAAATATAGATTATCTGCAGCCCCATATTATCCAATACGTTCCTGATATAACTTCCAACCTCTATCCCAGTCATTTTGAATAGTTCTATATCAAGAAACAAAATATCCAAATGATTACCCCGAGCCAGATAGTCTCTTAATCCCTCTCCTGTGTTCCAAATTTGCACCTCAATCTGAACTGTCTTTTCTTTTGCGTACCGTAATAGCATATTTTCAATAGACGTGCAAATATTTTCTCCATCATCACAGATTCCTATGGTATACAT
>OFFJ01002835.1_pt1 | contig 10653 bp, 7 predicted proteins | sample 1521261 | NCBI WGS metagenome assembly OFFJ01 (sample SAMEA3504122, study PRJEB24116) | mouse gut metagenome | biome: mouse gut; feature: mouse-associated habitat; material: faeces | place: Denmark | collected 2011 | reverse complement strand
CGGCCCTGGTGCTCTCCCCGAAGGAGCCCGCCGGATCCGTGATTGCCGGGATGGCGGGGTAATTCCTGCGGATTCTGTTCAGGTAGGTCTGGATGGTCTGCACGTCCAGCCCTGTGCTCCCCACCCGCAGGGGCGTCCCCGGATAGGAGGTCAGGCTGCCGGTGATGATGTCCGTGCTGGCCAGCTCGATGTCCTTCGGATAATAGGAGCGAAGAATCTGCAGCGGCGTATACCCCTGGTTGGCCAAAGTCACGGTGCCCCACTGGGACATGCCTTTACAGGTGACGGTGGTGCCGTTGCAGAAGGAGGTGAAATAGGGCACGTTCTGGCCCTGCCTGCGGACGTATTCATTGAAGACTCTGTCCACGATCCTGCTGACGGACTCATAAATGGGCCGCCCGTACACGAAATACTGGTCATAGGCCGTGCTGTTCGTGATATCGAAATTGTATCCTTTCGACCTGTACCACTCCGTGTAGATACGATTCAGGGCAAACGTGACAATGGCATGAACGTTGGCGGTCAGCGAGGCCTCCGGCCAGGTGGGATAGATTTCGCTGCTGGCCACGTTCTTCACGTAATCCGGGAAGGACACCTGTACATTGGAGGCATTCGCGCCGGGAGGCCCCAGATGCACCGTAATGGGGTTGGGGATGACAACTTGCCGCAGAATTCTGTCCGTCGAACCGACAGTTCCGCCGTCCGCCCGGCCTGCTCCGCCCTGATTTCTCCGGGTTCCCATCGGATTCCCGTCCGCAAATCCCCCCGTGCCCGTCAGGCGCGGCATCGCCTCCGGTTGCAGGCTGCCGTCCGTCGGTCTGCCCTCTTCCATCGTTCCGCCGGCACCCGGCGCTCTCCCGGCATCTGCCCGTCCGGTGCCAGCCGTTTCTCTTCCGGCTTCCATCGGCCTGCTGCCCTCTGCCGCGCCACTTCCGTCCTCCGTGTCGGCCCGCCCCACCTGGCCCCGCGCCTCCTGCATGGCCACGGCAGGCTTTCCTACGAAAATCTTCGTCTCCCCGGGACGCCTCTGCCGCTCCTGCATTGGCACCATGGCAAGGGGCAGCACAGCCGTCTCCCGGTCATAAACGGGTATGTTGGAGACATAGATCGTGTCGAAGCCCGCCTTCTGCGCCAGCACATTGTAGCTTGCATATGGCAACCCGGAATAATACTGGTTCTGGGAAAAGCTCTTATCCAATGTCTCCAGAGGCACAGTCCCGGTCTCCCCGCTTTCGTCCGTGCGAAGCTGGTACAGGCTGTTGCCCTCATCGTCCAGCACCCTGACCTGTACGCCCTCCAGAGGCAGGGCTTCATGGGCAGTCCGCGCCTGTATGGTCAAATATCCAATCGCCATAGTATGGTTCTCCTGATTTCCTGTCATACATAGGATATGATGATAACGGTTTACATGTGTATGGCGATGGCGGGCACACGGAAATCAATTTTGCAAAGCAGCGATCCGAGGTATTGATAATATATCGTATAAAGTGTAGAATTAAGAAAGAATGTCTGACTTCAGAAGTCTCTATCAAAAAAATAAACCCAAATCCAGGAGGTATCATCATGAAAGTCTTACTGATCAACGGAAGCCCCCGTCCAAAGGGCAACACTTCCATCGCCCTGCAGGAGATGGAGAAGACCTTCGCAGCAGAGGGCATCGAGACCGAAACCATCCAAATCGGGAACAAGGACATCCGGGGCTGTATCGCCTGCGGCAGATGCGCGGAGCTGGGGAAATGTGTCTTCAACGACATGGTAAACGAAGCGGCCCCCAAATTCCAGGAATGCGACGGACTTGTAATCGGAAGCCCTGTGTACTACGCTTCCGCAAACGCCACTCTGGTGGCCTTCCTGACCAGGCTCTTCTACAGTACCTCCTTTGACAAGACCATGAAGGTAGGGGCCAGCGTGGTGGCTGCCAGGAGAGGCGGGCTGTCCGCCACCTTCGACGAGCTGAACAAATTCTTCACCATCAGCGGCATGCCCGTCGCTTCCAGTCAGTACTGGAACAGCGTCCACGGCAGGGAACCCGGACAGGCGGAGCAGGATGCGGAGGGACTCCAGACCATGCGGACACTTGCAAGGAATATGTCCTTCCTCATGAAGAGCATCGCCCTGGGAAAAGAGGCCTATGGACTGCCTGAGAAGGAAGAACACTGCTGGACTCACTTCATTCGATAGTCTGGTCTGTCATATCGGAAGCAGTCCCTTCGCTTCCGATATGAGGCGTGTCTATTTCGCTGCATTCAACTGCGGGAAACCGTACCTGCTTCCCATGGTCTGTCTTAAGGAACTGCGACAGTCCGTACTAAATTCTGCATATTCCTGAAAGGCATCTGTTCATTTGACCAAGACAGGAGCAGAACGCTATATAGCAGAAATGCAACCGGATCATACAGAATATCCTTTCGCGAGATGACAAAACAGAATTGGCCTCCGGGTAAATGGCCGATATCCGCAAGCCTCCCTGCCCGGTACACGAAATATAACATTATGCCAACACTTCATGCTTCCCATATCATAAATTCCGATTTTTTCCCGATATAAAATATATAGAACCGATTACAGCAAACGTCATCATTATCTTTATTTTGTTCAGAAGCTGTAATCAAGAATAAAGATATTAATTTCATTTCCTATTACATATAACTGCAGGGGAGGGAGATATTATGGACAGTAACATGATAAATACCGGATATACTGCCGGAGCCAGCTATGAAAAAACGCCCAATGTTTCCGTTGACGCCAGTGAAAAAGCCGACAGCAGTTTTGCAGATATGATGTCGGAAAAGTACCTGCTTTCCCCGAAAGACATGACGCTTACGGAATACAAGTTATACTTTCACGATAAAATAAACTCTCTGTATACGCACCCTTCCCAGAAACGGCTGAACTGGTTCATCGATATCACGGATGCCGCCTACCGGAGGATGCAGAATGACCCTGCCTATGAACAGAGGGTCCTGAATTTCCTGGCCAAAGCAAAATCCACCAATTACGGCAGCCATGTCCCCAGGTTCGCCCTGATTCATATCGATGATACCTGGGAGAAATGCTACGGATACACCTTTGGCACGCAGGATGACGAACGCGCAAGGCGTGCCGCCCAGAAAAGGCGCATGGAAGCGGAGCGCGCCAAAAAAGCAAGACGCAAAAAACTTCTAAAGGAATATCTGAAGAAGAAAGCCCAGGCAAAGCGTCTTCAGGATAAGCTTCTGAACCAGCGTATCACAAACCAGAAGCTGGAACATGTCCGCCTTCTGAAATCCTGGAATGAAGACCGCCAGCGGATACAGGCATCCCGGGCTTATGAAGCAAATCTGTTCATGCTCTGCCGCCGGGAACTGCAGTTGGAATCCGAACCGCCGTACCACTTCTGAATTCAGAACTGCGCTCCACGAAATCGTGACCTCACCACCGCTTCCGAAGTCACGGTTTCGCTGCATGCCTCCTGTTCTCACTGCCGCTTCCAAAGTCACTGCTTCACTAAATTGAGAACCTGCTTTCACCGGATTCTGCCGGAATTCCACGCTTCCGGTTTGTCCTCCATACCGGAAGTCAGCCGCCCTTTCCGGCTCCCTGATTCCGGCCCGAGCCCAGGCTGTGTCCAACATGTACAAAACATTTCAGCGAAATCAGCCCTTTCCCAGACTCCACAGATTCCTGATCTGATTTTTAAGCTCCTCAAAACTCCAGGTTCTTCCGCTGGTGCTCCTTCGGTTGGGGTCATTTACCAGAAAACCGTCTTCATTATAACCTCTGATCAGGATAAAATGGCCTGTAGTGGTAAAATCCCCGGGCCGCATACTGCACACAATCAGCTTGCCTGCATCCAGCGTCTTTTTCATCACATTCTCATCCATGGAAAGTTCCGCACCCTCCAACCCCAGCCGGGCCGCCCCTTCCGTCCAGATGCTCCAGCTGGTTCCCTGTTCTGTGTAAAAGCCGTTTTCATAGGCGAAATCCGCCATCTTCCTGGGCGTCATATCCGTATCCTCCGTAAAATACAGATAAGCCATTTCCAGACACAGAGGACCGCACCCTGCGAGCCCTATCATTTCACTGCCGTATGTGTCATATCCCCAACGCTTGTCCCATTGCATCAGCAACGGCACTTCCCCGCTGACAAAATTCTCTGTCATGTCAATAGGCTGTTTTTTATATTCCTCTCTGTCCGGGTAACTCTGTACATAATCTAATGTTTCTTCATTCTTTTCCAGAAGCTCACTCAGGATTTCAGGCAATTCTCCGGATTCCGGATTTCCGATTTTCGAAGACCCCAAGTCGCTGCTTCCTGCCGCTCCTGTACTCTCCTGTGCCCACGCTGTATTCAGATTTCCGGACGATAATGCGTCCTTGACCATCCCGGTCACCCACATACACAGAGCAAACACGGCTGCATACAGAGCAAAACGCTTTATCGCTTTCCTTCGGCCATGCTTTGCCCGTGCTCTGGCGCTCTTCTGCCTCAGTTCATTTTGCCTGCGGCTCTGCATCTGCCTTACTCCGGCTTCCCGGCTGTCTCTCCGGTATCCGGTATCGCTCCTCACCTGTCGACCGCTTTGTCTCCGGCTGCTTTCACCGTACCGGATTCCGCCCTGTGCCCGGCTGCTTCCCAGTTCCCGACAGCCTTCCTGTATCCTTCCCTGTTCCCAGCCGCTTCCGCTTAGCCGGACGCTACTACTTTCACCCATAACAATCCCTCCTGTCTTTTTCCATTATAAAGACAAAAGGAATTCCATGTTATAGCATTCTATTGAAAAAATCCTAAGATTTTATAAATTTACCGGAAACGGCAGAACCCTTACCTGGTGGACGCTCTGTGTATCCCCTGTAAATATTCCACATCCACCTTCCCGCTGTCACGGAAAATCAAATATCCCGTTCCGTTATAATATTCATATCCTGCAATTTCCCGCTTCTTTCCCCTTTTTCCATCCGCTTCGGGCACATCTACTGTCGCACCGATAGGGTATTGCTGCGCCATCTCCAAAAATGATATCATTCTCTGTTTCTTCTCCTTCATTGAGATTTATATCATAATAAAATTACCATTTTCAGCGAGTTTATACTGTTGTCTTGCCGAATCAGCAGGGCAGCTGATTCGGACTGTGCGGTTTCCGCAGGCAAGCTTCAATACCTTTCCGGTAACCCCCATGCAAAAAGCTTACAGGACAGACCTGACTGCTCCGCCCTGCATGAAAGTCCGGGGATAAAAACCTGATTTTCCGTAAGCTGAAATAACAGATTATTTTGACTTTAAGATGCAAAAATGCTATAGTATGTATTGTAATATATGTTGCATTTCAAAGGAAAACGTAGCTATGGCAAAAAGACAAGTTAAAAACAATCCCGACCGAGGTAGTACATTAATTATTTCGATTGTGCTGACTTTTATCATATTGGGAGCCGTGGTCTATTCTCTCGCAGGACAAATTTCGTCCAAAATGTCCCAATCCGCAATCGATAACCTAAGCGAAAGCCTGGGACTGCTTCGGGGAACCATTCAGGCAATTCTGCAGAAGGAGGCGGAATTCCAGAAACTTATCGCTCAGGAGCTTGCCGTGCTGGAAGACCCGGAAGCATTTGTGCGCTCTTACAATACCAATAAGACAATGATTAAAGTATCCCTGGTCTCGGCGGGGGAGAACACTGGCATTTCCAATACGGGAGAAACCTTTCACGCAGACAGCCTGGATTTCTCCTCCGGCAAGACGGTAGACGGCCTGCCCCTGTCCGGTTCCTACTTAAACGACATGGGAACCTGGGCATACTCGCTTTCCTGCCCTGTAGAAAAAAACGGGGAGGAGATTGCCTCCCTTTATATCGAATATATTTATGATTCCCTGGACGAAGCCCTGCCGCCCAAATTTTATAATAACAACGCCACCCTCTATGTGATGGATGCCCGAAGCGAACGTTTTGTGTTGAAACCCAAGGGAATCGGGGAACGGACTGCCGGACATATTAATCTCCAGGACTTCTATAACGCCAACAGGATACTGGAACCGGATATTCAGGCAGAAGTCTCCGAAAGTATTCAGACGGGACAAAACATAATGTTCTACCATACTGTCCGAGACAGGGATTCCCTCATCTACATGTGGGCAGCAAATGACGGTGCGCTCTACCTTATCGGCTATGTCCCCATTGATTCCATCCAGCAGGAGGGCAAGGCTGTAAAACAGAATATTTTAATTGTGGTAATCGTGATGCTGACTGCCTTCCTTATCTGCTGTACACTGTTTTTCCTGAATGAACACCAGAAAAGCCGCATCAGGAAAGAGCAGGAGAAGGAACGGGAACTGCATAATCAGCAGCTGACGGAAGCTCTCCAGGCCGCCCAGATTGCCAGCAGTTCCAAGACTATGTTCCTCTCCAATATGTCACACGATATCCGCACCCCCATGAACGCCATACTGGGTTTTACCACCCTGTTGGCGAAGGAAGCGGACAAACCGGCCAAGGTCAGAGAGTATACGCAGAAAATCACCTCTTCCGGCCAGCATCTGTTAGGTCTGATCAACGATGTGCTGGATGTGTCCAAAATAGAAAGCGGAAAAGCGGTGCTTACCATGGGCGAATTCACCCTGGACAGTATGATCTCTTCCATAGACGCCATTATCCGTCCTATGGCAAAGGGAAAACATCAGAAATTTGATATCACTGTCAGCGGCATCAAACATGAGCGCCTCATCGGTGACGAGACCCGGATGAACCAGATATTGATCAATCTCCTCTCTAATTCCGTAAAGTATACCCCGGAAGAAGGATTTATACAGCTGCGCATCATCGGGCTGGAACAACGCTCCAACCAGTTCGAGCACCTGAAGATCGAGGTGGAGGACAATGGTTACGGAATGACGCCTGAATACCTGAAAGTCATCTTCGATGCCTTCACCAGGGCAGAAAACAGTACCACCAATAAGGTGCAGGGAACCGGGCTCGGCATGGCCATTACCAAGAATATTGTAGAACTTATGGGCGGTACCATAGATGTATCCAGCGAGGTGGATAAAGGAACACTCTTTACAGTGGAACTGGAGCTTCGGATTCCGGACCGGACAGCCGACAGACAGTTCTGGGCTGAAAAGGGAATCCGGCGGATACTGGCGGTTGACGACGACCCCTATATACTGGAGAATATCCGAACCCTGATGAAGGATACCGGCGTCATCACGGATACCTCCACGGACGGCGAAGATGCCCTCTGTCAAATTCGACAGGCCCGGGAAAATGGTTATACCTACGACCTTGTCCTGATGGACTGGAATATGCCGGGTTTGAACGGAATAGAGACCGCCAGACAGATTCAGTCACAGGCAGGAAGCGGGATTTCCATCCTGTTTCTCACCGCCTGTGACTGGGAAGGTATCAGGGAAGACGCGGAAAGCATCGGCATAAACAGTTTTCTGTCAAAGCCGTTTTTTGTATCGGCCCTGAAAGAAAAACTCCTGGAACTGCGTTCCGATGAAAATACCGAAAAGGCACCCGTGGAGACAGCCCTGGACGACTCTCTGGAAGGACGGCACTTCCTGGTGGCAGAGGACAACGAAATCAACTCTGAAATCCTGCAGGAACTTTTAGGCGGAGAAGGGGCTGTCTGTACGGTGGTAGAAAACGGACGCCTGGCAGTGGATACCTTTGCCGCCGCAGAGCCCGGAACCTATGACGCTATTCTGATGGATGTACAGATGCCGGTAATGAACGGCTATGATGCGACAATGGAGATTCGCCGTTTAAGCCGAAAGGATGCCGCTTCCATTCCCGTCATCGCCATGACCGCCAACGCCTTCTCGGAAGACGTGAAGAATGCCCTGGACGCCGGAATGAACGACCATATTGCGAAACCTATTGACATTGCAATCATAAAAAAAGTATTGAGCAAATATTTGCCGAAGACCGGTCAGTAAATCCATGACTGCAGCACGGTTTACCGCAGTACTACCCTATATATACAGAAAAGCCGGAATGTATAACATGCCGCCCCGGTATTCCGGGCTGCCTCTCTGTGTATGAGGTAAAGGCAGATATGTCTGGCTCGGTGCCCCGGTATTCCGACATACTGTTCTGTATGTACGTAAAAAGCTATGGGCAGAGAAAAGCTGTGCCCACATGGAATATACTCACAGGTATGAATTCAACAAATAAGGAGCCGCTATGAAAAAGAAAAGCAGACATATAACAGGAATTTTACTGACAGGCGCACTGCTGATAGGCTTGTCCGCCTGCGGAAAGAAGCCGGATGCCGATAAAAATCTGCTCACAAACTCCGATGACACTAAAAAGGTAGTCAATATGTTTACGCCCATGGAGAAATCCAATCCAAATGCAGACAACACTGCCAGGACGGCCCAGGAGCTGACGATGATTGCTGCGGAAGAAGCCCTGGGGCTACAGGTGGAATACAGAACTTACACTGCAGAAAACTATAAGGAAAAGACCTATGACGAAGTATTGGTGGACCGGGCCCGCAGCAATATGGATGATATCTATCTGCTCAATCCCGACACCCTCATGCTGCTTGGTTCCGAAGGCTATCTGGCGGATTTATCCCATCTGAAATGTGTGGAAAATCTGCGTGATGTAGTAAAGACAGCAAATACGGTGAACGGAAAGCTGGTAGGCATTCCCCAGGAAGTGGTAGCCTACGGTCTGTTCGTCAACAAGGACATGTTTGATCATTATCATCTGGAATTGCCAGATACTCCTGAGGAATTTCTGGAATGCTGCAGAGTCTTCAAGGAAAACGGCATCGAAACACCGGTAGGTGCCAACCGTTGGTGGTTGGAAACCTTTGTGCTGGCCCAGGGCTATGCTGACCTGTACAACGGAAGCACTACGGAAGCAGAAATCGCTGCCCTCAACAGCGGGGAAGCAAAGATGAGCGATTACATGCGCCCCGGATTTGAATTCCTCCGGGAAATGATCGACAATGGTTATATTGATGCCGAAAAAGCCTATACTTCGGAAGCCATTGAAGGCGAGGGCCCCGATTTTCTGGCCGGAAAGACCCCCATCGTCATGGCTTACTGGGGAGCCGCAAACTCGGATACTGCTTACGGAAATCCGCCTTTCAATATGCAGGTGATCGGTTTTCCCAGCAGCCAGGGTCAGATGCCGGTGGTTGCCCTGAGCGGGTACGCTATAAGCACAAATGCGGAGAATTTTGAAAATGCAATGGCCACGCTGGATTTCATTCTCTCTGACGAGATGCTGCAGCTGTACTCGGAGAACAATAAAGTCATCTCCCCTTCCAAAAATGTGAAGGTAGACTGCGTTCCCGCCCTGCGTCCCCTGAACCAGCGCATTGAGGAAGGCGTCTACGTCCTGGGCTCCAACGCGAGCATGCGCGTGGAGCAGTGGGGGAACACCTGCCAGATCGTGCGGCAGCTGCTGGGCGGCGCCACGGTGGATGAATGTATGGCGGCTTTTGACGAGCTTCAGGCAGAGACCCTGTCGTGAATAGGAAACGCACGGGAGCGGGCTTGGCCCGCTCCCTCTACGTTCCAGAGCTTTGGTCAGGCCGTCCCCGTTTTCCCGTGCAGAAGGGACAGCCGCCCATTTTTGCTATATCCGACAAGGAAAGTACAAAAATATTAGACATTTTATATATTACTTTTCCGGCTGATTTGTATTTTAATATAGATATGTCTTATTGCCGGCGCAATGGAAAAGGAACTGGGGCTTCTTTTCAGCTGCGTTGACCCGATTGCCCGCGCGACCGCATAATGAAAGCGCACTGGCAGTTCCAAAACCAGTGCGCCGGACAGAAGGAGGATGCTTATGACGGATAAACTACAGCTGTTTGTGGAGGCGATCCAGGATGCTCCGGTCATCGCCGCCGTCAAGAACGACGAGGGATTGGAGCGGGCGTTGTCCTCCGAAAGCACGGTGGTCTTTCTGCTCTACGGAACCATCCTGAATATCCGGGAGCTGGTCCAGCGGGTCAAGGAGGCGGGAAAGCTGGCCTTTATCCACATTGATCTGGTGGAGGGCATGTCCTCCAAGGATATTTCCGCCGAGTACATCGCCAGCCGCACAGAGGCGGACGGCATCATATCCACGCACCCGAACCTGATTCGCCGGTCCCGGGAGCTGGGGCTTCTGACCATCCAGCGCTTTTTCATGCTGGACTCCTTGTCCTTCGCCAATGTCCTGCGGCAGAGCTCCAATGCCGACGTGGTGGACGTGCTCCCCGGAGCCATCGCCAGCGTCATCAGCCATTTGGTGCAGGAGGTCCATCAGCCCCTGATTGCCAGCGGCCTGCTGCTGGAAAAGTCCGATGTGGTGGCGGCTCTCTCCGCCGGGGCATCGGCCGTGTCCACCACCAGCGAGCAGCTCTGGTCCGTATAAGGCGGGCTCATGCGCCCCCGCGCCGCCTCAGCCGCCGGAGCAGGCGGACCACCGGCGCGCTCCGGCCCTGGAAAGACTGGGCCGTCTTTTCCTCCAGGAAGTCCCGGAAGGCGTCCTCCCTCTCCCCCAGAGCGGCTTTGGGAATCATGTAGCCGCCGTACCGGTCCCGGAAAATGTAGAAGTATTCCCGGTCCTCTCCCAGGCGGGCGACCTCGGCGTAGGCCAGGGGCTTCCCCAGGGGCGTTTCCTCCGGCAGGGAAATGACCTCCATGGCCTTCTTTTTGCAGACGTAGCGGG
>OFFJ01002834.1_pt1 | contig 10658 bp, 15 predicted proteins | sample 1521261 | NCBI WGS metagenome assembly OFFJ01 (sample SAMEA3504122, study PRJEB24116) | mouse gut metagenome | biome: mouse gut; feature: mouse-associated habitat; material: faeces | place: Denmark | collected 2011 | reverse complement strand
AACTACAACTTAGTAGTACTGTGAGGCAATACCAACATATTTATTGACTAACACCAAACGAAAAGCTACTGGACGTGTACCTTACCAGGATCGCATCCTTTTTTGCGCCTTACCTGCGCCTGGACCGGCTGAAACGAAACAAACTGCAGGCTGCCCTGCGCATCGCCGGGCTGGAGATGACCCCGGAGGTCTATACGGCCAGGGCATGGGCGGCGGCAGGGGCTGTCGTCCTGTGCGCCCTCCCCCTGATGTTCGTCCTGCCGCTCTCCGTCCCCATCCTCGTGGGGCTGGCGGTGGCCCTGTGGTTTTCCACCTACTACGCAGCATTCGACTTTGTAAAAAAACGCCGCAAGCTCATAGAGGCGGAGATTCCCCGATTTGCCCTTACCATCGGGCAGAACCTGGAAAACGACAGGGACGTGCTGAAGATCCTGACCTCCTACCGCCGGGTGGCCGGCAGGGATTTCGGGGCGGAGCTGGACCAGACCATAGCGGACATGAAGACCGGCAACTATGAAAACGCCCTGATCCACTTTGAGACCCGCATCGGGAGCCCCATGCTCTCCGACGTGGTAAGGGGGCTTGTGGGCGTCCTGCGGGGGGACGACCAGCGGATGTACTTCAAGATGATCTGCTTTGACATGCGGCAGATTGAGCAGAACAACTTAAAAAAAGAGGCAGCCAAGCGCCCCAAAAAGATGCAGCGCTATTCCATGATGATGCTGATCTGCATCATGATCATCTACCTGGTGGTGCTGTGTACGGAAGTCCTGGGCTCCCTGGGGGCTTTCTTCGGATAAGCGGCAGCCCCACATACCATGCAAAGGAGGCGGTAATATGTACCCCAGCGGCTTTTTGTAGCTGTCTGACGGAATGCACCATCGACACTGACAACCAATCTTTTCAAAACCATTGAAGGAGGTTTCCCATGAAAAAAGTAACAAAACTCATCAAAGGCGGCAGCTGCCGTTTCCTGTCCCGTGCCCGCAGGGCGCTCTCCAACCAGCGCGGCGATTTTTATATCTCGGATGCGGTAAAGATCATCATCGCCGTTGTGCTGGGTGCCCTGCTGCTGGCAGCCCTGACCGCCATTTTTAACGGCACAGTCATCCCCAGAATCACTCAGGAGATCAATAAGCTGTTCAGTTAAGGGCAGTCGCAGACAAAAAATTTCTACCTGTGCGGTTGGACGCTCCAAGGAGCATCAAACTTGACTCCCACATTCGCAAAACTTGGGATCAGACGTAAAAAATTTGCGTCTGATCCCTTTTTTAGTTGAAAAACGTACTGTAATGGAGGTAAAGGACGTGAAAGAAAATCAAAAAAGTAATGAACTCTACCCTTTTATGAAAGCTGTCCGTGGCAACTGGCATAATGCCTTGTACCTTTCCTGCAGGCAGAGTACCTGCACACAGCATGAAAGCTGCCGGGATTTCCTGATGGCGGTGGATGCAGAGGGACACCCCATCCTGATGCCGGTGGACGCCATGTGTTCCCTGTCCGGGGAGGACATAGAACCGGGAGACTGCCTGGGCACCATGGAAAAGCGGAAATTTGAAACCCTCTACTCCCTGTATATCGAGTGGCACACGGTTTCACAGACAGGCTGCCCGCTGCGGCAATTACTTGAAACACAGACCTGAAAGCAAAAAGCCTGCCGCCAGACGGCAAAGAAAAGAGGTGAAATCCAAATGAAGATGAAGAAATACCAGATCAACTGCCCTTACTGCGGCTCCCCGGCCCTCTGCCGCCCTGCGGCCATGGTACACGGCAGCTCCACCCTGGAAAAGGGGCGCTATCTCTACGTCTGTTCCCGTTTCCCGGAATGTGATTCCTATGTGGCCGCTCACAAAAAGGACAAAAGCCCCATGGGCACCCTTGCAGACAGGGAACTGCGCCACAAAAGAATCCTTGCCCACAATGCCCTTGCAGAACTCCAGAAAGCACGGCACATGGAAAAATGGGCTGCCTACCTCTGGCTCCAGGGGAAACTGGGGCTTGGCAAAGACCAGACGCATATCGGCCTGTTCTCCGGGCAGATGTGCGACCGGGTAATCTCCCTCTGCCATCAGGCACTGGAAACCTGCCCACAGATGACAGCCTGAAAGGAGGCGGATGCTGATGAAAAAAACGATCCCTTTGACAATGGAACAGCAGGAAATGGTGGCGGCAAACCTCTCCGTGGTCCGCTGGGCCATCCGGGAAGGCTTCCATGTCAATGAGACCATCTACGGCTTTGGATATGATGACCTGTACCAGGAGGGCTGCATCTGGCTCTGCCATGCCGCCGCCTCCTATGACCCTGCTTTGTCCAAGTTTCCCACCTATGCCAGAAAAGTCGTGCGAAACGGCCTGACCTCCTACTGCCGCAGCCAGTGCAGCAAGGAGCGCCGTTTCACCCGTCTGGGCATAGGGGAACACGGGGAGCTGACTGCCGGGGGCTTAACCTTGCAGCGGGCAGATGATTTTGAGGCACAAATCTCCATGCTGGAAACCATGCAGCTTTTGGAATCCCGTGCCAGGCATTACCAAGGCGTTGCAAGTCTGGGGATCAAAGCCCTGGAACTGAAGATCAGGGGCATGAGCATCACGGAGATCGCGGAGCTGTACCATGTGCCCCCTTCCCATGTGGGCGCATGGATCACCCGTTCCAAGCAGAAGCTCCGCAAAGACCCCCTGTTCCTGTCAGGCATTACATAGCCTGCCCCATAATGACCTTCCATCCCATAAACCCTAAGAACACAGGAGGTAAAATTCTATGATGATTCAGACAAAGACCCTCTACACCGCCATCGGCCGCTTTGAGCGGAGGCATAACGGCTGCGGCCGCTCCTGCCCCGTGATCGTGCTCGGCGGGAAAGAATACATGGCAGACCTGCAGGAAATGGCCGTATGGACCATCCTGAACTGGCGGATCGTCCGGAAAGAGGAGATCGGCGCAATTTATGAGGAAATGACAGGGAAAGCCGGCGTGCCCACAGACCGGTCCTGGGATGCCTGCGTGGAACGGCTCCTGGTCCGGGGCCTGCTAATCTCAGGCAGCGGGGATACCGAATATGACGCACTGTATGACCTCATATCCTCCCTGTACATCATCCCCACGGAAAGCAGCCTTCCCCTCCGGCTCGCCGCTTTCTTAAAACTGCTCTTCTTTAACCGCGTGCCTTTTCCTGCGGCTGCAAAGCTGTTCCGGAAAGACCGCCGCACCCCTGGGGAAAAAGAGGTGATGCACCTTGCCAGGCAGGCGCTCCTGTCCACTGCGGAGATCATCAAATGCACGGAGAAAGGCATCCGCTGCCTGCCGGATGAAAACAGCATCATGGACGGGCTGTATGATGACTGCGATACCACCAGCGACAACATCGGCAGCCTCATGAAATCCTCCCCCGGCACAAAGGACATCACGCTGGCCGTGGCTAACCTTTACCTGCGCCAGCAGATCATTTTTGAAAGGATATGACATTTATGGAAAAACAGAATAAAATCCCCCCGGTACTGCGGGCCAAGACGGCGCTCACCTTCCTTACGGGCGCCGGGATTGGCACGGCTGCCCTCATCGTCTCTGCCGTTTCAAAAGACCGCACCCTGCTTGTCTTAGGCGGCATCCTGTTCCTCTGGTGCCTCTTAAAAGGCTGGATGCTCTGCCGGAGCATCCAGACCGGACATTATGAATGTGTAACCGGGATTTGTAACTCGGTCTCCCAGCCGCCCTTCCGCCGGTACAAAAAAGTATGCCTGACACTGGCGGACGGGAAAGAGACCACCCTGCTTTTAGGGCTGCAGACGAAAATAAAGCCGGGCACCTGGTATCGGTTTTATTTCCAGAGCGGTTCTTCCTCCCGGCTGGGCAATGAGTACCTGGATGCTGCACTCTCCACCAATGTATTCTTAGGCTGTGAAGAATGCGCCGCCGAACCGGATACCTTGTAATAATCCCATGCCCCCTGCCGTTCCGCCTCACATAAAAACATGGGGCTCAATTTCGCAACAGCAGAACATTTATGAAGAAAAAACAGGCAGCACCCCCTATTTAATTTATGATAGGGCAAACAATAGCAGCCGCCACAGCTTATTTCTATATATGGCATACATTCGCTTGACACCCACAATATATAGTGTTATACTTCTCTTGTGATTGATTTTTGTGCGTTTCCCGTTTTGGGAGCCGGCGGTTTTTACCGCATTGCACACGCTGTTAAGTTTGTATGCAAGTGTCAGTGGTATCACCATGCCCTTTCGGCTGGTATATCCCCCTGGCACTTTTTTTATAGATACTAAAGCCGATGGCAGAAAGGAGTGTAATGGCACAGATTTTTGTTTTGGGCCGCGTAGAGGATGACCTGTCAGCAAAGACAAGCCAGTCCGGATCCGCCTATGTGTGCTTCCGCCTGACCGAACAGGCCGGAAAAGGGAGGACACAGGCCTACCAGGTATGGGCGTGGAACGAGGACGTCACCCGTCTTTTAAGGCTTGGCGTCAAAAAAGGTACGCTGCTCTGGCTGACAGGCACGCAGGAGCTTGTGGACTGCACCGCAAAACAGGGCACGGCAAAGACCATGCTGCTGAAGGTGTACCTCACCAACTTTGGCTTTGTCCCTGGCCGCCGCTTGGACGGCAGCCACACAGATGCCCCCAATGGCCCTGAAACTGCGGCGCCCCCGCCTCCCCCGGAGATCCTGGACGGCAGCCGCGAACCCCTGCCGGAGTAGCCTGCTGCCCCGGCCCATGAAAGAGGAACCGCACCGGTTTTTCAGAAAGACTCTGAAATCCGGCTGCGGTTCCTTTTTTGTTGCAGAAAACCAAACAAGAAAGGAACGGTGTGAAATGAAGAACGACAAAACCACCTGGAACAGCATCGGGCTCCTGGCCGGAGCCGTCATCGCCATCCTGGCCCTGGCACGGGGCAGGTTACAGACAGGGCTGCTGCTCGCCGCCCTTGCCCTCTGGACAGTATGGGCGGCGGCGCTCCTGCTCTCCCCCCACATCCGGCGCCACAGACGCAGCCGGACCCGCAGCCAGCAGACAAAGAAACGACAGGACGAGGGGATTTCCCCTCCCGGGCTGTTCCAGCTGACAGGCACGGACAGCGCCCACACGGAGCAGCTCCTGCTGCGCCATGTGAACCACCGCATTTCCGCTTACCTGCGCTCGGCTTACCCTGACATGACCTGGGAATGGTGTGAGGAAACGCCCGAAAAGGTCATCCTCCAGGGCGGCACGGGACGTATCCGGGTATTCGGGGTGCCTGATTTCGACCATGCAGACATCAAGATCGACAGACAGGCAAACATCAGCTGCGACATGATAAGGATCGTCCCCCTGGCTGCAGCCGGAGCACAGACACCCACAGCGGATAATGTGCCGCCCAACAAACAGCCTGTTGACCCGCAGATCTGGTATGAAGTGCAGGGCCGCAAGGTGCTGGAATCCCTAGTTGCTGACTTAAATTCCCGCGGACACTGCCGCATGATCCTCCATGAGGACGGGGACGTCTGTGTCACAGAAGACACGGCGGAGGCTGCCAAGGGGCACCTTGCCAACTTTCCGGAAAAGGTCTACTGGGAGCGGCTGGTACAGGTCTTTGAGCGGAACGGCCTTGCGGCGGAGGTCACGCCTGCAGGCATACAGGTCTCATGGTAAGCGCACAAAAAAAGGAAGGAGAGAATGCGAATGAAAGAAGGCTTAACCCTGCAGGAAATGGCCGCCGAGATCACGCGGCAGAATGAACTGAAGGAAGATTACCTGGTAGACACCAGGAACCTGAAGATGGAAACCTGTGACAATCAAGTCTATCTCCATATGTATGATAACGGCACGGAACCCGTGGAGCCGCTGGAGATTGGCGCCATCGCCCACCGCCAGCTTGGCCTGCACCTGAACATCCCCGCATCCTACTATGACAAGATGCTCTCGGAAGACCCCGGCCTGCTGACACAGAATGTCAACGCCTGGCTGGACCGCACGCCGTCCAAACGGATGCTGCGCACCATGGGCGGCACGGCCCGGGCTTTCCTTAGCAGCCGCTATAAGCGTATCGACAACATGGAGGTGGCAACGGCTGTCCTCCCGGTCCTGTCGGGGATAAAAGGCGCCCGTTTTGAGAGCTGCCAGATCACGGAGAGCCGGATGTACATGAAGGTCGTCAACGAACGCCTGACCGCCGAAGTCTCCCCCGGGGACATCGTGCAGTCGGGAATCATCATTTCCAACAGCGAGACAGGCATGGGGGCCGTCAATATCCAGCCCCTGGTTTACCGCCTTGTCTGCAGGAACGGCATGATCGTCAATGATGCGCGGACAAGGCGCAACCATGCGGGACGCGTCAACGAAGCCGACGAGAACTTCCTGCTCTATTCCGAGCAGACACTGGCCGCCGACGATAAAGCCTTTTTATTAAAGATTCAGGATACCGTGAAAGCCGTTGTGGACGAGACACGCTTTTCCCATGTGGTCGGGCTGATGCAGCAGGCAAAGGGCGCCGCCATGGATACCCATGACATTCCCGGCATCGTCCGCCTGGCAAGCAGGGATTTCAAGATCACGGAAAGCGAAAGCACCGGCGTCCTCCAGCACCTGATCGAGGGGAAGGACCTGACGCTGTACGGGCTTTCCAATGCGATCACACGCTACAGCCAGGATGTGGAGAGCTACGACCGGGCCACCGAGCTGGAGGGCATCGGCTACAATGTCCTCTCCATGCCCGCGTCACAATGGAAACGGATCAACCAGGCGGCTGCTTAAGCAGCCGCACCACAGAAACGGAGGAAAAATAATATGACAACCCAGAACACCAGCACCACAATGGAACCCGTAAACTTCCAGCTGCCCGCAGTGATGGACAGCAGTTTCACATCGGAGGATCTGGCTGACGATATGGAAGGCCTGCAGATGAGTTTCCAGCGGATCAAGATCCCTGCCGGCGGCAACCTTGTGTTTGAGATCCCCACGGATGACCCGGACAACCCCAACTACGAAAAGACCATAGAGGGCGTCCTGATCTTCCACCACGACGCCAACGCCTACTGGCCCGAGGGCAGCGAGTATGACGAGAACACCGCTCCCCTGTGCTCATCCGTAAACGGCAAACAGGGCATCGGGGAACCCGGCGGCTCCTGCATGATGTGCGCCATGAACCAGTACGGGACATCTGCTGAAGGACGGGGCAAGGCGTGCAAGAACATGCGTATGCTCTACCTGCTCCAGAGCGGCGAGTGCGTACCCATCCAGATCTCCCTTCCGCCCACCAGCTTGAAGCCCTTCAAGAACTTTGTCAACCAGGCTTTCCTGCTGCGCCGCCGCCCTTCCTATGGCAGCGTGATACAGATTGGGCTGAGGAAGGAGAATAACGGCGGCAACGATTTCAGCGTGGCTACCTTCCGCCTTCTGGAAAACTTTGAGGGGGAAGACCTTGCCCAGATCCGCTCTTATGCCGAGGGCTTCCGGGAGCAGATCAAGCTGACCCTGAAACAGCGCGCGGAAATGGCAAAGGAACAGCTTGACGACGGGTGTGATTACATCAATGCGGACTCCCAGCCCACTGGCTCTTCAGGCCCGGTCTACATGACCCCCGCCATCGACGGCGACAGGGAGGCCCTGCCCGCATAAACGCATAAAAAAGAAACCATTATGGCAGATGCCATGAACCAAACAGACAAGGGATATTCCGGTTACTCCGGGGTATCCCTTCTTTCATCTACAAGGAGGATTTTATAATGAGTGATATACCTTTGACACCTGAACAGAGATTATTTGCTGCGGAGAACCATGATCTGGTCTATGCGTTCCTCAATGACAAACATTTACCGGAAAATGATTTTTATGATGTCATAATTTTCGGATACCTTGATGCTGTTCGTCGCTATTTCACCAACCCCCGCCTACAACAGTATTCTTTTGGAACTGTTGCATGGGGCGGCATGCAGGGAGCCTTAGCCAACTACAGGCGTTCCTTGCATCGCCAGAAACGCACCGCTACCGTTATCAGCATCCATGTTCCCAGGTATGATAATGGCCTTCCCCTGGAGGAAACCATCGAATCTCCGGATGAACTGATGCGGCAGCTGGAAACCAGGCTTCTCCTGCATGACCTGGCAGGCCGCGTGTCCAGACAGCAGATGGACATGGTCCGCCTACGGGGCAGCGGTTACAGCGACCGGGATATTGCAAAAAAGCACAATGTTTCCATGGATCAGGTCAGGAAACTTCTGAATGAAGTCCGCCTGACGCTGAAAGCGCTCTGCTACGAATGATCCTTTTCACACAGCACACTCTCTTTACAAAGATTGGAGGCCAGGCGAATGAATGAGAAAAAGAAAGAAGTAAAGCTGTGCGGCTGCCTTATCCGCCCTGTCGCAGTGGGCAGGACAGCCATTTATGCCGCCGGAGGGCATATCCACCGCACTTCCCGCGTGGTGGCAGTCCATGAACAGACAGAGGATATGGTGCATTTCGAGACAAGTGCAGCCCATTACCATCTGTCCATGACTCCCTCCCCGCTGGCTGCGGCAAACCCGGTTCCGGTAACACTGGCTGCCTGCGCATAAAAGCGAACTTGTTCGCTTTAACCACAACAAATTTTTACATAATGACAAATCCATCCTGGGCAGACACAATCTGCCCAGGCATTACAGGAGGAACACATATGATGAACATTCAGGAATTTACACAGGAAGCCTGCACGGAGATCGCAAAAGTCCTGGGCTGCGAGGTGCAGTACAAAGAAGTGGAAAAGCTCAACGGGGCCAAACATTATGGTCTCATAATCCTTGAGCCCGGCTGCAATGTAGCGCCTACTTTGTATCTGGAGCCATTTTTTGACATGTACCTGTATACAAAAAACTGGAAGGACACCGTAGGCCGTATCATTAGAGCCTATCAGGCTGACAGCTTTCCCAAGCGCCTTGACATGGGATGGTTCAAAGATTTTGAAAAAGTCCGGGGGCTGATCTTCCATAAGCTGGTCAACTTTGAGGCAAACACGGAACTGCTGGAGGACATCCCTTACACCAGATACCTTGATTTTGCCATTATTTACTGCATCTATTATAAAGATGATGAAATCGGTAGCGGCAGCATCCTGATCCATAACAGCCACCTTGAAGCGTGGGGCTGCACCACACAGGATCTTGCCCGGCTTGCCGAAGAAAACACCCCCCGGATTTTCCCCCTTGCAATTTCCACCATGGGGAATGTCCTTCGGGAATGTTTGGGCGACATGGAAGATCTCCCCCCTGATGAGGAAGACATTCCTGCACCCATGTATATTATGACGAATGAGGCAAAGACGAACGGTGCCATCACCATCCTTTATCCGAATGCCTTAAAAAATCTCGCAGACCGTATCCATTCCGATGTGGTGATCCTGCCCAGCTCTGTGCATGAAGTTATTTTGCTTCCTTTACAGAGAGATCACAATGTTAAAGAGTTAAGGGACGCGGTCTATGAGATAAACCGCCGTGAACTTGACAGAGAAGATTTTCTTTCTGATAATGTCTACCTGTACCGAAGGGATACCGGCAGCATTGAGATTGCTGACGGCGGCTCATTTGACGGCAAAGAATAACTGCACTGGCGGAGGACTGATCTATTTCCTCCGCCAGTACCATTTATAAAGAAAGGACAAGATATGGATTTATTACAGAAATTTGCAGGCGTAGAGATCAAAAAAGATGCCCGCATCACGGAGGCGGACAGACACTTCTGCCAGGCACACCAGGCTGCTTATGACAATGCCAAAGACTCACTGCAGGAGCTGCTCTGCTTCTGGGAGGATGCGCAGAACCAGCAGGCAGAACTCCTCGCCGGCACAGACACCTCTCCCAGCTTTTATATTGGATCCCGGGGAAATATCACCCTGTCAAGGGCGGATATACTAAACCAGATTTCTTCCCGGCATTCCCTGTTTATCGGGCAGCTGGTATCCTTCTTTAACAAGACCTACCATCTTTCCCTTTCCATAGCGGAAATAGAACACAGCCTTATCCCCGATAAACCTGATGACAGATGGACTGATGACTACGAAGACAGGGTAAAGGCATACACCGAGGCCATGCAGACCCTCTCTGTACGCTACACAGATGTTTTAGACCAGATATTCCTTTACACGGACGGGCGGGAGCTGTCTGAGCAGGCCCTCCATGAATTGAAAGAAAAATGCCACGAAGCCGCATGGAACTCATCCACCGGGCAGGCAAGGTTTACCCTGAAAAAATGCACCCTGCTGTTAAACGGCTATTTCTGCAGCTTCCATGACCGGTACGGAGGCGGCTGCTGGGAACCTGCCCAGAAGACCAGCGATATTTTAAGAGGGATCGCACATTTTGAAACAGGGAGCTTCTCATGCATGTCTCATCGTATCAGCAGCATTATCCAAGGATATAACCTCAGTTCTGATTTCTATGAGTTTGACGGCTGCGAAAAAGTCCTGTCCCTGAAAATGTACAAAAACCAGCGCGTGGACATCAAATTTTCCACGGAAAGCTACGCCCGGCAGTTCATCAGCGAATACCTGGGCGACATCTGTTAAGGAGGTGAACGGGATTGAAATATTCCTATTATGGGGAAACGATTCCCCATGACCAAAGAAAAGCACTGAACGAAAAAGGGTTCTTTCTGAACTTTGGGTATAATTAATAAAAAAGACAGGTTTTATGCCTGTC
>OFFJ01002827.1_pt1 | contig 10682 bp, 12 predicted proteins | sample 1521261 | NCBI WGS metagenome assembly OFFJ01 (sample SAMEA3504122, study PRJEB24116) | mouse gut metagenome | biome: mouse gut; feature: mouse-associated habitat; material: faeces | place: Denmark | collected 2011 | reverse complement strand
GGGCCCGCTCGATTTCCGGCAGATTCATCATATTCACACAGTCTGTCCGGTGGATGGATATCCCGCGTCCCCGGGTGACAAATCCCACAATCTCATCTCCCGGTACAGGGGAACAGCATTTGGAAAAGCGAACTGACAAGTCCGCAATTCCGCGTACCACAATACCGCTCTTCGCCTTCATGGCAGTGGGTTTTGAAATGGAAACCGCCCCGGCTTCGGCAATGCTTGCCAGGACCTCCTCGTTGGTCATTTCCCGCTTGTGCTCCCTGTCGTAGAGGTCCTGCATCTTATTAATGATCTGCCCTTCCTTCAGGGCACCGTGACCGATTGCCGCCAATACAGAATCCCAGTCCCGGAATCCATATTTTCGCATCACGGCGTTCATATAATCCTGTTTTAAAAGATCGGACAGATTGATGGATTTCGTCTTGCAATAATTTGCCAGCAGTTCCTTGCCCTTGATGATATTGTCTTCCTTTAATTCATTCTTAAACCACTGGTTGATCTTGTTCTTTGCCTGCGTACTTTTGACTACATTCAGCCAGTCACGGCTGGGCCCCTTGGAATTCTGCGAAGTGATAATCTCCACTCTGTCGCCGTTCTTAATCTCATAGTCAATGGTCACCAGCTTGTCGTTCACCCTGGCTCCCACCATCCTGTTACCCACCGCGGAATGGATGCTGTATGCGAAATCAATGGTAGTCGAGCCCGCCGGAAGATTTTTCACCTCACCGGTAGGCGTGAAACAGTATACATTATCGGAAAACAGATCCAGGTCATTTTTCAAAAGCTTCATGAATTCCCGGTTGTCCGACATGTCCCGCTGCCATTCCAGAATCTGGCGCAGCCAGACCAGCTTTTCTTCTTCCTGCGCTTCCACTTTTTTACCGTCGGAGGCTTCCTTGTACTTCCAGTGGGCGGCAATGCCATACTCCGCTGCCTTATGCATTTCGAAAGTACGTATCTGTATTTCGAAAGGCTGCCCCGAACTGCCGATCAAGGTAGTGTGCAGGGACTGGTACATATTCGCTTTGGGCATGGCGATATAGTCCTTGAAACGTCCGGGAATAGGCTTATACATCTCATGGATAACGCCCAGCGCCGCATAGCAGTCCCGCACACTGTCCACGATAATCCGCACTGCAAACAGATCGTAAATCTGGTCCAGAGTCTTGTCCTGATTCACCATTTTCTTATAAATACTGAAAAAATGCTTCACACGCCCGTCAATCTTTGCCTTGATACCTGCATGTCTGATATGCTCACTGACCTCATCCACGATACTCTGAATGTACTTCTCCCGGACACTCTTACGCACGGAAATTTTATCTACCAGGTCATAATAGACCTCAGGCTCCAGATATTTTAACGACAGGTCGTCCAGTTCTATCTTCAGTTTACTGATGCCCAGCCGCTGTGCGATAGGACAGTAAATTTCCAGCGTCTCTTTCGCAATGCGCTGCCTGCTCTCCGGCTTCTTATACTGCAGAGTGCGCATGTTGTGAAGACGGTCTGCCAACTTGATCAAAATCACCCGGATATCCTTCGCCATTGCCAGGAACATCTTTCTCAGATTCTCCGCCTGCATCTCCAGCTTCTCATCTGACTGGTCTCCGCCCGAAGACAAAGGTATCTTCTCCAGCTTGGTGACGCCGTCCACAAGAAGAGCCACATCGTCCCCAAACTCCCGCTTCAGGTCCTCGTCCGTCATGATGGTGTCCTCCACCACATCATGGAGAAGCCCCGCAACGATGGTCTCCTTATCCAATTCCAGATCCGCCAGAATAATTGCAACGTTCAGCGGATGAATGATATATGGCTCTCCAGACTTGCGCAGCTGGTTCTTGTGCGCCTCCGCCGCGACCTTATACGCCTTTTCTATCAGGGATATATCATCGCTGGGATGGTATTTTTGCACACGATGAATCAACTCCTGATACAGACTGTCAGGATCCACAAATTCATGGTACTCACTCATCTTTCCATCATCAAAAATTTCCTCGATCTTTTCTTCTGCCATAACCATCCACGCTTTCTACACCCGTTATCTGTACTGCCTGCACCTGCTTTTTGTGCCTGTGCCGTTTCGGAACTGATTTTTATCCCCAAAACGATTCCTGACTGCCCCGGGAAACTAATCTGTTTCATCCGTAAACTGCTGTTCCCGGATGAAACCTTCCCCGTACATGCCAATCAGGCCTTCTTTACTTTCCTTCATAACAAATCGCCGACTCCAGACGGTAGCCCGAAAGCCTCTCCCGTCCTTTCAGGCCTACCAGTTCCATCAGAACCACCACACCCACAACTACCCCGCCCAGGCTCTCAATCAGCTTCACCATGGCCTCGGTGGTGCCGCCGGTAGCAATCAGGTCATCCACAATCAGAACCCTCTGTCCCGGCCGGATACTGTCCTTGTGCATCTCGATGGTAGCGCTGCCGTACTCCAGGTCATAGGAAACGGAAACCGTCTCTCTGGGAAGCTTGCCTGCCTTGCGTATCAGCACAAAGGGTTTTTTATTATTATAGGCAATGGGTGTTCCAAATATAAATCCTCTGGACTCCGGGCCTGCAACCACATCATACTCCAGGCCCTTTATCTTCTCCTGCAAGGTATCAATGGCCAGCTGCAGCCCTTCCGCATCCTGCAGCACACTTGTCACATCCCTGAAAATAATGCCCGGCTCCGGGAAATCAGGTATACTCACCACATATTCTTCCAGTTTCTTCATCTCCATATCCTCCTGTCCGCTTTATCATCTGAAACCAGCCCCTTGGTACCCGGAAAATCGTTTCCCCTCCATGTATCTCCCGAATCCGACAGCGCATTTTTGTCATCTCTTATTCCTGTCTACAAAATATTTTATGATATCACTCCTGGTAACAATTCCTATAAATACATTTCTGTCGTCAATAACCGGCACAAAATTCTGGTTTTTCGCACACTCCAGCAAATTCTCCATGGCAGTATCAATGCATGCAGGCTTCACCTTGCCGTTCTGCAGAAAATCCCGCACTGTCATATGCTCCAGATTCTTCAAAGTGATATCTTCCAATGTCTCGTTATATGCAAGGATATTCCAAAGGAAATCCCCCACGCTTATAACCCCCACATACCTGTCCTCCACATCAATGACAGGTATGGCTGTAAAACCGCTTCTACGCAGCTTCTCAAGCCCCTGCCGCAGTGTCATGTCATCCCTGAGGTAAGCAACCTCTGCCTTAGGCAGTAAAAACGATGCTATGTTCACTGTTTATGCTCCTTCCCCCTTATTTTCTGACAATTCTTCACCGGCCTTCTCCGCCTGTTCCTCCGAATCCTTCCTGTCCTGATGCCTTCTCCCGGCTCTGCTTCCTTCCTCCTCAACCACAACCTCCGTAAAGGTGGAATCCACAGCCTGCACACCGTCCAGAATATCCTTCATCCTGCCAGCAATGTAAACCACTGTAAAACAGTCTGTAACACCGCTGAAAATCAGTCCCACACCCACCAGCTGAAACAGCCGTATAACCGTCTCAAAAGGATTGGCGATAAGCACAGCACCGAATATCACATTGAGTACGGCCAGAATCAGCACCACAATCCAGTTTCCGCAGTCCAGCCGTTTCATATCTATCACATGCTGCAGCTTCACACAGCCGCTTGCCAGAACCAGGACTCCCAGGATTACGGGAATCAGGGAGGTAATCCACTCTACCCTGTAGAGAAACAGCACCCCCACCGCAATTCCCACCAGTCCGTATCCGAAGTCATTGCGGTCATAATTCCGGCTGGCTTCCCGCAGCAGATAGCATATCATGGAGACGGCTCCCACCAGAATAAACAAAACGCCCACCAGGTATCCCAGAGTCCTCACCATGGTCTCCGGAATTGCAACCGTCACCACCCCCAGTATTATATAAAGCAATGAAGTCAGCATTGTCTCCCATTTAATCTGTTCCAACAGCTTCCTCATCCTTACCTTCCTCCTCTTTACAAAAAGAACCCTTTTCGGCGAAAAGAGTCCTTTCACTGCCTGTGGACAGTAACTTTCAATTACTTTTTACCGCAGCATTTCTTGTATTTCTTTCCACTTCCGCAGGGACATGGATCGTTGGGATAAACCTTTGCTTCCTTCACAATGGTGGTGGAAGCTTTCTGCTCTTTATACAGAGCCTTTCTGGTTTCTTCGTCAAAGATATCCTTCCACTCCTCCAGATTGTACAGCCAGTCCGCCTCCGCCGCAACCATGTTCTTGTACAGCAGTTCTTTGTCGAACCCTAAGTTTACCTGTGTATCCTCCTCCATCTCCTCGATGGGGTTCGCCTCCTTCAGGCTGTCGTTGATGCCGTCCAGGAAGCCTGCCATGGTCATAAGGGACACCTGATACTTATCAGCCAGTTCTTTGACCGTACCGCATACCACCTCGTCCGGGTTCTTCAGAAGCTGGGCGTAAATATCCTTCTCTTCCTCAAAATATGCCGCCCAGAGCGCCTGCAGCTTGTCCTTGTCCGCCGCATCGTTGTATGCCACTTCTCTCCATTTTTCCAATAACGCCATATTCTACCACCTTTTCAAATCCTGCCGGAACGCGTTCGCCGGCTTTATTTTCTGCAAGATATCCCCGGGCACTCATTCCTGCTGCCAGAGACACTGCCCGCGAAAACAATATCCGCTCTTACCAGTATATAACAGATTAACTCCGAACACAATAAAAAAATTTTTCAAAAAAAATTTTATTTCGGAGTATAATCTGTCCATTTCGTGCAACAATAATAAATGTCAAGGAACCCCCTCCTTTGATGATACGGAAGAGAAAGAGTAATACTTAGGCTCCGCAAAGCGTGGAGCCTTATCCTCCCCTTAATAAAATCCCGGGCTTCGCGTTGGTGCAGGCCCGGGATTTTTGTGTGATTTTGTGATATTTTAAATTGCGAACATGATGCTGTCGAATTTATCACGGTAGTCCTTTAAAGCTGTCAGATATGCTTTGACTACCGTATCCGGGTCATTCCGGAACACACCACACCCGAATGCGCCCGGAGTCAGGATATCGACCTGGTTGGCAGTGGGTTACATACATGATGTGCTTTGCACATTTTACATGCAGGTCATATAGCTTTTGAGGTTCCATCCTTATGGGCTTCCCGCTCTCCGGATTATGCTGGTCCGTAGGCTCATTCCGCAGGTTTGGTGCTGCATAGGGCCCCATCTGATTGTCCACAAAGGTTCCTATGCGACAGTCCCTGCAACAGTCCCTATCCTTTCACAATTTTAAAACTTTGCCGTCTCAATGATGCATTTATGCCGCTTACTTTTCTTACTGTAATTAATTCCCACCAAAAGGACATCACCAGCATAATCTTTCAAAAGCCCTTCATAGCACTTCTCCTTAATCTGTCTGATAGCTCCCTGGGCAGAACGATTCCATTTTAACTCTACCACAATTGCCGGCTTGTCCACATGGCGGCGAGGGATAAACACGATATCCGCAAAGCCTTTCCCAGAGGGCAATTCCCTCACCAAAGTATAACTTTTCCGCGCACTGTAATAGGTCAGCGATATGACACAGCTCAGCGAAAGTTCATTATGATAGGCCAGAACAGAAGTATTTGCCATATGGACTTTCTCAATTCCTCTTGCCACTGCATCGGCATCTCCCCGGAGTGTTGCGTCCAGCACTTCTGCGGACTCTCTCACAGCCAGAGCGATTTCTTCCCATCCGCCGTCTTCGATGGCATTCTGAAATTCACCGGCTATCTCCTGGTTGGGGATAAACACTTCCTCCTTTTCCCCATCATAGGCCAGATACCCCAGATGAACCAACAGCGTCATAATATCGTCCCTGCTCTTGATGCTGGTCATGTCATTTTGGAACTTGCGGGTATTGACCTGGCAGTGTCCACCTCCCAGCATAAGGATTATCGCATCCTTCAGTCCGTCAAAATCCATTCCGATGTAATCTTTCAGAGACTCATAGGTCTCTGTCTGTGTCCAGTAATTGCCAAACTGCTTTCTCCGGATGGCATCCAGGACAGATTTCGGATTATAGATATGAACACCTTCTCTGAAAACATATCCATCATACCATCCCCGCGCCTCCTCAAAATCCAGATGATACTCCCCGCACAGCCTCTGCACATCCTTTTCCGTAAAACCTACATATTCCTCAAGCGGAAACGGATTGACCATGGTATACTCATCAAAATGGTTCAGAGCCGATTGCGTCCCATACTTCTTAATCGGCAATATCCCTGTCATATAGGCAAGCCGGATAGCCGACTCTGCCAGGATTCCTTTGAAAATTCCTCTAAGGAAATTGATATATTTTTCCTGAATCACTGTATCGCTCTTCTCCTCGCGAAACAGGCAATCCCATTCGTCAATCAATATGATAAACTGCTCCTCCGTCCGGGAATGAATCCGCAGCAAAACCTCTGAAAGGGAAGTATCCTCTGGCAGTACAATATCCGAATACTGTTGACTCAGCTCTTTCAAAACCTCTTCCTGTATCAGTGAGACAATCTGCTCCTTTATCCCCTTCTCCTTCGAGACGCTGCGAAACCATTGTATGTCCAGATAAATTACAGAATACTGATTCAGATGCTGACAGAACGACGGCGTCGCGGCAATATCCAGATTTTGGAACAGCTCTCGAGAATCGCATCCGCGGCTGTAATAAGCTGCCAACATTTTTAAAGCCATGGATTTTCCGAAACGCCTTGGCCGGCTGACGCACATAAAACGCTGCTCTGTACCTAAAATATGGTTCGTATAATCCAACAGTCCCGTTTTGTCCACATAAATGCTGGATTTGACTGCTGCCGCAAAACCGACATTCCCGGGATTCAAAAAAATACTCATCCGTACCTTCCTCTTTTATTTCATTCATTTTCCGCATTCTCTAAACTTCAACTATACTGCTAAAATGCACAACTCAGACATTGCGTCAGGATAAGCTAAATGCTTTATCTCCACTTCCCACAATGAAATAACGCTGTAATATATTTCATTCGTTTCGTCCTCAATCAGCTTTCTTGCCTTTTCCGGAAGCCGCATATCATTGGAAATCGCCCAAAGAAGAATATGTGTATCCAATAAAAGCTTCATATCTCTCCCCCGAACATTTCCTTTATCTCTTTATCCCATTCGTCAAACTCATCCGGAACCTTAAACTTCCCCTCAGCTACACCAATCCGCTTGCTGGCAGTTCTCTCAGGAATCAGCGTCATCTGTACTACTGCTGTCCCGTTTCTTGCCAGATAGATGATATCTTCCTGCTTTGTCTCAAGCATCCTCACAAGTTTTGATAAATCCGTTTTGGCTTCCAGCATATTTACCTGGGTCATACGTATCTCTCCTTATGTTAGTTTACCATCTTAGCTAATCTCTTTAGCCAACTTAGCTAAGTATATTATATGCGATTTGGATGACTGTATCAACGCTTATTTTTTGAAAATTTCAGAAATTATCAACTGCTGGCCACTATCACGAAGTCCTTTTTCCGCATCCTTTTCGGAATATGCAGTCAGAGAAGTATCCAGCAAAAGCCCCGGAGGTTTCCGATTCCGGGGCTTTGCTGAAAAAATATACAGCTTACATCATAAAGCTGGAAATATGTGATTTGAAGGACTGTATCAATGTTTATTTCCTGAAAATTCCAAATTTCCGTGGAAACCTGATGCTGACATTCACAGCAACTGTATATCACAAAAATGTAATTTGAGAAGCAGAAGGGATAAGGTATCATGACGCATCAGCTGCTCTTTAATTCCCTCTCGCTTCCGCTTCCTGCACACAATGTTTTGCTTCTATATGCCCCTGTGCGGCGGCCTTCCGATACCAGTTCAATGCTTCTTTCCAATCCTGGTTCGTTCCCTCTCCCTTTTCATACATTATGCCGCATTTAAACTGGGCATCTGCATCTCCCTGCTCTGCGGCCCTGCTATACCAGTACAGCGCTTCTTTCTTGTCCTTGGGTATTCCTTCGCCGGCATCGTACATCAGCCCGCAATTATACTGGGACGATACATGTCCCTGTTCCGCGGCTTTCCGATACCAGTGCAGCGCCGCTGCCGCATCTTCAGCTATCCCGTCCACACCGTCATACATGACGCCGCACTTATATTGCGCGTTCATGTCTCCCTGTTCTGCTGCTTTCAGATAGATTGGCAGCTGTTCGGGAGAATACTCTGTATCTTTCGCATCAAAAAAATCCAATAGTGTTATAACTTCCTCTCCCACTTTTGCTCTGCAACAACTACACATTTTACTGCCTTCTTCTAATTCATTACCGCACTTTGAACAAAACATATACTGTTTCCTCCTCGCTTTAGTTAATGTTTTTACTATTCTCCGAAATGTCTCTCTGCTCTGACTGCTCAACCCGAAAGCACGGCCCCAAACAATGTCATTCCCAGTGAAGCTACCAAAATGACCAGACACACATCCAACAGTTTATGCAGGATTTCGTTATCTTTACGGTTTTCGACAGCATCCAGGGGACAATCCGGCGCCAGATATTTTAATAAGTCCACTGCAATTGTATCCCGCTCCAGAAGATCTCTGTTTTTACCTGAATATAAATCCAGTTCCAGCATTCCCTGCTTCTGCGTAAACGCATATTTGGCTTTCCTTCCTCTAGCAAATACATTTCCCCACTCGTCCATGGATACCGCCTCAACTGCAGGACAATTCATCTGCCGCAGGGCATTCAGCAAACCATAGCTGTCACTTACCTGTATTCGATGCAGACACTCTCTGTAATTCTTTTTTATTATTTTTACAGTTGCTATCAGACCAAGCAGAACGCACAACAACAGGATGCTCACAAAAATACTTGCTATACCTGTCAACAGTAATTCCGGAATATTGCTTCTGCCTTCCAATATTTTTCCAACCTCTCCCAGCAGCTTTTTGCTTGTCCTCCAAAGCAGAAAAAACGACAGCCCAATCGTTATGATACGCCACTTCGACTTTCTTTTCCGATTTTCTTCTGCAATCTCCTGCAACCTGTTCCAATTACGGTCAACCGTAATTCCGGGGATACTGCTTCCTTTGGAAGCCAACCGTTCTCCCGCATTCTGCGTGCCGCATGCTTCACAGAACCATACTCCTTCCCTCAGTTCCCGTCCGCAATTTATACAAAACATGCCTTTCCTCCGCTGTCAAACCGGATTGCCTGTAAGCTTCCGCATATCCTCCTGAAAGCCTTCCGCTACCTTTTTTCTTATGGAATACAGAATGATCTCTTCTCCACTCCCCTTAAGAATTGTAATTTTTGTATGTAGCCCCGCCCACAAGTCCACCAATGCCAACAAAATCAGCCATGGTTTTACCAGGCTTCCCAACAGAATTACTATAATTATGAATATATACAGTGCCGGCAGTTTCATCGAAAGCTTTATCTCCCGCACATCCTCCAGCATTACCTCCCGCACCTGCACGCCTATCTTAATACGAAGCCGATCCTCATACACCTCCACAGTGCTGTCCTTCGCCAAAAATTTTCGTGATACATGGAAGTTATAGCATTTTTTCACTGCTCCGTTGCCGTCAGTATGCTCTGCATTTTCCACATCTTTCGACTGCGGCAGGGGCATCCCCGCCGGTTCTCTGTTCTCTGGTGTACGCGCTCCGCAATTCGGGCAGAAGCTTGTGCCTTCCGTAATTTCTGTTCCGCAATTTTCACAAAACATATTTTCTTCTCCTGTCACTTTTTCTTACCTGCATATGTATCTAAATGCCTATTCCAAAACATTCATACGCTTCCCCATATCTTCTACTCATATAATGTCTCCATTACAACGGAAATAGAGAACAGGTCGTCGAAATATTCTCCATCTATGTAACCGTATATCGGCTTTGCGTACACATAGTCCCCAGAATAATTCACGTCAAAATACAGCTGAATATTACTTGCAAGATCAGGACAAAAGCCATACACCGTAACCGTATAATGCTTATCTTCCAGCTTCTCCGCTCCCCACTTAGCCTCCGGGATGGAGCTTTCAATGACATTCCCGAATTCCGCCGCACCATACTGGTCAAATACGATGCCCTTCATATCAAGAACCGGGTCTGTCCTCAACAAAACTGCCAGGACGATTACCACCACGACAACTCCCGCAACTCCTGCCATCAGGCGTTTGCGCTTCTTCTTTTTCCTGGCCAGATCCGCCTTCTCTCCGGCCTCGGTTTTCAGGTTCACGCTGATACCGGCCTGTGTTCCGCATTTCCCGCAGAATTTTGCGTTCTCTGAAAGTTCTGCTCCGCAAGTTTTGCATGTTTTACTCATATGCATTCCCTCCTCGTTTTTTGATACTTTTTATTATACTGGAGAAGGGTGACAGAATGTGTCAGGGAAAATATTTTTGGACAAAATATAAGATTTATAAATGTTCAGAAATAAAAGATAAATTAACTTGGCGTTAGTCAACATATGTGTTGGTGCAGCCCGACAGTGCCATAAACACGGCATTCCGATATAGCCAAAATTTGGATACCAACACGGTTATTGACTAACACCATTAACTTAAAATTATATACAATACTCATCCAATCTTTTGAGTGCGTTTATGCAGACAATAAATTCTGTGTTTCTCTGGGAGGGATGCACCAGTAGGCATTTTTGTGAGGTCGAAGTTCATTTTTTAATGTCTAGCGGATTGCTTCCCTCCCTACTGGGACATCAAACTCAATACGG
>OFFJ01002823.1_pt1 | contig 10689 bp, 6 predicted proteins | sample 1521261 | NCBI WGS metagenome assembly OFFJ01 (sample SAMEA3504122, study PRJEB24116) | mouse gut metagenome | biome: mouse gut; feature: mouse-associated habitat; material: faeces | place: Denmark | collected 2011 | reverse complement strand
TGGACGGGTACCTTGCCATGTTCCGGAAAAGCGTTCAATTCCGGGAAGTGCCCGTCTGGAGCCGTTTGATCATGAAGCAGCTGGAAACCCGCAAGGAGTACATTTCACTCTTTTTGCAGTATATGGAGGAATATGCCGGGAAGACAGGGGAGACACAGCGCCCGTTTCCGCTTCCGCTGTGGGAAAAGGGGTTTGGACTCTGGTATCGTGCTGTTTTTGGAGAAGATGCTGCCCTGGGAAATTCAGGTGTTTAACGGCGAAATCGTATGTAAAATTTTGAATATGCTCGTCAGGGCTGAATGATTTACAGAAAAGTGCTTGAAGCCCGGGGCTTTTTGAAGAAATTTTCGGCAAAGGAAGAACTTGCGAACTTTGGGCGCAGATGGTAAAATAGGACCGTACTACAGGAAGCAAATGCAGCTTCTCATAGTTGAATGCGGTACAAAGGGACGCACTTTTTATCGGAGGCGAAGGGATTGCTTCCGATGTAACGCATATTTCTGACGGGAAATGACTGAATGGATTAGCGTATGCCGAAAAAGTACATTCCGGAGAGGAAGGGAGAAAACAGTATGGAAGTATTCTATCACAGTACACGGAGCGGTGAAGCGCAGGTGAAAGCTTCACAGGCAATTCTAAAAGGACTTTCGGAGGATGGAGGGCTGTTTGTGCCGGACCATATCCCCGCTCTGGATAAGGATATAAAGGAACTGGCGGAAATGGACTACCGGCAGGTGGCTTATGAGGTGATGAAGCTGTATCTGACGGATTTTACGGAGGAAGAACTGAAAGGCTGTATCGACAGAGCATATGATTCCAAATTCGATACGGAGGAGATAGTGCCTATGGCGGAAGCGGCGGGGGCGTATTACCTGGAGCTGTTCCACGGTCCTACCATTGCATTCAAGGACATGGCATTGTCCATATTACCTCATTTGATGATAACTTCTGCACGGAAAAACGGTGTAAAGAATGAGATAGTCATTCTCACAGCCACTTCCGGCGATACGGGGAAAGCTGCCCTGGCTGGCTTTGCGGATGTGGAGGGAACCAGAATCATTGTATTCTACCCGAAGAACGGTGTAAGCCCCATCCAGGAGAAGCAGATGGTTACCCAGAAGGGGGCAAATACTCTGGTGGTGGGAATCCACGGCAATTTTGACGATGCCCAGACCGGCGTGAAGAAACTTTTCTCCGACAAGGAACTGGCATCGGAAATGGCAGGGAAGGGTTATCAGTTTTCTTCGGCTAATTCCATCAATATCGGCCGCCTGGTGCCTCAGATATGCTACTATGTATATGCTTACGGCAGACTTCTGAAGGAGGGCAGGATTGCAGAGGGCGAGCAGGTAAACGTGGTGGTGCCCACGGGCAATTTCGGCAATATCCTTGCAGCATTTTATGCAAAAAACATGGGGCTGCCCATCGGAAAGCTGATTTGTGCCTCTAATGAAAATAAGGTGCTGTACGACTTTTTCAGTACCGGTACCTATGATAGGAACAGGGAATTCGTGCTGACCGCTTCGCCGTCAATGGATATACTGATTTCCAGTAATCTGGAGCGTCTGATTTACCGCATTGCAGGCAATGAGCCGGAGCGGACTGCAAAGCTGATGGCGGCGCTGAACGGTGAGGGCAGGTACGATATTACGGAGGAAATGAAGGCTGCGCTGTCTGATTTCTATGGGAATTACGCTACGGAGGCGGAGACAGAAGCGGAAATCGGGCGTCTGTATGAGGAATGCGCGTATGTGATTGATACTCATACGGCAGTGGCTTCGGCAGTGTATCAGAAATACAGAAAAGAGACGGGGGACGAGGCTAAGACAATCATTGCTTCCACGGCAAGCCCCTATAAATTTACCAGAAGCGTCATGAATGCCATTGACGCAGAACATGATGCGAAGGGGGATTTCGAACTGGTTGACGGATTGTCAAAACTCTCAGGTGTCCGGATTCCCGATGCTATCGAGGAAATCCGCACCGCACCCGTGCTGCACGACAGGCAGTGCGAGGTGGACGAAATGAAGAATGTGGTGAGAGAATTTCTGCACCTGTAGAGTATGTATCCGGGACGGAGAGGGAGAGCACGGTGTGATGAGACATTCCGGCAAGTAAGTAGAGCGTCAGTCCGGGACGGACAGAGAGCGTACAGTGTGATGAGACATTCCGGCAGTCACAGAGCGCAGTCCGGAAGGAACAGGAAAGGATACGTAATAAAGGTACATAAAGATAGAGCAGACGGCAGAAAGGTGAGAAAGGAAATGGAAAATACAATCATTCAGGGCAGACTTGCGGCGCTGAGGTCGCAGATGAAGGAGAACGGCATCGACTATTACATGATTCCCACTGCGGACTTCCACAACTCCGAGTATGTGAACGACTACTTCAAGGTAAGGGAGTATTTCAGCGGTTTTACAGGCTCCAGCGGGACATTGCTGGTGTGGGAAGACGGCGCAGGGCTGTGGACGGACGGCAGATACTTCATCCAGGCGGAGCATGAGCTGGAGGGTACTACGGTCACGTTGTTCCGCATGCGCGACGAGGGCGTTCCCACCATCACGGAGTTTCTGGAGAAAAATATGAAGCAGGGTCAGACCCTTGGCTTTGACGGCAGAGTGATTTCCGTCCAGGCGGGAAAGGAATACGAGAAAAAGTTTGCAGACAAACAGATTTCCATCGTATATGACAGGGACCTTGCTGACAGTATCTGGACGGACAGGCCGGCATTTCCGGCAGGAAAGGTGACCGTGCTGGACGAGGAGATTGCTGGCAGAAGCTTTGAAGAGAAGCGCGGCGACGTGATGGAGAAGCTGAAGAAAGAGGGCGCGGACAGCTTCCTTCTGACAAAACTGGACGACCTGATGTGGCTGTTCAATATCCGGGGCTGTGATGTGGAGTGCAATCCTGTGGCCATCTCCTACGGCTACCTGACGAAGGACAGCACTGTGCTGTTTATCCAGAAGCATGTGCTTGATGATACCGTGAAGAACTACCTGGACAAAAAGGGCATCCAGGTGGAAGAGTACGACCATATTGTAGAATATCTCCAGAATCTTCCTGCAGAGGGAAAAATCCTGGTAGACGACAGATTCTGCAGTTACTGCCTGTACAAGACTCTGGCTGAGAAGCAGAGCCTGGTGGAGAAGAAAAACCCCACGGAACTTTTGAAGGCAATCAAGAATCCCGTGGAGCTGGCCAATATGGAGAAGCTGTATCTCAAGGACTGTGTGGCGCTGACCCGCTTTATCTACTGGCTGAAGACCAATATCGGCAAAATGGAGATTACGGAGATTACTGCGGCAGATAAGCTGGAGGCGCTGCGCAGAGAGATTCCCGAGGGCCTGGGACTTTCCTTCCCCACCATAGGCGGTTATAAAGCCAACGCCGCCATGATGCACTACGAGGCTACTCCGGAGAGTTACGCGGTACTTGAGCCCGAAGGGCTGTTCCTGGTGGATTCCGGCGGACAGTATCTGGGTGCCACCACGGACGTGACCAGAACCATTGTGCTGGGGCCGGTTTCCGATGAGATCAAGAGGCATTATACTGCAGTGGCGGCAGGCATGCTGCAGATGACCAATGCCAGATGGCTTTACGGCTGCACGGGACGGAACCTGGATATCCTGGCGCGTCAGCCTGTCTGGAATATCAATCTGGACTATAAATGCGGCACCGGCCATGGTGTGGGCTATATCCTGAATGTGCATGAAGGACCCCAGGGACTTTCCTGGCAGTATGTTGACGGCAGGCCGGAGGCAGTTCTGGAAGCGGGTATGGACATTACCAATGAGCCCGGTATTTACATAGAAGGAAGCCACGGTATCCGCATTGAGAATGTGATGGTGGCTGAAAATGATGTAAAGAATGAGTACGGACAGTTCATGCATTTCAGGACGCTGACCTGGGTGCCAATCGACATGGAAGCCATTGATGAGAAGTATATGACGGAAACCCAGAGGGCATACCTTTACGCTTATCAGAAGGAAGTGTTTGAGAAGCTGTCTCCTTATCTGAATGAGGAAGAGAGAGAATGGCTCAGGGCCGAGACAAAGGCGGACAGCACCTTCTTCCTGAAGAAGGGTGACAATACCGGAACTTTCGCATAAAATAGATGGGAAAAGTAAATCTTTCAGATGAAATGAAGAGAGAAGCGGCGGACAATTGTCTGCCGTTTCTTGTTTTTTGTATTTTTGCGTTTTTTGTGAAAAAAGGCATTGCAATTATACAGGAATGCGGTATAATGGTAAAACTGCGGCAAATTTCTGAAGTATAAATCGCTACAGAAAATACATATGCAACAGACACAGCATTTCTCATGAAAGCAAAGCAGAGGAAATACAACCAATTTAGGGTTGGTGGCATTGAGTTATACTAGGAATAAGTAAGCATAAGTGCTTTAAAAAATTGCCCGGAGATATACGAGCCGTATGAAGGAGGGAAAAGATATGTCAGCAAAGGCAGGAAGGAAATTCATAGGTGATAAGGCTTTTTACAGGATGGTTCTGGGCGTGGCAGTTCCCATTATGATTCAGAACGGTATCACGAATTTCGTGGGCCTGTTGGACAATATCATGGTAGGGCAGGTGGGAACGGAGCAGATGTCCGGGGTGGCCATTGTGAATCAGCTTCTGATGGTGTACTATCTCTGTGTCTTCGGCGGCCTGGCCGGGGCAGGGATTTTTACGGCGCAGTATTTCGGGCAGAAGGACGATGAGGGAATCCGCCATACCTTCCGCTACAAATTCTGGATGGCCCTGATACTGACAGCGGGCGCAGTCCTGCTTTTGCTGACGGCGGGAGAGTATCTGATTCAGATGTACTTAAGCGGCAGCAGTGACGGGGGAGACCTGGCTGCGGCGCTGCGCTACGGCAGAAGCTATCTGCAGGTGATGCTTCTCGGACTTCCGGCGTTTATGGCAGTTCAGATTTATGTCAGTACACTGCGCGAGTGCGGCGAGACCGTGCTTCCCATGAAAGCGGGAATCGCTGCCGTGGCTGTGAACCTGTGCCTGAATTATCTGCTGATTTACGGCAAGATGGGACTTCCGGCTCTGGGAGTTGTGGGCGCGGCAGTTGCAACGGTAGTATCCAGGTATGTGGAGGCGGGAATTGTCATTATATGGACCCACAGGCATAAAGACAGGAATCCTTATATTACAGGAGTCTATTCCACGCTGAAGGTGCCGGTGCATCTGGCGGGGAAATACTTTATCAAGGGAGCGCCGCTGCTCATCAACGAGACCCTGTGGTCCGCAGGCATGGCGATGCTTGTCCAGTGCTATTCCGTCAGAGGGCTAAGCGTTATCGCCGGCCTGAATATCGCCAATACGATTAACAATGTATTCAATGTCGTATTTATTGCTATGGGGGATGCCGTAGCCATTATCATCGGGCAGCTTCTGGGGGCAGGCAAAATGGAAGAAGCGAGAGATACGGATAATAAGATTATTGCCTTTTCCGTGGTCTGCTGTATCGGTGTGGCAGTGCTGATGGCAGTTATCGCACCGCTGTTCCCCCGGATTTACAAGACCAGCGACGAGGTTAAGGCTGTGGCGGTGCAGTTTATCCTGGCACAGGCAGTGTTCATGCCCCAGGCGGCATTCATGCACGCAGCGTACTTTACGCTCCGTTCGGGAGGAAAGACCATTGTGACGTTTCTGTTTGACAGCGTGTTTGTGTGGTGTGTCAGCGTGCCGGTGGCATACGGATTAAGCCGCCTGACGACGATACCGGTGATTGCAATCTTTGCCATGGTTCAGATGGCGGACTGGATTAAATGCGCCATAGGATTTGTTCTGGTGAAAAAAGGGGTCTGGTTACAGAATATTGTGGAAAAATAGATGGAATAAAAATTGCGGGGCATCAGGAAGGTTTATGCCCCGCTTTTTCTGGTCTTCTTTTCGGAATCTTTTCTGGAACTTTTCTGAGTGCGTCCGTCAGGCTCGGAGATTTTCCGGGAACTGGCGGGAGATGTTGTCTTTCCTGCGATTTTGGCATGATTGGCTTTCAGGTAGTCCGCATATTTGAGGACAGCATCTACCGAAGCCGAATCCAGGGACAGCAGTGTGTTTACGATACTGTTAATTGCGTAATCTTTCGTGACATACTTGTCGAGGATTTCAGGAGGACAGCGGTATTCCGTGCGGCCCAGGAGATAGTCCGTGGTTACATTAAAATAGTCGGCTATTTCACAGAGGGTGCTCAGGTCAGGCCAGTAAGCGCCGGTTTCGTAATTGGATATGCTGCTGGGGGAGAGACTTAAAATATCTGACAGGTCTTTTTGCCGAAGTCCTTTTTCCATGCGCAGCTGTGCAATTGTTTTTCCTACTTCTCTCATGTTTCAGTCAGTCCTTTTGTCACGATTTGCCTGTTTTGAATGCAGTATTTTATAATGTCTGAATTCATTCTATATAATTTCAGGTTTGATGTAAAAGGAAATGAGAAATTCTATAGTAATTCAGAATAAAATTAGCATAGTTAAATTCTGTATTGCAATAGTCGTAACGAAGAAGGGAAAATGAGCATTAGTTCTGCAGAGCTGTATGGACATCTGTGAATATCAGGTGTACAGAGTCATTGCGGGGGAAGCTGCGAAGGTATTGAGGGGACAGACTGATACGGAGGAGGCCGTTGCCGCCATCAAGCAGAAACTGTCGGTTTATATGGCAGAATAAGTTTTTTCGGAAAAAGTATCAAAAAAACGGTTCGTATCGCAGGATTACAGGCAAAATACGACAATAAAATTTGGAAAAAAATACAGTTGTAATTTTACAGGCTTTTTGTTATAATACTTTTAGCCTGAGATGTGCGATAACTTTTGTTTATTTTGAACCTACGCTACTTTAAACGGGATTCCTACATTGCCAAGTGGCTGTCAAGCCCTCACTGCACTTTGGGTGGAGGATTGGAAGGGAAGGCAAAAGCTTTGGTTGCGGTTACCCACCTAGCATTGCTAGGAGTCAGAGAGCAGAAGGCGGCATTTTGGGCACACAATACAGAAGAAGAGAGCAGTCCTTTGGGGCTGCTCTTTTAAGCTTAAAGGACTTTTCATATAGTGCTATGAAGTGTCGTATAATAATCTGTATGGTTTGTCTGAAAGAGAGAGGGCTGTCGGGAAAAACTGTATTTCCACAATATATTGTGAATGAATGCCATTTCCCGACAGCCCCAAAAGGGAGAGAATTTGAATAGGAACGAATGGAATTTGAACAGGTCACAGAGGATGCAGATGAAGGCATTTATCAGCCTGCTGGGCATATTGCTGCTGGTGATACTTTTGTTTGGGAAGCTGCTTTTGCTGCTGGTACATAGAGGGGATGAGGAGGAAGTCCCCGCGCCTACGCCGGAGCCCCATATTCCCGTGATTCAGCTGCTGACGAATGTATGGATTATGGAGGCGGATGAGGAAGGGCTGATGATTTTCAGGGACGGGCAGAGCGAGCGGTATCCCTGGGGCGTGGAGGCTTCTGCACAGGGGAGCGGAGCGGCAGGTATTCCGGATTTCTCCGTCAGGGAACAGGTGGCGGATGTAGAGCTCACAGACGGGGCGGTTACTGCAGCAGACGTTAAGAAGGATAAGATAAACGGAAAAATTCTGAGTGTGGACGATGCGGGAATCGAGGTGGAGGGATACGGAAGGCTTCCTCTGGCGGCAGATTACAAGGGTTACAGGCTCTTTGACAGCCTGGAAATGTGTACAGCGAATGACCTGCGGTTCGGATATGATTTTACGGATTTATGCGTGGAAAACGGAGAAGTCTGTGCGGTTCTGATGGTGAAGGAAGAGGCCATGGAATATATCCGCGTGCTGATTCGAGCGTCGGATTACAGCGGCAGTTTTCATGATGCGCCTGTGGTTACCTGTGACACGGGCTATACGGTGGTCTACGGCCCTTATGACAATCAGAAGGAGGAAGCCCATGCAGCGGGCGAGAAGTTGGAATTCGGCTATGACAGCGTCTATTTTGAGACAGACAGAGTCAGGATTGTGCCGGATGTGCTGACGGGGAAGATTGTATTTGAAAATTGTAACCGCAGCCAGGGGACGCCTTCTTACCGGGGGCAGATGGAGTTCCTGAGGACGGAGGACGGGATTGTGGCGGTAAATGAGGTATTGTTGGAGGAATATCTCTACAGTGTGGTGCCCAGCGAGATGCCGGCAAAATATCCTTTCGAGGCGCTGAAGGCCCAGGCAGTCTGTGCCAGAACCTACGCCTACGGGCATATGGAGCATGCGGGATATCCTCAGTACGGTGCCCATGTGGATGACAGCACCTCTTACCAGGTTTACAATAATATTCTGGAACAGGAGAGTACCACTACGGCAGTGAAGGAAACCTACGGCCAGCTGCTGCGCACGGAGGAGGGGAGCCTGGCGGGAACCTATTATTATTCCACCTCCTGCGGGGTGGGCAGCGATGCCAATGTGTGGAAGACGGAAGCTGCGCCTGCATTGACTTATCTTCGGGGGAAATCCCTGAGCCGGACTGCCTTTGCCGGGGCTCTGGAGGCTGCTTCTCAGGCCGGGGGAGGCGGTGATTCCGGGAACGGAGTTTCTTCAGAGGGAAGCGGCGGTTCCGGAAATGAAGCCAGCATGACGGCGGATTTGGGAGAATTGCTGAGGGACGAGACTGCTTTTTCGGCGTTTATTTCTTCCGTCAATGAGGACGACTTTGAATCCGGAGAGGGATGGTATCGCTGGACTTATCAGGCGGAAGAACTGGACAAAGAGCATATACTGGAGACCCTGCAGAAACGCTATGCGGCCAACAGTAAGCTGGTCCTGACCTGGAAGGACGGGGCATATGTCAGCGAAACCATCGACAGCCTGGGCGATATCACGGATATCTACATAGAAAAGCGGGGCAGCGGCGGCGTTGCGGACGAACTGGTGATAGAGGCGGGTTCCCAGAAAATTAAGGTTATATCCGAGCACAATATCCGATATGTGTTAAACGACGGGAAGGCGGACGTGGTGCGGCAGGACGGCAGCCGGGTGGCCAGCGCGAATTTGCTTCCAAGCGGCTTTTTCACGATAGAGACTGGAAAAGAGAACGGAAATGTGATAAGATATACTCTGACCGGCGGCGGATTCGGCCACGGAGTGGGCATGAGCCAGAACGGTGCCAGGGCCATGGCGGCCAGCGGTTATTCGGCTGGTGAGATACTGCTGTATTTCTATGAGAATTGCAGACTGGAAAATATATACGAGTAGGAGCAGTTTTACGTGGTTTGGAAGTTATACCTGATTGTGAGAGATTTCTCTGCACAAATGAAAAAAAAGGACATCAGTACCTATGCGGCCAGCACTGCTTTCTTTTTCTTTCTGTCCGTAGTGCCCATGCTGATTATGATCTGTACGATCATTCCCTATACGCCGCTGACGGAGGAGAATCTGGTAGAGCTGGTGACAGACTTTCTGCCGGACCAGATCGATCCGCTGGCGGAAAGCCTGATCTCGGAGGTTTATGACAAATCGGCAGGTATTCTGTCCATTGCGCTGATTGCCACCATCTGGTCGGCCGCAAAAGGCGTAATGGCGCTTATGAAAGGACTGAATTGCGTCAATGGAGTGGATGAGAAGAGAAATTATTTTGTGCTCCGTATCATCGCTTCCTTTTATACAATAGTAATGTTGGTTGTAGTCATTTTGTCGCTGTTTGTCATGGTATTCGGAGACCAGCTGGTGACTCTGGCACTGCATCGCATTCCCCAGCTGCAGAAGGTGGTTTCCTTTGGCATGAACTTTCGATTTCTTTTTGTATGGGCAGTGCTTTCCGTGCTGTTTGCGGCGGTTTACGCTTATGTGCCGGACAAAAAACTGGCCTTTAAAGAGCAGATACCAGGCGCTGTTTTTTCCGCTGTGGTGTGGAGCGTTTTTTCCTGGGCTTTTTCCTATTATCTGACTTACGGCAATTCCTATGGTATTTACGGCAGCCTTTCCATTATCATCATTGTGCTGCTGTGGATGTATTTCTGTATGTATATTATTCTCATCGGCGCCTATGTGAACCAGTATTTTGAGGCGGTAAATAAAAGGCTGGTTGGGGGAGAGAAGTAGTATTGAGAAATATTCGCACAGGAGAGAAGATGAAAAGTGAAACAGCAATTCTTATGGTAAGCTTCGGGACGACACATTTGGATGCTTTGGAGCGCAGCATTGCGGCCACAGAGAAAGCAGTGGAAAATCACTTTCCCGGGTATCCGGTATATCGGGCATTCTTAAATGCCGCGGTTATTCGCAGTCTGAAGAAGCGCCATGGCCTGCAGGTCGACAATGAGGCGGAGGCGTTGGCCCGGATGGAGAGGGACGGTTATAAAAAAGCAGTCCTGCAGCCGACTTTGCTTTTACGCGGAGTTGAATTTGAGCTGCTTGCCAGAGAAGCCCGGGAAACGGGAATCCATGTGTCAATTGGCCGTCCGTTGCTGGAAAATGTGCGGGATTGCGAGGCTCTTTCATCTATTATCATGGAAGAAAACCCGGTGCAGGAGGGGGAAGCCCTGGTGCTCATGGGACATGGGACAGAATATGAAGCCAATGCCGTATATCACAGGATGCAGGATATTTTTGAAGAAAAAAACTACCCGGCCATCATCTGTACTGTGGGCGGAGAGCCTTCTTTTCAGGACACGGCGGAAAGGCTGGTGCACTGGAAAGCCCGCCGGGTCAGGCTGCTTCCTCTGATG
>OFFJ01002814.1_pt1 | contig 10721 bp, 9 predicted proteins | sample 1521261 | NCBI WGS metagenome assembly OFFJ01 (sample SAMEA3504122, study PRJEB24116) | mouse gut metagenome | biome: mouse gut; feature: mouse-associated habitat; material: faeces | place: Denmark | collected 2011 | reverse complement strand
AAGCTGCGAAGATTTGTTTTCTCACAGAGAAGCTTTATGTACCTGCTTCTGCTCAGCAGATAATCGTCGTTTACGGTCTGCTTCCAGGCTCTGGTTCCCAGAAGGATTTCCCCGTAGGGAAGGTCGATAAAGCGCGCCGGAATTTCCCTTCTTTCCGCCTCCCGGACAGCAACAAGCTCCGGCGAGCAGTCCAGAAAAGGGTAGTAGCATTTGTAATCTTCCTTTTCCTCCTTAAGAAGCCCCTTTTTGTCCTTATAAAAATAGTACAGCGCCACAGGCGCTTTCGTGTCCCTGTGAGAGAGCACCGGAATCATCTCCCCGGCATTTGCCGGGCCTTCAATCAGAATACAGCCAGGTCCGTAAGCGGCGATTGCCTTTTGCAGATGAAAGGCGCACACAGGGCTGTGATGGCGCACCGGAAAAAACAGCGCCGGCGCGGAGAAATCCACTTTTTCCCGGTTCCTTCCGCCTACCTCAGATATTTCCTGGCCTCGTAATAGCTGTTCCATAAACCGCCTTCTTTGCCTCCCTTATCCCGCACAACCGTCTGAAAATAACTCCGCAGCTTTTCCATATCGTCGCTGTTTTCCTTCTGCACAGCTCCCGTCAGGTTCTGGACAAGACAGCCCAGGTCCATCCGGGAATCCCCGTAATAATAAGCCGTCATCATGGTCTGGTAATAAACGGAAACCGCCTCCGCCGTGCTCATCACCGCCGAGGGCCTGTCGATGCGGTGTCCCATGGAGGATACTCCTTCCCTTAGCTCATGGTAGGTGGAGGCCAAAAGCTCCGCCACATCCTCGTCCACGGGCATATCGACGCCGCTCTCGCGGGCAAGGGCCTCCACTTCATTTACAATAATCTGCTTTTCAAGGGCCACGTCCTTCACCGGCATCACCGTCTCAAAATTGAAACGCCGCTTCAGGGCGCTGCTCATCTCATTGACGCCCTTGTCTCTGGTATTGGCCGTCCCGATAACGTTAAAGCCTGCTCTGGCAAATAAAAGCCCCTCCTCCCCAAGCTCCGGCACATTCAACACCTTGTCGCTGAGCACAGAGATTAAGCTGTCCTGAATCTCCGCCGGAGTACGGGTAATCTCCTCGAACCGGGTGAGAATCCCCTTTTCCATTCCCACATATAAAGGAGCCGGAACAAGCGCTTCCCGAACCGGCCCTTTGGCCAGCAAAAGCGCATAATTCCAGCTGTATTTAATCATATCCTCCGTAGTGCCCGCCGTCCCCTGAATGGTGTTCGTGCTGGTTCCGCTGACAGCCGCGGACAAAAGCTCGGACAGCATGGTTTTGGCCGTTCCCGGCTCTCCCACCAGCATAAGCCCCCGGTTTCCCGCAAGCGTGATGATACAGCGTTCCACCAGAGCGTCGTTGCCCAGATATTTCCTCCTGATGACAATTTCTTCCCCGTTCCAAAAAAGCGGCTCTCTGCTCCCCAGAATAAAGGTTCGAACTGCCTTCGGCGACAGCTGCCAGTTTTCCGGCTTTCTCCCGGTATCCGACGCTTTCAGCGCCAAAAGCTCCTTCCGATAACGCGCCTCCACAGGCGGCTTGATTTCCGTTTTGTTTTCCATGACACTGTGCCCCTTTCCTGCTGTTTCCAAAGTTGGTTATAGTATAGCAAAAAGGGGGGAGGGTGTGCAAGGGGGACGCAAAAAGGGCACAAAAAGGACGCGCAAAGGAAGGGAGGCATCCTTCCTTTGCGCTGGCTTTGGCTTGCCACAGCTCTTTCTGCTCGCCATGTTCTATGAAGGAATGCCTTTCGCTCTTTCCTAGGGAAAGGTTTTCTTTTTGTGACATAGCGCAGGGCCATACATATCAATTCATTTCGGGAGCAGTCGCTTTTCGCCGCCAGAGCGTCAGAAAAAGGAAAAGACAGCCGCTTTGAGGGAGGCGGCTGCCTTTTTGGAGATTGGTGACAAGCTGGACTTTTTCGTTTTTGGTTTGATAGGCTAATTTCTCCATTCAACGATATCATCAATTTTTTTGCGTGGTCTTTCTTTGGGAAATTCATTCGGGTAGCCAAACGCAATCGCTGCGATAAGCTGTCCGTCACTGTTTAACCATTCGCATAGTTCTGAATACGCAAAATAAATATCACATATCCAAAGGCTGCCTATTCCTTTTTCAGTAGCGGCAAGAAGCATGTTTTGTATAGAAGCACCTATTGATTGAACATTGCAGATTTCATAAACACGTTCTTCTGGTGTCAATTCTGACAGAATGCTTTTCCCCAGTGAATTAACAACAAAAATTATAGTTGGCGCCTCTGCCATTATATCAACAGTGTATTTTGCCGCTGCTATGTGTTGTTTGCTTTCTGGCAGCAACGCACTATCGTTTTCTTCCCTCTCAATTCCCTGACGGAAAACTTCTAACATTTCTTCTTTGACATTTCCTTGTACCACAATATACTTCCATGGTTGTCTATTTTTAGAAGAAGGGGCTTTGATTCCACTTTGGATAATATCTGTAATATCTTTTTGAGGTATGGGTTTATCTATAAATTTCCTAATGCTTCGTCTGTCGTAAATTGCAGCAATCATTTTTATTTTTCTCCTCAAATTACAATTTATATAAATGCTCCCTATGCACCAGTTCTCTTTTCATCTTCGGGTATCGGGCCGTTAGACTTAGGTTTTCCTCACTGCACAATGTATCCGCTCCCTACCTTGGTAGCGATAAAGTCCGTAAGGCCCGCTCCCTCCAGCTTCCTGCGAAGTCTGGTGACATTGACTGTCAGTGTGTTCTCCTCCACATAAGAATCCATCTGCCACAGCTTCGTCATTAATGTGTCACGGCTGACCACCTTTCCCTTATTCTCCATAAGAGTCTGCAGAATGCGGAACTCGTTTTTCGTCAGCTCAATGCGCTCTCCTCCATAGGTCAGGGAGGTGTCATTTAAGTTCAGCATCGCCCCTCTATGCTCCAGCACAGGAATCCTGCCTGCCATGTCGTAGGCCCTGCGCAGAACGGCATGTATCTTAGCCATCATGACCTCCAGATCCACGGGCTTTGGGATGAAATCGTCCCCTCCCATGTTCATGGCCATGACGATGTTCATATTGTCGGATGCCGAGGAAATAAACAGCACCGGCACGTCGGAAATCCGGCGGATCTCGCTGCACCAGTGGTATCCGTTATAAAACGGCAGCATAATATCCATCAGCACCATATGGGGATCATATTCCGCAAAGGCCGAGAGAATGTTCCTGAAATCTCCGATGCAAAGACATTCGTTCCCCCAAGCTTCGATTTTCTTTTTCATAGCTTCCGCCATGGACAGATCATCCTCCACGATCATAATCCGGTACATTGCATTTACCTCCTTGCCCTTTTTAATTCCGCGCTTATCATCATACTTTTTGTCTTATTACCATGCCCATTTGTCTCTTATTTTCATATCCCTTACTATAACACCATGCCGGCCCATTAGACAATTCCCAAAAAATGTGACATGATTTATACATGGGCCGAAGCACCAAAAAAACAAACTTATCTCCCCTGCCATGTTTGTCAATATCACAGAAGGCCATTTTGTCAAATCCAGCATTAACGTCCGCAAATCAACGTTTTTTCGATCTAGCCCGTATTTATATTAATAAAACTCAGCATCCCGATTGACTAAACATAAAAGCGCTGGTATTTTAAATACACAGTCCTTATCATATGAAGAAGATTTCCTATCTACGGCTCCAGATAATGCCGCATAAGTTTGGAAAAAATAAAATAAGTGAATAGAAGAAACGGAGGCCTTTCGTCATGTTCATCCGTCCCGCCGAAAATAGTGATTTTGAAACAATCATGTCCATATATGCATATGCCAGAGATCAGATGCGGCTCTCCGGCAACCCGAAACAGTGGGGACAAAATAGACCTTCCCCCGAAACTATCCGAGAAGATATCGCCAAGAAGCAGGCTTATGTAATGATTCACCAGAATGTCCTCTCCGGAGTGTTCGCATTCATCATAGGAGAGGATCCCACCTATAAGCAGATCCACCATGGCGCATGGCTCAATGACGCTCCCTACGGAACCATTCACCGGATCGCAGGAAACGGACATGCCAGAGGCATTCTGTCCAGCGCATTGGCATTCTGCGAGGAAAGAATCGCCAATGTCCGCATAGATACCCATAGCGACAACAAAATTATGCTTCATTTGCTGGAAAAATACGGATATCAAAGGTGCGGATACATCTATGTGGAGGACGGAACCCCACGGATCGCCTATCAGAAAACAGTGGAGAAATAATTTTTTATTTTACATCTTTATAAGCGGTAACATAAGTGTTATAATGCATGGAAGTTGCGCCGGATTTTCGGAGTCCGGCATACCAAAACCAAAATCGGCAAACCGCTCCGCCGCTTGTCTCTTACTTCGGCGGGGGATGGGAGATAAAAAATGAACAACAAGTATCAGAAGACCATATACGCCTGCTTCATGGGCTGCATCGTGCAGGCCATTGTGAATAATTTTGTGCCCCTGCTGTTCCTGACCTTTCAGGATGCCTACGGCATACCTCTTTCCAAAATCACTATGCTTGTGACCATCAACTTCGGCCTGCAGCTGCTGGTGGATTTCTTATCCGTGGGCTTCGTGGACAAAATCGGCTACCGCGCCTCTATGATAATCGCCCATGTCTCCACCACGGCGGGACTGATTCTGTTAGCGCTGCTGCCCGATCTGCTGCCGGATCCCTTTCTGGGACTGCTGGCCGCGGTTTTTCTCTACGCCATCGGAGGCGGCCTTCTGGAGGTGCTGGTAAGCCCCATAGTGGAAGCATGTCCTTCGGAACACAAGGAACAGACCATGAGCCTATTACACTCCTTTTACTGTTGGGGACATGTGGGCGTGGTGCTGATTTCCACCATATTTTTCCAGCTGTTCGGCATCGGAAACTGGAAAATTCTGGCGCTGATCTGGGCGCTTGCCCCTCTGTTCAATGCCATTGTCTTCGCAAAGGTGCCCATGGCTTCCCTTATGGAAGAAGGTGAAAAGGGACTTTCTCTGAAAGAGCTGGCGGGAATGAAGATTTTCTGGATATTTCTGCTGATGATGACATGCGCCGGAGCCAGCGAGCAGGCCGTGAGCCAATGGGCCTCCACCTTTGCGGAAAAGGGCCTCGGCGTCAGCAAAACCGTGGGAGATCTGGCCGGGCCGCTTTCCTTCGCCGTCTTTATGGGCAGCTCCAGAGCGCTTTACGGAAAATTCGGGGAAAGAATAAATCTGGACAAATTCATGGCAGGCAGCAGCCTTTTGTGCATTGCAGCCTATCTGTGCATCTCCCTTGTGCCCAATCCCGTGCTGGGACTGGCAGGCTGCGCCCTATGCGGTCTATCTGTAGGCATCATGTGGCCGGGTACCTTCAGCAAAGCTGCGGCTGCTCTGCCTAAGGGCGGCACGGCTCTTTTTGCACTGATGGCTCTGGCCGGAGATCTCGGCTGCTCCGGAGGCCCCACCGTGGTAGGCATGGTTTCCAGCCTTTTCGGTGAAAACCTGAAAAAAGGAATTCTGGCGGCAGCGCTGTTTCCTGTTCTTCTGCTGGCGGGAATCGCATTGTGCAAAAAATACGCCAAGGCCCGGTAGAAATCAATTATCTGAGTCGACTTCCATTTCATACAATGCCATAGACCGGCCGTTTGCATAATTGATAGTATTCACAATCTTAAAACCGGCATTGCAGTAAATCTCCCCCACCGTTTTTTCGTCCCCGCCCGTGTCCAAACGGATAAAGCCCACGCCGCGTCTACGGCAATCCGCCTTCACTGCGTCTAACACAAGCTTCGTCATACCCATACCGCCGAATTTGCGGCGCACACAAAACTTGTGCAGATAGGCGGCTTCGTATTTAGGCGCACGAGGCCAATAGGCAGGGTCTTCCCATTGCAGAATGAATGCGCAGGCAATTTCTCCGTCAACGAGGCCAATGCAGAAATTCTCTGGCCGAACCACCGATGACAGCAGTTCCTCCGGCGTCAGCCATTCCTCCGGCCAGACCCGGTATCCCTGCTCCCGGCCCCATGCCGCAACTTCCTTCATGACAGAAATCGCCGTGTCCATTTCATCAAACCAAATTTCCACCTTTCCCATAAGCCCCCTTTTAAGCCGAACAAGCCCCAGCCCTACATTTATGCCGTTCCGTCTTACCTGCCGATACCGCGGATTTCTCAGTCAATCCTCGTCTGCTCTCTCCCCACCGATTGTAACATCATCGCCTGAGCTTCGCAACCTCATTTTCCAGCGCTCTCCTCAAGCTCTGACAAATTTTCACAATTACTGTCACCGCCAGAATCACCGGCTAAATATCGCTATAATAGCTATGATCATCTTAAGCAATGACACATATGTCTATGCACATACGCATGGCACATAGGGAATGGCATATAAGCGAAAACATATAAACAACATGAATGGCATGATATATAAACGATAATAAATAACTGATATGGCGTACTTCTAATTTGTATTGACATGTTAACAAATGTCATTTATAATAAAGGAAATAAAACCCAGAAAGGATGTACGGAATGATTATTATTCGATAATTTACCCATCAGGCAGAGAAACATGGATGCGGAAGAGAGCGATCTCTTTCGGCGGTTCCCCTATGGGGACTGTAGACGGAAATTGATGTTTGAGATTCGGGGATTATCGCTAATAATCATTTTGCTTACACAATGATCGGGGTCTTTCAGGACGGTTATGAAAAGGCCTGCCTGATAGGGTGGCTTTGGCAGGCCGCCTTTGGTTGAAATGCAAAGCAAAGATTAGGATAATCCCTCTTACGGATAGGAGGGATTTTTTTATGCAGCAAAAATTGTTTATGCAAGCAGATAATATTATTGTAATGTTTGGAGAGCAGAAGGTACTTGACTTCGACCGTTTTGTAGTATATCAAGGTGAACGCATCGGGCTGGTAGGCGCAAACGGTGCAGGCAAGACCACGCTCTTGAGGGTGTTGGCCGGAGAGCTGGAGCCGGATGCCGGAACCGTGAAGGCCATGTGCGATTCCCATTTTTTCAGGCAGTTCTCTCAGGGCATCAATCAATTTGAGCTGGACGGGAAAGAGGCAAAGACCCTGCAGGTGCAAGATAAAGCGTGGCAGGAAACCGTCAGCGGCGGCGAGGATACCAGATTGCGGCTCGCCTGGATGTTCAGCAGCGGGAAATTACTGGCCCTTTTGGACGAACCCACAGCCAATCTGGACATGAAGGGAATCTCCCTTTTAAAGACGAAGCTGTTGGAGCTGGACACCATGATCATCGTCAGTCATGACAGAGCGCTTCTCAATGCACTCTGCACCAGAATCGTAGAGGTACAAGATGGCAGGCTGACCAGCTATGACGGAAATTATGACGATTATATGCAGCAGAAATCCCAGGCCGTCCAAAGGCAATGGACAGAATACGAAAATTACACCAGTGAGAAAAAAAGACTGGAAAAAGTATATCTCCAGAAAAAGAAGAAGGCCGCCTCCATCGAGAAGCTGCCTCCGGGAATGACACCGAGAGAGGCAGGACTGCGGAATTTTCTCTCACATCATCCAAAGGATGCAAAGGCCGGAAAAATGGAGGCCTCTGCCAAGAATGTTCTGGAACGCATAGAGCATATGGAAGTAAAGGAAAAACCCAAGGAGCCGCCCAAAATGCGCCCGGATTTCCGTCTGACCAACCCGCCGGAAAACGCAGTGGTGATCCGGGGTGAAGACATCTGTTTTTCCTATGAGGACGGCAGGGAAATTTTTGAGAACGCCTCCTTCCAGATCCGAAACAGAAGCCGAGTCGCCATTGTAGGCGAAAACGGAGCCGGAAAGACCACTCTGCTGAATCTGATCCGGCAGGAATATACCTTGAATAAGGGGACAATCTATGTAGTGCCAAAGGCCTCCATCGGACTGCTTGACCAAAATATGGCCTCTCTGGATCTTGAAAAGACAGTCCTGCAAAATGTGATGGAGGAGAGCGTTCAGAAGGAAGGTATCGCCCGGACGATCCTTGACAGACTCCTGCTGTCTGCCAGAGATATGCAGAAAAAAGCCGGGGTCCTATCGGGCGGAGAGCGGATCAAGCTGGCCTTCGCAAAACTGTTCGTGGGCAGGGCCAATGTGCTGATTTTGGACGAGCCCACAAATTATCTGGATATCCCATCCGTGGAAGCATTGGAGGAAATGTTTTCGGAATATGAAGGTGTTCTTATATTTGTATCCCATGACGAAGCATTTATCCGAGCCTGCGCAACGGAAATTCTGGAGATAAAGAACGGGAAGGCAATTCCTTTTCTGGGCACGCCGGAGGAATTCTTCGCCCAACGCCAATATTCATGATCTCTCTTTTTCGTGCAGAGACTGAGAGGACAATCCGGAATAAAGGCGTATACTATATACTGTCAGGAGGATTTTAGATTATGGAATGGATTGATAGGTTAAATGATGCAATCAGCTATATCGAGGGGCACTTGACGGACTCCATTGATACAGATCAGCTGGGGCGTATTGCCTGCTGCTCTGCGTATCATTTCCAGCGAATGTTTTCTTACATGGCCGGGATTCCTCTTTCCGAATACATCCGCAGGAGGAAAATGTCGCTTGCCGCCGTGGATTTGCAGGAAAAGAACATAAAAATCATCGAAGTTGCCGGAAAATACGGTTACAGTTCTCCCACCGCATTCAATAGGGCCTTTCAGTCCGTTCACGGAATAGCCCCTTCTGCCGTATGGAATGAGGGCGCATCTATAAAGTCCTTTCCTGCAATCACATTTAAAATTACAGTGAAGGGAGCGGAAGAAATGAATTATCGAATTGAGTCAAGGGAGGCTTTTCGCATCGTGGGCGTATCCGTGCCGCTGCACAAGGATATTGAAGAGAATTTCACGGTTATCCCGTCCAAGTGGGCGGAAGTGTCCATGAACGGCACCCTGCAGAAATTGATCGGATTGATGGACACGCCGCCCATGGGGGTTCTGGGCATCAGCTTATGCAATGATGAAGAGGCTTGGAAGTATTATATATCCGTATCCTCTTCAAAAGATGCCGATGGCCTCGAAGAATACACCGTGCCTGCTGCCACTTGGGCAATTTTCTCCGGCACCGGCACAAACCAGTCCATTCAAGAGCTGGAGCGGCGCATCGTGACGGAATGGCTGCCTACTTCCGGCTACGAGTATGGCAGCGCTCCCGACATTGAGGTCTATTTGAATCCCGACCCGCAGAATGCGCAGTATGAGGTGTGGATACCGGTGGTAAAGAGATAGCGGAAAAGCAGGAGATTGTATGGCGCAATAGTATTGCTCCCTAAGTACAGCAGCGATACTATTGCGTTTATTTATTTTGTCAATCCATGCTCCTGCACGGGCAGCGGCCTCTCGCCTATAACCCTATCCATTTCCCAATGTCCATTTCAATCCACGCTCCCGCATGGGGAGCGACATCCCATTGCGCCCGCTGTTGACGCGCAATATTTATTTCAATCCACACTCCCGAACGGGGAGCGACTCTATTATCCGGCGTTTTGGGTGCGGCGTGAATCTATTTCAATCCACGCTCCCGCACGGGGAGCGACTCAATACGTCTTCTTTTTACCACATTCATTTCTAGATTTCAATCCACGCTCCCGCACGGGGAGCGACGTGGTAAGATATATACAGATCAAGAGATCACACTATTTCAATCCACGCTCCCGCACGGGGAGCGACCCTTTATATAGATCTTGTTTTTGGGGAGGAGGGTATTTCAATCCACGCTCCCGCACGGGGAGCGACGGCTACACTTTTGCTTAACGGCAAAATCAAAACAATTTCAATCCACGCTCCCGCACGGGGAGCGACAAGCTGAAAGCCGGGCGGCTGTCTATCTACCGAATATTTCAATCCACGCTCCCGCACGGGGAGCGACTTTGGACGTCCTTTCGGTCTTAGTTTAGGCTGATATTTCAATCCACGCTCCCGCACGGGGAGCGACATTTTTCCCAAACAAAATGTCGTAAATCAAATCTATTTCAATCCACGCTCCCGCACGGGGAGCGACACCGATCTCCGTCAGGGCTTGTGATAACTTCATGATTTCAATCCACGCTCCCGCACGGGGAGCGACTTAAATGTGTATTCCTGCGTTGTCATGAGGTTTAATTTCAATCCACGCTCCCGCACGGGGAGCGACGCTTCCTTTTCCGTCCGTGCCGTACAAGATGCAATTTCAATCCACGCTCCCGCACGGGGAGCGACCGTTTTAAATCAAACAAAACTTGGAGATGATTCTATTTCAATCCACGCTCCCGCACGGGGAGCGACTCTATGTCCGCCCCAAAATAATCTTCATCCTTAGTATTTCAATCCACGCTCCCGCACGGGGAGCGACCGTATCTGCATCGTACATCCTTCTGCTGACGCGATTTCAATCCACGCTCCCGCACGGGGAGCGACTATAAATCGCCTTTATAACCTCTGCATCATACAGAATTTCAATCCACGCTCCCGCACGGGGAGCGACGCTTCCGCTTCTTCTTGCTTCTTCTGTTCTTTCTGATTTCAATCCACGCTCCCGCACGGGGAGCGACCTTTCCACGCCACTCCTATTCTCTTTCCGATTCCGATTTCAATCCACGCTCCCGCACGGGGAGCGACTTCTTCACTCGGCACGCCCTACCCTTGATTTTGACATTTCAATCCACGCTCCCGCACGGGGAGCGACGGCTACACTTTTGCTTAACGGCA
>OFFJ01002813.1_pt1 | contig 10728 bp, 10 predicted proteins | sample 1521261 | NCBI WGS metagenome assembly OFFJ01 (sample SAMEA3504122, study PRJEB24116) | mouse gut metagenome | biome: mouse gut; feature: mouse-associated habitat; material: faeces | place: Denmark | collected 2011 | reverse complement strand
CCGTGTTACCGCCGTGAAAGGGCGATGTCTTAACCGCTTGACCATGGAGCCATATAAATCCCGATCACAACACTCTCGAAGTGACCGAAATTTATACTAACATATAGCGACTCTTTTTGCAAGTATTTTTCACTATATTTTTTACTTTTTTTTCATTTTTTTTTTGCTCTCAGCTTCTTCCCAAAATATACCTTTCTTTTCCGCCGTATTTTTCTTTGCGTGCAAGAATCTCGAACCCTTCTGCCTGCACGTTCCGCAGACTATAGATATTATCCGGAGAAACTGTCGCCAGCACTATGCACCCCGACTTTTTGTTCATCGCATGCTTTACGCAGCGGCGAATTAATTCACGCTGCAATCCTAAGCCGCGGTACTCCGAATCCACAATGATCGCGTCTAAAACTGCGCAGCGATACACCTTCTCCTGCGTCCATCCCAAGTCCCATCCCAGATTGTCAGATGAATTTCCTAAAAATCCGATAGTGCCATACGCTGCCAGCTTATCCTTATCATATACACCTAAAATAACATTTGGTTCTTTCATAAATCGTTTGTTCTCATCTCTGGAAGCAACTGCAAACCAATCCTTCTGCTGCATGTTCTTATAAATACTTTCCTGCAATAACATCACTTCATCCAGTTCCGTCTCTACACATGGCCGTATTTCCAGATCTTCTCTTCTCTTTTTTAATTCTTTTTCCATCGTTGCCGCTATCCTTTTATCCCTTTCTTCTATCTCCTGATCTCATCAATAATATCTCCTGCAGCAATCTTTCCCGCCGAAATCATTACCGCCAACGCTGCTATCGCTACATTAAGGACCATGATCATCCCGAATATTCCAGCCGGGATTCCAGCCGAAATATGGAGGAATTGCACTACATGCACCATATAGTAGTCCATCACTCTGCGAAACAGCAGATGATAAATCAGAAAAATAAATACATCTGCCAGAAGTCCATATAAAACTCCCATGCGCAGTATCATTTTATAAAATCCAGCATCTGTAATACCCATTGCCCTTATGATACCATATTCCCTCCGATGTGCAAAGACAGAATAATTCATGCTGTTCATAATATGAAACAGACTGATTACCAGCAATATTACTGCGATCCCCGAAAAAAATAGCTGCTGCCGTTTAAGATAATTTTTCTGTATCTCAATTGCCGTCGTATAGTCACGGAATACCGTTTTAGGAACATCCCTGACTGTTTTTAAAATCTTTCCGCTTATCTTTTCTGTATCAGCACCGTAAACCGGAGACGCATTGACGATACTGTATCCTGAAATACCACAATTATCCTCCATCTGCTGATTTGTCATAATAAAGCTCTGACTATTGCTCCAATTATTCACATTGAGATAATTATCCTCCTTCGCAAGAGCCCTGCTTACAATAGCCGCAATTTCAAACTGCTTTTCTACATACTCTGTACTATCAGCGTCAAACTTCAGAACTTCTGCCGGACAGTTTAACTCTTTTGGAACACGAAGCGTAACGATATCCTTCGGGTGCAGTCCATAGAAATTATAATTACCCTGCCCGTCTTTATTGGCAACAGCGATGATCTGATTCCTTTTCTCAAGCTTTTTCAGGTCAATCTCCCCCTCCAGCAGAAACTCCTGAACCTCCTCTACCATACCAGCATCATATCCATAGACATCATACTTGATTCCATAAGTTCCATTTCCCTTATCCACGCAAATGCCGCCGTATCGTTCCTGATAATAACTGTCCTTATTTTGCTCACAAAAATATTCGCTCCACTCTAACTGTTCCTTTTTAATCACAAGCTCTCCCATAATATATTTTGATGCGTAGACTTCAGCCAACTCCGCAATGTCCTTCATCTCTTCAATAACAGTAGAGGGAATGGTATCTGCCATTGAGTCCGATCTGACAGAAACCCGATACTCTGAACCAAGTCCGTCGTCAGATTTAAAAGCCATCTGTGCATGTACTTTCAAATTCTCTGTCATATAAGTAGTACACAGAAAGATACATCCTCCGATAGACAGAGAAAGCATAATACCGAGCACCTTTCTTTTGTCAGAAAACATAAACTTTCTCGTCACTATATTTGCAAGGTTACATCCTCTTTTACTATATGCCGATCTGCTTTCCTTCATAAATGACGTATCCCCGCCCATTGTCTGAACAAGCATCTGTTTCCTTATGGTGCATACCGTCAAAAACCCGGCAAGTGCCAATGCGAAAAACAGGAAAACAAATCCGGCAGCCATAATCTCCCACGGCACATGAAATCCCGCATAATCTTCTGCATTTTGCACACTTTCTCCGCACAATGTTTCGTTGATTTTACTCGTAAATGTACCGTTAAGCTTCCGGCCGCAAAGCCGCAGTATGCTATTTCCGGTAATCAACCCCAGCGGATACCCGGCAAAAAACAAAAACCATAATTCAAAGATCAGTGTACCGCTAATTGTTCCTTCACTGATCCCCAGCGTCTGCAGCATGGCATATTCTGCCTTTCTTCTAGATACAGATATATTGAAAACGCTGTAGATAACAAATAGGCTGAACAGCAAAAGCAATGCCAGCATTCCGTTAAAGGCAAGATTATACTCACTTTGAAGCTTTAAAATAATGTAAGTGAAATTACCTCTTTCATCTGTCAGCGCAAATTTTATGATGTCTATAATGCTGTCGGGCTTTTCGCCGCTTAGATACATAGTAAGGTCTTCATTTGCTTCCACGGCGTCGTCTGGAATATGATATGATTCCCGAAAAGCCTCCAACTGTACATATAGCTTTTCATTTTCATCGAATTTAAGATACAAAATATTCCGTTCTGCAGCGATATACTTACCGAATTCTTCTCCGACAAACAGATTCATCTCATCTATGCCAGATGCCCATCTACTTTTTACGATACCTGTAAGGACATAGGTTTCCCCGCCCAAACTCAGAGTATCGCCTATCCCGCCAGAAAATCCTAAATTTGCCAACGTATAATTATCTGCCGCAATCTCATTGTCCTTTACAGGCTCCCTGCCTTCTGTAAGTTGGCAATGCGTCATCTGCCGGCAGGATTCATCCGCATATAGAAAGCAAATCTTATAAGGCACTGTCAGCATGCCCTTCACCTGCGCCCTTCCGCACTGTTCAAGCTGATATCCTGCTCCTTTTTCTTTCCGCTGTACCTTGCTGCGAAGTTCCTTATATATGCCTTCAAAATCCGATCCATCCGAACCTGCATCCAGATTCACATCTGCGGTCAAACGGTAATGCCAGTCTCCGTACATGGTTCTGCTGTTTTCCAGATCATTTTGCCGGCTGCTGTACATAAGCGTGCTGATTCCGGATAACAGTACAGCCGTCAAAAAAATACTGGCAAAAATCGCAAAAGTCTGGCTTTTGTAATATTTCATATATTGGCACGCAAGCTTTAGCATAGAACCTCACCGCCTTCTTCCGAAAAGAAATGTTTTCTGACAAATCCTTTTCCCCAAACCCTTCCATCCTCAATATGGATGATTCGGTCGCAGGTCTGCGCAATCGCTTCATTGTGCGTCACCATAAGAATCGTCTGACTGTACTTTTTACAGCTGGCTTTCAATAACCCGATAACCTCTACGGTGGTGATAGAATCCAGATTACCCGTAGGTTCGTCCGACAGAAGGATTGCCGGCTTATTGGCAAGCGCTCTTGCGATAGCTACTCTCTGCTGCTGCCCTCCAGAAAGCTCTGCCGGATATTTTTTCCTCTTATCCCAGATGCCAAGCTCCCGAAGCAGTTCCTCAATATACTTATGATCCACATGCCTTCCCCTGTCAAATGTAACCGGAAGGGCAACATTGTCATATACATTTAAAACCGGCATCAGGCTATAATTCTGGAACACGAAGCCGATATTCCTGCGCCTGAATATCGTCAGTTCCTTCCTTGTCAGCGAGTCGATTTCTTTCCCTTTTACAAGTATCTTCCCCTTCGTCGGAGTGTCAAGACCACCTGCAAGATTTAATAACGTGGACTTTCCGGATCCCGATGTTCCTACGATCGCTACAAACTCGCCTTCCTTTACCTGTATATTAATATCCTGTAATGCTTTCACCCGATTTTCCTTTACACCATATATCTTTTCAACATGATGTAACTCTAAAATATTCATCTGTCATCACTCCTTTTCATGTCATTTCATAAAAGCAGTATAACTATATGATCTTGCAATCGCATTACAGATCGGCAGTCAGTTCTTACAGTTTTGTAAGAACACCGAAAAGCAGCTCCCTTCTCCGTACTCAGATTCCACTGTCATATACCCCTTCTCCTTTTCAAATATCAGGCCAGACAAATACAGGCCGATTCCGCAGCCTTCTACATTTTCGGTCTCCCTCCCCCGATAAAAACGCCCAAATATATGAGGAATCTCTTCTTCATGTATTCCGCATCCATTATCTATAAGCTGAATCTTTGTATATGTCTCATAAGAATGCACCCGAATCTGTATCGTCCCGCCAGACTTCGTGTATTTCACTGCATTTTCCAATATATTTACCAATCCTTCCACCGTCCATTTCCTGTTATGATACAGCCGCACATCTTCATAAGGCTCTAAGATGATACGTATCCCCTTTTTCTCAACCTTTTCATACACTGAATCAATCGCTTCCAGAATCGTCTGCCGGATGGGAAGCATATGTGCCTCGAATACAATCACATCCTGCTCAAGCTTTATCATCTTCATCAAGGAGCCGATAATCCAGCCAAGCTTTTCAATCTGCTTTTTCATCTTTCCGCTCATTTCCTTCCGCTTCTCATCACTGAGCTTCGGATCATCTAAAATATCTGTGTAAATAGAAAGATTTGCAAGAGGCGTCTTAAGCTGATGAGACATATTGGACACGATACTTTTTACCTGCTCCTTCTCCTCTCTGGCACATTCCACCTGTCTTCCAAGCATCTGCTGAATTCGGCCGATTTTGCTGACTAACGAGGAAAACTCTCCTTCCTTTACCTCGGAATCAATGATTTCTTCCTGATTCAACACACAATCCAATAGCTTATCAATATCACGGTATATCCTTCTCTTTTTGTAAATACCATATCCCACCGCCGCACAAATTACCGCCAAAAGCAACAAATCCCTTTCCATCTCATTCTTCCTTCCAAATATATCCAATACCCTGAAGTGTCTTTATATACCCAGTCCCAAACGTATCCTTCCCAAGCTTTTTACGCAGTCTGCTGATGTTTACGGAAACTGTATTGTTATCCACATATTTCCCGTCACTGTCCCAGATCCTGTCAAGAATCTGCTCCTTAGACAGGACATGATTCTTATTTTCAATCAGATACTTAAGCAGACGATATTCCAGCTTGCTAAGTGTAATCTCCTTCTCGTCCCTATAGACCTTGCAGCTGCTTTTATCTATAGTAATGCTGCCCGAAACCAGCTCATCCACATCTGTATCCATCCTGCCGTGTAAGATACGCTTCATTCTCGCCTTCAGCACTCCCATTGAAAATGGCTTGGAAAGATAATCATCCATCCCCAGTTCCAATGCTTTGATCTCATCCATCTCTGTATCTCTGGCCGTAAGCATAATAACAGGCACATTACTAAACCGCCGGACTTCCCTGCACAACTCAAATCCTGTTCCGTCCGGAAGGTTGCAGTCCAAAAGAACCGTATCATAGACTCCCCGCCTTATCTCCAATATCCCTTCCTGCTTCGTACCTACATCCGCCACCTCATAACCGTCACTTTCAAAGGAGAACTTAAGCCCCTCCCTCAAATCTGTATCATCCTCAATGATCAAAATCTTTGCTTTCGCCATATATCATTCCTTCTTTATTCATCTGCTATCAATAGTATAATCGCATTCCTCCCCTTTTTTCAAGTCAAATACCCTGCGATGATCTGATTGTGTCCAATCTGCCGCCTTTCCCAAAATAAATTCTGCCGCACGACAGTCTTTTTTACTATCGTGCGGCAGAATCTTAAGAAACCACCATATACTGCCGCCTGTATGCAGCATTACCCTTCTGTCTTAACTCACTTTTGACCTGTTTCAGCCAGCTTTCCAGTTGCTTGATTTTTGTCTCATCTGTCTCAGAACTGATATTTTGTTTTAATTCCTCCTGCTCCTTTTTCAATTTCTCAATCTCCCCGTCAACCTTATCCGTGTTTCATATGACGAAAAAGTATAAAAGGTTCGTCATCACAATTCGGCTGCAAGATCCGCTATCAACTCTTCTTCTGCTTTTCCCCCAACAGTCCGTCATATTTTTTCCCCGTTATCCGAAAATATATCTCATATCCTGCCGTCATAATAACAAATATAACCAGAAAAATACCCGCGAATACTAACCAGCTTCCGAATTCCTCGGCAGGAAACCACTGTCCTTTCCACGCAAACACGGACAATACCGCCAGAAATATAACCGCAAACCCAAGAAGTCTAGCTAGATATGCCATAGTCTTAAACACCCATTCCGTAAACATAATCCCCTGCAGAAGAGAGCCTATGACCGACAACAAAAAAAGCTGCGCTAACGACGCAAGAGGAATCCCCTCCCATCCCTGAAAATATGCCGCCAACCAGAATATTATCACACTGCCGGTAAACATCATACACACATAGGTCTTCCACTCTAAGATACCTTTTAAAAATTTGTTCATCAAAAAACACCTCCTATAAACCAAGCTTTCTTTTCAATACAGGCACATATTGCCTTGACACATAAAGTTTCTCCCCATTTTTCATCTGAACAAGCATCCGTCCTCCAAAATCCGGTCTCAGCGATTGTATCTGGTTAAAATTAATGATCGTAGACTTGGATGCCCGAAAAAAATCGCTCCTGCCAAGCCGCTCCTCCAGCTCATAGAGCTTCAGCGGCGTCTCATAGACTCCTTCCCCGCATCCCTGCGAACTACTTCGGCTTGTATTATGGCAGCTTCTCTGGGTATAGAAAAATGTTCTCTTATCTACCGATTCTACATACAAGATTTCAGAAACTACCACGATATAGGTTCCTCCGTCGTTTACTCCTGTAATCTTTTTATCATACACCCTGAGCTTCGCCACCATATCCAATATCTCCTCGCTGACTTCAGGACAATATATCTCAATCCTGCTGTCAGGAAGTTCCTTATCTTCATGGATCAAAATCTCCACTGCCGCATCCCCTCTCTCCTTAAATTCAATTGCAAAGTATACTCTGTAAGCAAACTATATAAGATGTTTTCTGAAAATACAATAGCTGCCATACCAAGTTGCTGATATTGGCAGCTAAGCTGCATAATTATTTCTTTTATCCCTTTACGGATCCCCGCATCATCCCGGAAATCAAAAATCTCCTGAAAATCAGCGCCGTAACTGCCGGTTCCTTCCCTTAAACTCCATACGGCTTAAAGCATAAGCGCTCATCATTGCAATAGGGATTCTGCTCAAAAGAGCTGCAAGAAGAAGCGACCATCTGGAACCCAGCTACTCAACAGGCTGACTGATAACCCCCAGACCAAGAAGAACCTTATTCATAAATCCATACCCGGAAGAAAATACAAATTTCCATAAAACTTCTCCCGCATATCAGCAGATGTATATCACTCGATAAATTTCTTTGCCGCATCTTTATTCTCAGAAAACTTTGTAAGTCCAAGACCCTCTGTAATAAACATCTCTATTATCCTCGTTTCGGGAAATTATTACCGTTCTCTGCAAAATGCTGATCTGGCTGCTTTTTCTTTCCTTTTGTCAGATCATAACTTTCCCCGATCATCCTCTTGATATCTTTATCTGGAACAGAGCCATCCAAGATAATAGAATTCCAATGTGTTTTATTCATATGGTATGCTGGTACAACAGATGCAAAAGCCCTTCTCCAGAATTCCCGCCATTCCGGATCACATTTTACGTTTATCCATACATATCCGCCTTTATCATAAATAAGTGCAAATGTTTTTTTATTTTCCTTATGGCGCATGGCACACCAGTTATCATCATGAAAAGGATAGTCTTCATATATCTCTTTAAATGAATGGCAGTATTGTATTGCCTCCTGTCTCGTTCGCATTATTTCCTCTTTTCTTTAATCTTCCTCTTCGTGAATAAATGCAAAATGGTAATTGTCAGTCAATGAGATGAAAAAATACCGTTTGCTCTTTCATGGATATCTTGCTGACCTGCCAGCCGTACTCCGCGAGTTCTTTTTTATATTTCACCATTTTTCTGCACATAGTCCCATAAGGCATTGTATTTACTCATTCTTTTCCTCCTAGTTGACATCTTATTATAGACCGCCTGAATCATAAATGCAATTGTTATATTTCACAAGAACATTTCCTACTTATCCACACGCTGTTTTCGGATTAAAGCTAAAGATCCCAATCTGTCGATTCCACTGCAGGTTATTTCTTTATTATTATGCTCCGGTTTTGACGCTTCTCCAGTTTTCAGGCATCCCGTAATGCATGCCCCATATGTAAAAGCCCTTACATATTCTTCATATACTGCAGGACAACACCGGAAAACTCCTTACTCCGCAGCCGTGATACGGGAACCTCTCCTTCCTTACAGCTTTTTTACAAACAGACAGCGGATCGCATTCAGCACTGCCAGAATCATAACGCCTACATCCGCAAAAATTGCCAGATACATATTCGCAATGCCCACAGCTCCTAATGCAAGGCAGGCGAATTTCACAACAAGCGCCATCGTAATATTCTGATAAACAATCCGCAGACATTTTCTTGAAATTTTGATTGCTTTTGCAATCTTAATCGGATCATCATCCATCAACACAATATCCGCCGCTTCGATTGCCGCATCGGAACCCATTGCCCCCATAGCGATACCAATATCCGCTCTGGAAAGAACAGGGGCGTCATTGATACCGTCACCCACAAAGGCCAGCTTTGCCTTGCCCAGTTTCACCCGCAGCAGTTCTTCCACTTTTTCAACCTTATCTGCTGGCAGAAGTTCGCTGTAAACCTCGTCAATCCCAAGAGAGGAAGCAACCTGATTTGCCACTTTCTTTGCATCGCCCGTGAGCATGACAGTCTTATCAACGCCTGCTTTCTTTAATTCCGCAATCGCCGCTTTAGAATGAGGTTTGATAATATCGGAAATCACAATATGCCCTGCATATTTTCCGTTGATTGCCATGTGGATAATTGTTCCGGTCTGGTGACAGTCCTGATAAGGAATGTTCAGGTGTTTCATCAGTTTATCGTTCCCGGCCGCAACCTCCATACCGTCTACTTTTGCAGTCACACCGTTTCCGCTGATTTCCTGTATATCTGATACACGGCTTCTGTCAATTTCTTTCCCATATGCCCGCTGTAAGCTCTTGCTGATGGGGTGGGAAGAAGCGCTTTCTGCAAGAGCCGCATACTCCAGCAGTTTCTCGTTCTCAATGGTAGAATGGTGAATCCCGTTTACTTCAAAAACGCCTTTTGTCATGGTTCCGGTTTTGTCAAAAACAACATACTTGGTCTGGGAGAGGATTTCCAGATAGTTAGAACCTTTTACCAACACACCCTCCTTGCTTGCGCCGCCGATTCCCGCAAAGAAACTTAAAGGAATACTGATTACAAGCGCACAAGGACAGCTAATGACAAGGAATGTCAATGCCCGGTAAATCCACACACACCAATCTGCTGACAGTCCCATAAAAAGCATACGGATAACAGGGGGGAGGAATGCCAGTGCCAACGCCGCATAGCAGACGGCCGGAGTATATATTTTTGCAAATTTCGAGATAAAATCCTCTGATTTTGATTTGCGGGAACTTGCATTTTCCACTAAATCCAAAATCTTGGAAACCGTGGATTCCCCAAACTCCTTGGTAGTCTGTATCTTCAATACACCGGTCATGCTGATACATCCGCTGATTACTTCATCGCCAACCTTTGCCTCCCTGGGCAGGCTTTCCCCGGTCAGCGCACTGGTATTCAGGCTGGAACTTCCCTCAACAATCATACCGTCAATCGGCACTTTTTCTCCCGGCTGTACAACAATCACACTGCCAATCCCTACTTCGTCCGGGTCTACCTGCTCCAACTTCCCGTTTTTCTCTACATTGGCATAATCGGGGCGAATATCCATCAGGTTGCTGATATTGCGGCGGCTCTTACCAACCGCATAGCCCTGGAACCACTCGCCAATCTGATAAAACAGCATAACGGCAATGGCTTCCAGATATTCTCCATTCTCATAAATCGCCAGAACCATTGCCCCAATCGTAGCCACCGCCATTAGAAAACTCTCGTCAAATACCTGACGGTATTTAATACCCTTTGCCGCTTTCCTCAGAATATCATATCCGATAATCAGATAGGGAATCAAATACAATCCAAATCTTAAAACGCCTTTTGCCGGAACAAAATTAAGAGCTATCATCAACACCGCGGCAATGATAATCCGCACCAGCATTTTCTTCTGCTTCTTATTCATGTTCGTTTCCCTCTTTTTCTATCACTATTTTTGCATATTCATTCTATATTCGCTTTCGATTTTGCTGTTATAAGTAAATCTCACAGTCATCCTCTACTTTTTTGCAATTCCTGATTACCTCGGCAATCACTTCTTTTGCATCTGCTCCCTCTTCGTATTCCACAATCATCTTCTGCATCATAAAATTCACGACCGCATTTTTCACTCCTGCTGTATTTCTCGCTGCATCTTCCATTTTATTTGCACAGTTTGCGCAGTCCACTTCAATTTTATAAGTTTTTTTCATAATCTTCTCTCCTTTAC
>OFFJ01002805.1_pt1 | contig 10751 bp, 5 predicted proteins | sample 1521261 | NCBI WGS metagenome assembly OFFJ01 (sample SAMEA3504122, study PRJEB24116) | mouse gut metagenome | biome: mouse gut; feature: mouse-associated habitat; material: faeces | place: Denmark | collected 2011 | reverse complement strand
GTTTTTGAGAAGCTGTCCGGTCTGTAAGGCAGAATGAAAGGCTGCAGAATGTAAATATGGAAGAAATCGGCAAAGTAAAGCTGGATTACAGCCAGTATTCAGGAAAAGATTATTACAGTGAGGGAAATGTGGAGGATGCGCTGCTGGACATCGTGAAGAGCAAATCTTCCTCCGAGTATGATGCAATCATAGAAGAGCGGAAGTCCTGGCCGTTTCTATATCATTTGTCTTCTCTGCGTGAAAATATAGTGGACTGGATTCCCATGCACAAGGGATGTAAGGTGTTGGAGGTGGGCAGCGGCTGCGGCGCTGTCACAGGAGCGCTTTCCAGGAAGGCAGGCAGCGTGGAGTGTGTGGAACTGTCCAGGAAACGCAGCCTGGTCAATGCCTACCGGCACCGGGAATGTGACAATATCACCATTCATGTGGGAAATTTTCAGGATATAGAGCCCGGGTTGCCCAGGGACTTTGATTATATCTGCCTGATCGGGGTCTTTGAGTATGCAAAAAATTATATGGGCGGCGACACGCCCTATGAGACATACCTGGAAAAGCTTTCCACGCATCTTGCTCCCGGCGGGCGGATTGTGATTGCCATAGAAAATAAATACGGCTTAAAATATTTTGCAGGGTGTCGGGAGGATCATCTGGGTACTTATTTTTCAGGTATCGAGAATTATATATCGGGCGGAGATGTGCGTACTTTCAGCAGAAACGGTCTGGAGCGCATCTTTTTAAACTGCGGGGCGGAAGAGTATCATTTCTATTACCCTTATCCGGATTATAAATTTATGACGGCTTTGTACAGCGACGAGTATCTGCCCGGAAAGGGAGAACTGTTTAATAATTTACGGAATTTCGACAGCGACAGGCTTCTGCTCTTCAATGAGAAAAATGCTTTTGACGGCATGACGGAGGACGGGCTGTTCCCGCTGTTTTCCAATTCCTTTGTGGCAGTCATCGGGCATGGGTTTGACGTGAAATTCGTGAAATATTCTAATGACCGGGCGGCTGAATATGCTGTCCGGACGGAAATCCTGAGAGACTGGTACAGAGACCGCCAGGGAAATAGTCAGGAGACATACATCGTCAGGAAGTATCCCATAGGGGAGATTGCAGAGGAGCATGTGCGGGGAATGGCGGCGGCCTGTGAGAGTCTGAAGGAGCGGTATCAGGGCGGAAAGCTGGAGATCAATGAATGCGAGCTGGTGGAGGTGGACGGGCAGTTCTGTGCGCAGTTTGAGTTTGTGCGGGGGATTTCGTTGTTGGAAGTGATGGACAGATGCCTGGACAGGAATGACCTGGAGGCCTTTCGCAGATACTTCAGGCAGTTTGTGGAGCGGGTCGGCTATAACAGCAGCTATCCGGCTGCCGATTTTGACCTGGTGTTCGGGAATATTTTAATCAGCCCGGAAGGAGAGGGGCAGGACGGGATACATGGACAGGATATCCGCCGGGGAGCCGGACAGCGGATGGAATTTCAGCGGGAGGACCTGCAGAAGCGTGGTGCCCAATGGGATGCACGCCAGACGCCGGATTTCCGGGGACCGGAGCAGGGCTCAGAGGGATTCCGGGACTGTACGGAAACAGAGCTTCTGAATGGAAAATGGACGCTGATTGACTACGAATGGACCTTCGGGAAGCCTATGGATATGAAACGCCTTGCTTTCCGGGCGGCGTACTGGTACCTGTTGGAGGATGAGAAGCGGAAGAAGCTGAGCCTGGACTGGATTCGGGAGGAACTTTCGGTCACGGAGCGCGAGGTGAAGGAATTCTGGGAGGAAGAGGGGGATTTCCAAAGGTTTGTGACGGGAGACCGTTCTTCCATGGCCGAGATGAGGGAAAGAATAGGCTGCCGCGTTATGAGGCCCCAGGACTGGCTTGAAAAGTACAGCGATTCGCAGGACGTGAACCGGGTTCAGATCTATGAGGATAAGGGACAGGGATATAATGAGGAAGATTCTTATTTTGTGCGGGAGGCCTATCAGGGAGACTGGCTGATTGAGCTGGAGCTGAAGGTGGGCGGCGATGTGAAGATGCTGCGCATAGACCCGGGGATGTACCCCTGCGCGGTGAAGGTGCGGGAGATGTCCTTTAACGGAGCCACGGTACCGCTGCATAAGCGCAGGCTTCTCTATGCAAACGGAAGCATCGTGCCGGCGGCGGACAAGGACGGGGAGAAGGACTGCCCCAGCATTGTCTTTGCCACAGATGATCCCAATATTAATGTAAATCTGGAGCGGTTGGAGCGGAAAGAGGAGAATAAATTGCGGGTGCGGCTGGAAATCGTGCGCCTGCCGATGCCGATTGCGAAGGACATGGAGGCCAGAAGTAAGCGGAAGTTTTGAACGGTCAGCAATCTGCACTCTAATGTCTGAAGGCGAATCGGAGAAAGAGGAAGCGTATGGGAGAGACGGATTACAGGGAAGCTTATGAACAGGAACATTTGAAATGTGCCGACCTGGCGGGGCGTATAGCCGATCTGGAAGCAAAAAATGAGGAGTTGGAATGGAAGCTGAACCGTATCAAAAATAATCCCCTCTGGAAAGCCAGCAAGCCCGGCAGGGATGTGCTCCACTGGGTAATCCGTCAGAGGGACAGGCTGCGTAACTGCGGAGGCCCCAGAGGTGTACTTTCCAAGGTGGCGTATAAAAAGCGTGAGCGGGAGGCTATGAAGCAGTTTGGCACGGAGAGCTTCCCGACGCCGGAGCAGGCGGCGGCGGAGAGCAGCGCCGTATTTCCGCGGATGGTGAAAATCAGCATTCTGGTGCCGCTGTGGAATAATGAGAGAGAGTTCCAGATAGAGATGATGGATTCCGTCATGAAACAGACCTACCGTAACTGGGAACTGTGCCTTGCCGACGGCTCCGATGAAGCCCACAGCTATCTGGGGGATATTTGCAGGGAATATGCGGCGAAATCCGAAGGCAGGATTGTCTATAAGCATCTGGAGAAAAATGACGGCATAGCCGGGAATACCAATGCCTGCCTGCAGATGGCCACAGGGGAGTACATCGGTCTGTTGGACCAGGATGACCTGCTCCATCCCAGCGTGCTCTACGAATATGTAAAGGCAATCAATGAACAGAATGCGGATTATCTGTATTGCGATGAGACTACATTTAGAAGCGGCGACATCAACCGTATGCTGACCATGCATTTCAAGCCGGACTATGCTCCGGACAATTTGTGCGCGAATAATTATATCTGCCACTTCAGTGTTTTTTCCAGGAAGCTGTTGGACGGAAACGAATTGTTCCGGAAGAAATTTGACGGCAGCCAGGACCACGATATGATCCTGCGGCTTACGGACAATGCTGAGAAGATTGTGCATGTGCCGCGGCTGATGTATTACTGGAGGAGCCATCCGGGCTCTACCGCATCCAATATTGAAGCCAAGCCATATGCCATTGAGGCCGCGAAGGGGGCGGTGGCGGAGCATCTGAGAAAGCATGGATACGAGCATTTTAAGATTGAGAGCACAAGGGCTTTCGAGACGATTTTCAGGATTCGTTATCAGATTATTGGTACGCCGAAGATATCGATTGTCATTGCAAATAAAGAACATGCGGAGGATTTACGGCGCTGTGTGAATTCCATATTGGAGAAATCCACTTATGATAATTTTGAGATCATAATTGTGGAGAACAACAGTACTACGGAGGAGATCAGGAAATACTACAGCCGGCTGCTTGGATATGATTATGATAAGTCCCTGCAGATGCTCCGCAGTGAAGACGGCAGGATAGTCATTGCGACCTACCATGGGGATTTCAATTATTCGGCAGTCAACAACCTGGGTGTAAAATGTGCCTCCGGCGAATATGTCCTGCTTCTGAATAACGACACGGAAGTTATCACTGTAAACTGGATGGAAGAAATGCTGATGTATGCTCAGCGGCAGGATGTGGGAGCCGTAGGCGCAAAACTTTATTATCCGGACAAGACCATTCAGCATGCCGGCGTAGTCATCGGCCTGGGCGTGCATGGAACTGCCGGCCATGTCCATTACAAACAGCACCGCCAGAACCTGGGCTATATGGGACGCCTGTGTTATGCACAGGACATGAGCGCGGTAACAGGGGCCTGCCTGATGGTCAAGAAAAGTCTGTATGAAGCGGTGGGGGGATTGGAGGAGGAATTTGCAGTATCACTGAATGACGTTGATTTTTGCTTGAAATTACGTGTAATGGGGCTCTTGAATGTATTTACGCCTTTTGCGGAACTGTTCCACTATGAATCTGCCTCCAGGGGACCGGATACCCAGGGAGAGCGTGCCAGACGCTATGACCGGGAGTCTGAAGCATTCCGGAAGAAGTGGAAGGCAGCGCTGGCTGCGGGAGACCCTTATTTCAATCGAAATTTTTCATTGGACAGAAGTGATTTTTCGCTCAGGGTACAATGACTGCACAGGATTGTTTCAACAGCGCATGGCCTTCGCCATGGAAGTAAGCCGGAAAAATGTTAAGTTTGTTCCGGCTCATTTATTCGGGGATATAATTCGCGAAACAACCATGATGACTTTATCCTCAACCTTGATTCTTGCCCGATTCCGTGTTAAAATAAGTACAGATTGTTTCAGCATTGGAATCGGGGAGAACAGCATGGATATCAGAGATTATGAGAAAATTTTGGATTCCATACCGGAAGCCGGCATACATGTGGTTCGGGAGGATACTCACGAAGTAGTATATTTTAATAAACGGGTACATGAGATGGTACCTCAGATGAGAAAAGGAGTGTCCTGTGATAAGCTGCGGGGCAGTTTCTGTGAGAATTGCCCGCTCCGGACAATCGGGGATAGGGAGGAAAGCCGGTCGGTGAGCTGTGACGGGCCTGCGGGCAGAGCCGTGGATATTGTTGCGAAGCGGATTCTCTGGGAGGAGTCGATACCGGCATTTGTGATCACGGTGACGCCTCACAGGGATGAAACCAGTCCTGTATACAGGAAAATTTTGAGGGTAAACCTGACGAGAAACAGCTACAGTATCGTAAAACGGGCTGTGGAGGACTGGTCCGCGGACAGGGATGCGGAGACCTTTTCGGCATGGCTGGAGCAGTTTACGGATGAGGGGGTTATACATCCGGAGGATATGGATCGTTTTCTGAGTTTCACTCATCTGGATTATCTGAAGGGCGCGCTGCGCACGGGGCGCAAGATGCTGTTCTGTAGCTACAGGCGGCGTTCCCCCAACGGGTTTCGCTGGAATCTGATGGAGATAGTGCCGGATTCCGGATATACGGAAGAGGAGCAGGTAGTTCTTTTGTATATGAAGGATGTACAGGACATGCTGAAGGAGAGCCTGGAGCTGGATGAAGCCAGTGTCCGTCTTCAGGAGGTTACCCGTACACTGGGAGAGCAGAACTTTGGTGTCTACGCCATAGATTTAAGCAACGGGAAAGTAAACCTGATCAGGGAGGAAGGATATAGTCAGGACGGATGGATTTCCCAGGCCTTGATGTGGGATGTGGTGATGCATTCCAGGCTTCTGCGGCAGATTCATCGGGATAATCAGGAGAAATTTGTCCAGAAATTTTCCCTGGAGGGTCTGCGCCAGGTCAGGGATACAGGTGTGCAGAAGACAGATATGCTCTGTCAGTGGCGAAGCGGCAGTGGGTATCGGTATGTGGCCGTAATCGCGTATTTCGGCAGAAACCAGGGGACGAAGGATCATACGGTTCTGGCGCTTCAGGATGTGGATAAGCGTGTGCGGCAGGAACAGGCGCTTTCCCAGCGGGATATACAGATGGCGGCTATTCTCAAATCCCGTTTCAGCGTTATGACCACGATTCGGTTGGACAGCGACCAGTGTGAGCGTTACTGGCTCAATGAGAATGCGGAGACCCAGAGTATCGGTACGGGAAGCTATACGCACTATTACCGGAGAGCGTTGGAATCCTCCGTGTATTCGGAAGATATAGAGCATTTCAGAAAGGTTATGGCACCGGAGCATATGCGGGAACAGGCAGGGAAGACCCAGGACTATTCGGAGGAAATCTGTCAGTACCGCCTGAAACAGTCATCGGTGCAGTGGCTGGAACAGCATGTGACTTATATTCGCAGGAACGGACAGGTGCTGGTCAATATCCTGGGGAGGGATATTACCAGGGAGAAGCTTCAGGAGGAAAAGGCGCGCAAGAAAGCTCAGGAGCAGGCAAGCATTATCGGCAGCCTGAGCAGCATGTTTTTTGCCACATATTATGTGGATCTGGAAAATCAGCTGCTGCGAAGTGTGACCCAGCTGGGGGATGTGGAGAAGGTGCTGGGGGAACAGAAGGATTATATGACGGCTTTGCGCACTTATGCGGAAACCTTTGTCCATCCGGAGGATCGGGCTGATTATCTGTACACCATGAGTGTCCGGAACCTGAGTCAGATTTTGGGGCCTGAGCAGCCGTTTGTTACGTTTGCGTACCGGAAGCAGCCCGAGTGCACGGAGATTGACCAGGAGGACTACGGCTGGATTCGTGCCACGGCGGTAATGGCTCAGACGGATGCTGAGGGAAAGGCAAAGGATATCGTCTATGTGGCTCAGGATGTGACGGAGAGCAAGCATAAGGAGATGCGGGAGCAGCGGGCAATCCAGGCGGCCTGTGAGGCGGCAAACCAGGCTAATGCATCCAAGAGCGAGTTCCTCTCCCACATGAGCCATGATATCAGGACACCCATGAACGGTATTATCGGCATGACCCAGATTGCATCCGAGCATATGGATGACAAGAATCGGGTGGAGGACTGCCTTGGAAAAATCATGTCTTCCAGTACAAACCTGCTTTCCCTGGTGAATGAAATCCTGGATATGAACGAGATTGAGTCGGGAAATGTGGATTTGTCGGCGGATGCATTCCGGCTGCCGGACATGATTCAGAATGTGACGGATACCATAATGCCGGAGGTTCGTCAGAAAGGGATGAAGTTGACGGTCTATCCCCTGGAGGTGCAGCACGCGGATGTAGTTGGGGACTGGGGGCGTCTGCGTCAGGTTTTTTTAAATATCCTGGGGAATTCCGTGAAATTTACCCCTGCCGGCGGTTCGGTGGAACTGTGGGTTACGGAACGGGAAGGCAGGAAATACGGCTGCGGTTCCTATGATTTTGTATTCCAGGATAACGGCATCGGCATGAAGGAGGAGTTTGTGCCCCATATTTTCGAGCCCTTCAGCCGGGAGGAGGATTCCCGCATCAGCCGTGTGGAGGGGACAGGGCTGGGGATGACCATCGCCCAGAACATTGTGCGGATGATGGGCGGAAATATCAGCGTGGAAAGCACCGCCGGACAGGGCACGAAGGTGACGGTGACACTGTTCCTGAAACAGAGCGGCGCAGTCGCGGAGAGCGGACAGTACGAACGGGATGGCGGTGAATCTTCGGAGGATATTTTCCGCGGCAGCAGAATTCTTTTGGTGGAGGATAATGTGATCAACCAGGAGATTGCCATGGAGATCATCGGTGCCACTGGAGCTGCGGTGGAATGTGCGTCGGACGGGCGGGAAGGCCTGCAGCGGTTCGGAGAGATGGCAGAAGGGCATTTCGATATGATATTTATGGATATCCAGATGCCGGTGATGAACGGTTATGAGGCCACGCGGGCTATCCGGAAACTGCCCCGGGAGGACGCGTTTACGATTCCGATCATTGCGCTGTCGGCAAATGCCTTTGCGGAGGATATCGCCGCCAGCCGTGAGGCGGGTATGAATGAACATTTGACGAAACCCCTGGATGTTCCACAGCTGCTCGCGGTGATGAGCAGGTGGCTGAAGGAGAAGCCGGAGGCATCGGCACTCCTGGACGGGGAAGAGTGACAGGCCGTTTACGGATGTCAAGGTCCCTTGATGATACGGAAGAATAAAGGGAATACTTAGGATGACCGGTAATGTGTCTGGTTTGGAGATGATTTTGGTATACATGTCTTTTTATGTGGCAAAATTTTCATAGATATGGTAGAATAAGGAAAATGACGTGTCCGCATAAGCGCGAGATGCGGAGACGGAGGGGCTTTACGCATAGCGGATGAATGATCCTGCGAAGCCGGAAGCTTGCGTAAGGGCTTAAAAAGATGCATTTTGATTTCATCGTATTGTGGATTGGGCGTTGCAATGCTGAGTCATGGTGGGGATAGGAAAAATGCTCTATAATGAGATATCGCGCAGAAAAGAGGAGAAGCAAAATGAGTTTTATGGATGAGTTTAATTTCTGGCTGGGAGACGACTATTTCGACCAGGCAACCAAGGATGAGCTTCTGGCTATCAAGGACAATGCGGGGGAAATCGAAGAGAGATTCTACAAGGAACTGGAGTTCGGCACCGGAGGACTGAGGGGTGTCATCGGTGCCGGCACTAACCGTATGAATATATACACGGTCCGCAAAGCGACCCAGGGCCTTGCCAACTTTATCCTGAAAGCGGGCACACAGGCCAAAGGTGTCGCCATCGCCTACGATTCCAGGCGGATGTCTCCTGAATTTGCAGACGTAGCTGCGTTGTGTCTGGCGGCCAACGGCATCAGGGCATATGTATTTGACGCGCTTCGTCCCACACCGGAGCTTTCCTTTGCGCTTCGCACTCTGGGCTGTACTGCAGGTATCGTGGTGACTGCAAGCCACAACCCGCCGGAGTATAACGGCTATAAGGTATACTGGGAGGACGGCGCTCAGGTTACTGCTCCCTATGATAAACAGATCATTGAGGAAGTAAAGGCCATCAAAGATTACCATACCGTAAAGACCATGCCGAAGGAAGAGGCAGCGGAAAAGGGATTGTATCAGGTTATTGGCAAGGAAATCGACGATGCATATATGGCAGAATTGAAGAAGCAGATCATTCATCCCGAAGTGATTGCGGAAGTGGCCGATGATATCAAGATTGTATACACGCCGCTCTGCGGTACGGGAAATGTTCCCGCAAGGCGTATCCTGTCTGAGCTTGGCTTCAAGCATGTGTATGTGGTTCCCGAGCAGGAGAATCCGGACCCCAACTTTACTACGCTGGATTATCCCAATCCCGAGGATCCCAAGGCATTTACCTACGCGCTGCGTCTGGCCAAAGAGAAGGATGCGGATATCGTTCTGGCAACCGACCCGGATGCGGACAGACTGGGCGTGTATGCGAAGGATTCCAAAACCGGCGAATATGTGTCCTTTACCGGAAATATGTCAGGCATGCTGATCGCAGAGTATATCCTGAGAGAGAGAACCGCTACGGGAACCATGCCGGAGAACCCTGCGCTGGTTACCACCATTGTTACCACCAATATGACCAGGCCTATTACGCAGAATTACGGCGTAAAACTGATCGAGGTGCTGACAGGCTTCAAGTTTATCGGTGAGCAGATCAAACTCTTCGAGCGCAGCGGAAGCAATAATTATGTATTTGGACTGGAGGAAAGCTACGGCTGTCTGGCAGGAACCCATGCAAGGGATAAGGACGCTATTGTGGCTGTAATGTGCCTGTGCGAGGTTGCGGCTTACTGCAAGAAGCATGGTAAGACTCTGTGGGATATGATGCTGGATACCTACGAGAAGTACGGCTATTACAAGGAGTCCCAGTACACCATCACCTTAAAGGGCATCGACGGCTCCAAGCAGATTGCGGAGATCATGGAAAAGCTGCGCCAGAATCCGCCCAAGTCCTTCGGCAGCCACCAGGTGCTGAGGTTCAGGGATTACCAGACGGACAGGATTGTGGACATGGCTACCGGCGCGGAGGGAAAGACCGGACTGCCGAAGTCCAACGTACTGTATTTCGAACTCCCGGACGACGCATGGTGCTGCGCACGGCCCTCGGGCACGGAGCCCAAGATCAAGTTCTACATGGGCGTGAAGGGGACGAGCTTGGAGGACGCCCAGGCGAAGCTGGAGACGCTGACGGAGGACCTGAAGGCTGTGCTGTAAGGGGCATTGCCCGGAAATGCGCTGTAGGAAATATAAATACATGGAATACAGATAATGGGATGGGCAGGGGGCCAGGGCTTCCTGCCTGTTCTCTATCCGGGGGCCATAGGGAGAAAAGGTTGTTTTTTTGGAGGAGCGTATGAAAAAAAGAGTGGTAATCATACTGGTAGTGGCCAGCTGCCTCCTGGCGTTGGGGCTGTTCGTGGTAAGCCCGTTCACCTTCAGCACGGGCATCTATGTCGATGCAGGAGAACCCATCATCGTCTTCGACGAAGGCTCAGCGGGGCCTGTGGTCATGCGGGGGCGGACGGGGAACTACCGGACGGGGGACAGGATCCTCATCCTCCATGACGGCACCATGATGCTCAGCTATCCGGCCCAGATGAACGTGTACTTCAGCCTCCGCCTGAAGAAGGGGAAGGCCGGTGACGTGCCGGAATCCGTGATGGACACGCTGGAGGAGATGGGATGGCTCCCGGGAGGTGCGCTTGGGCAGAATCAATAAGGCGAATCTGAAAAAGACCATCTATTATATGAAGCGCAACGGCATCCGCAGGACATGGTACGCCGTCCTGGAGAGGCTGGAGGAGAGGAAGCGCCCTCCCTATGTGTGGACGCCTCCCGCGGACCGGGAGCTGGAGGCCCAGCGCCGGGGATGGCAGCGGCAGGGCCTGTCCGCCAGGTTCAGCATTCTGGTGCCCACATACAGGACGAAGCCGGAATACCTGAAGGAGCTGGTGGAATCCCTCCGCTGCCAGACCTATCCCGGCTGGGAGCTGATTCTGGCGGACGCCACGGAGGATTGCAGCGTGGAGCGGGCGCTGCGGGACATGACAGAGCCCGGCCAGGTGGATTTTGAGGG
>OFFJ01002801.1_pt1 | contig 10766 bp, 7 predicted proteins | sample 1521261 | NCBI WGS metagenome assembly OFFJ01 (sample SAMEA3504122, study PRJEB24116) | mouse gut metagenome | biome: mouse gut; feature: mouse-associated habitat; material: faeces | place: Denmark | collected 2011 | reverse complement strand
TTCATCATCTAAACATAAAACAAATTTTCCTCTTATTTGTTGTTGCTCAACTTCTGTCCTTGAAAGAATTTGAACACGCTCAAAGACATTTTTAAGGACTTCACTAAGAATTAATTCCTGCTTCAAGTTAGATATGACTGTCAATGGCATATCTGGAACCTCTGCACAACTCTCTTGCTGAATCAATTGTCCATAAACTATTTTCTCTGTATAGGGGTCATTTATTATTAAATTATTACAAGAAAATAAAGATAAATTACGATTAAGTAATAGCAAAAGCTCACTAACATAATTCTTTTTTTCACCATTTGCCAAGTCTATAAGTCCTTTTGCATGCCAATAGCTTAGCAAAGACCTATGTTCCTCCCTAACTCCTTTAATGGAAGATATAATTGCCCTAAATAAATCCTCTGCATGAAACTCTTTAGTAGTTATAGAATTATTACGACGCTTATAATAATAATAATGTTTTTTAATAAAAGATATTGAGTCAGCCTTTGATATTAAAATTGGAATCAATGCCATATCTTCATACGTAATACACTCAAAGATTTCTCCATCGAAAACTCGCTTACGAAAAAGCTTATTACACGGAGAACATAAATTGATTCCTCCAACTAAATAATTTTCCTTAGAATATTCCCCAGAGTTAATAGAATGTTGCACAACCTTCTTTCCACCTATTTTTTCCTCATTCAATAGTACATCACATATAACAATATCCGCATTTTCACTTTCAGCTATCTTTAGCATTTCTTTGTACATGCTTTTATGAATTTCATCATCAGAATCTACAAAGGCAATATAGTCTCCAGTAGCAGCGTTCAACCCAACATTTCTTGCATTCCCAACGCCACTATGAGCAGTATGTATGGCTTTAATCTTCTCGGGATATTGTTCTTGCCAAAAGTCAATTATTTCTGATGTTAAATCATCACTTCCATCATCAATTACAATAACCTCCAGATTTGAGTACTCCTGCTTTATTATAGAATTTAAGCAATACTCAACATAATCTTCCACATTATAAGCTGGTATAATAACAGATATTTTCTTTAATCGCATTTTGTAAAACATCTTTGTACTCCTTCTTTGTACTTGCATTAAAACATTCTCTTCAATATTAATACAGGATAAAACCTAGCCATAATTAATCAGCAACAGAGTTATTTTCATTTTAATACTATATTATAAGTTGATGACCACTGTCTTGAACCATATTAGAAAAGATCCCTAATATAGACTTGGAATTCCATAACAAAACAGTATGTCCTTTAACCAAATTGATTTCTATATGCCGCACAAACCATCTTGGCATCCCCCACCATCTGCAGTTTACCCTTTTCTATCCATACCACTTTCGTACAATTATCAAGAATCGTACTCATTCCATGGGAAACCATCAGCACTGTACTTCCCCCGTGAATCATCTCTTTCACTCTCGCCAGGCTTTTCTTTCTGAAAAACTCGTCTCCGACACTTAAAACCTCATCCAAAATCAATATCTCCGCCGCGTCTCCCACCGTGGCAATAGCAAAAGCCAGCCTGCTGACCATGCCGCTGGAGAAATTTTTAACTTTCTCATCCATAAATCCCTCCAGCTCGGAAAATTCCACTATTTTATCATAGTTTCTCTTGATAAAGTCCTTCGAATAACCTATAATTGCACCATTCAGATATACATTCTCTCTGGCTGATAATTCCGTATCAAAACCCGCCCCCAGCGACAGCATCTGAACCTTCTTTTTATCTACACTGACATTTCCTTCTGAAGGATTTAATGCTCCTGACACAATTTTCAGCAGGGTAGATTTTCCTGAACCATTCGTCCCTATGATTCCTACCACTTCACCTTTAAACACATCAAAACTCACATGGTCCAGTGCCACAAGTTCTCTGGTTGAAATCTGCTTTTTTATCTTCTGTATCAGATAATCCTTCAATCCTGACGTGCTGCTGGTAGCTATCCTGAATTTCATCGTCACATTGCTGACACGGATAATCGGACTCTCTTTCTCCTCCTGTACCTCTTCTGCAGAAACTCCTTCAAACAAATTCTCCCGTTCAGCTAAGCTTTCATGCGTTGAATCCGTTTTTCCGTTTACTTTTTCCGCCCTGTTTTCTTCTCCGGTAACATATTCTTTTTCGTACAGAACTTCCTGTTCAACTCCGCTCTCCTGCTCAGCCCAGGCTTCCTGTTCAGTTTCACTCTCTTCCCTATCCCAGGCTTCCCTTTCTGTCACATCATCATATAATACCACTTCTTCATATGATTCATATTCTCCATACAGCTCGCCATCCTCATACAGATCTTCTTCATCTCCATCCGCTTCCGGCATCAGGTCATATTGTTGATCATATTCTTTTCTCCTGCTTTTTTTCCGCTTTTTCCTTCTTCTGTACGAAAAAAACATAACCAGCATAAATACAATCACCAGAATGGCACACACTACTGCAATTGTAATTAATATCTCAGTCACAGTTATTCCCCCTTCTATATCCTCTGCATGACATCATTCTGTTTCTTCCTGTATGTAATCCAACCTGCCGCAAAGCTGATTACTGATGCCACCGTAAGTTTCACCCAGGCCGAATAGTGGGGCACTCTTCCATACACCATGCATTCCCTTGCGATATATATGGACAGATAAACAGGGTTGTATCCTATTATTTTCTGTAGCGTATCCGGTAACGCTGTCACCGGATAAAACAGCGCTGTAAGGTACAGCAATATCCTCAAAAATACACTATATAAATATTTGATATCCGCAAAGAACACATAAAGAATAGATAATATATATCCGATTCCCATTGTAAACACAAAAGTAAGAATAATATCCAATGGAAGCATAAGCATGGTCCATGATGGTCGTATACCAAATACAATCAGCATAAGCGCATAAGGAATACATGAATATCCCAGATTAACCAGTGCCGTAGCCATCCTCGAGATAACGAAGGTCTGTCTTGGCAACTTTGACTTAACAAGAAGTGCTTTGTTGTCGACTAAGGCAGACATCGCATGACTTGTTCCATCATTAAACAGCCCCCAGAAGAGGCTTCCTGTTAAGTAATACAGCGGGAAATTATCAATGGACCTGTTAAACATATAAGAAAAAACCAATGACATTACAATCATCATCAGCAACGGATTCAGCACACTCCACACAATTCCCAGATGGCTGCGGGCATATTTCCGCTTTACCTCCCTGCCGGTCAGTTCCTTGATGACAAATATATACTGTTTCTTGTCTTTGAGATAAGCTACAACAGCTTTTCCCCTGTTTTTCAGAAATCTTCCGCCGCCCTTTTTCCAGAAAACCAGACCGGCGGTAAGAACCACCCCTGTTCCGATAACAGCCAAAACAGCAAAAAGCAAATGTTGGGCATCCACATTCTCTTCTTCCTGATTTTCATACGGAACATCTGTATTCGCCGGCTGCCATTCCTCTAAAGCTCCGGAAGTGGTATATCTGTAATACCCTCCCACACCGCCTGCGTTAAGTGCATAGAAAACAGTACCTGCTGCTATCTCTTCCTCAGGAATCCCATCCGGAATGTTTATACAGGCTCTCGGGGACAGGATATAAAAAGTTTCGCCCTCCGCTTCGATCTCGCTGACCGGATAAAAATCACGCGTATCCGCTTTATATGCATAAAGATGCAGACCTTCACTTTCATCCATCATCAAAACTACCCTTATATTTCTTCCCTGATCAGAAATATATGTAAAGGTATCCTCCTGATAGGAACCTGTTACAAGTGTATAATCCCACAATGTCATATCAGGCTCATAATCAGCCATATCAATAAGGTACAGAATATTTCCACTTCCGTCGATTATATTTCCAATAATGGGAATATCCGCTCCAAATATATTCTCACTGGCAGGCGTCATTGCCTGTGCTTCCTCATCCAGCTTTGTAAAAAAGGACAATCCTCCTGTATCCGTTCCCTCTATATTGACAGGTACTCTGACCAGAGAATTAAGCGTGTAATCTACCGGCTCATCGTCGGCTGAATATATCCATGCATCGGCTACTGCCAGTCCGGCACTTCCTGCCCCGATTGCCCTGAACTCCAGGATGTAAGCCACCTCATTGCCAAATCCCGTTCCTTCAAGTATAATCGTACCTTCTGACTCCTCTTCAGCGCCTGATACATATTCCATTCTGTCAGTATCATACCGAAGATTAACTTTATAGATTCCTATATTTCCATCTGCCCTGATCAATACTTCTACTTCAAAAGTATCTTCTCCAATCGAATAACTGTCTTCTCCAAAAATGACAGTTGCTTCCTCCGCATACGCTTTACTGTTACTCAGAAAGAGTAGTATTAAAAGCAGTCCTGCACTGAATATTCCCATTTTTCTTTTTGTATGATTATTATTTATAAAAAGCATTTTTCTATCCTTGCTTTCAACCTGTGCAATTGTTTTTCCAAAAACATGCCTGTAACTTGCAGTAAATCAGATTAATTTTGGTACTGGAATCGTTTTTGTGCCGATTCATAAACCAACTATGACGTCTGGCCTGCAGTCGGCTCAAGCCCCGGCTCGGTTGTTTGCTCCGATATCGGCTCTTGGGTCGGTTCGGCTGTTGGCTCCGATGTCGGGCTCTGCGTCGGTTCACTCGTTGGCACCGATGTCGGACTCTGCGTCGGTTCACTCGTTGGCATTGATGTCGGACTCTCTGTCGGTTCACTCGTCGGCATCGATGTCGGGCTCTCCGTCGGTTCTGTAGTCGGAGTCTCTGTCGGCCTTGGAACCGGGATATACGTTGGATCTGCAATCGGTTCTGTTGTTGGCCTCTGGGACGGCCTCGACGTTGGATTGTATGTCGGCTCTGTGCCAGTTCCAGGCGTTGGTTCTGAAACAGGGGTCCGTGTTGGCTCTGTTCCCTGCCCGGCACTCGGTTCGGCCGTTGGCTGTGTTTTGGGTCTGGTTGTTGACTGCGCTTTCGGTCTGGCCGTCGATCCTGGTGTCGGTGATGCAGTCACTTCCGCTTCGGGCTCTGCCAGAACATTCGTCATAATGTATGCAACACGCCCCTTATAGACAATTTTGCACCATTCCTCATCTGCCGGTACATCGATAATCTGAACCGTCGCTCCCTGTTTTACAGAACCCACAACAGCCTCTTCTTCACCCGGTTTGCTGTATATATCTGTATCTTCTGTAACTTCCCGCTCCTCTATGTCTTCATCTCCTTCAGCTTCCTGAACAAGAGATTCCATATTATTTTCCGTTTCCTGAACACTTTCCGCTGTTTTATCACTTATCATGGAAGACTCTGCAGGCGTTATGGCGCTGTTCAGCCCTGCTATCTGAGCATATTCATCTAACTCATCACCATAAACCATATTGTTGACCTCCGAACCGCATCCTGCCGCCAGAAACACGCTCATTAAAACAACACCAGTCCAGGCATGTCTTCTTTTCATATCCAATCTCCTCATCATATATGCTTTAAAAGATGTTGCATCAGCTTCCTGAGATACAACACGTATTTACATAGTGTACAGTGCCAAAGCTCACTTACAGCCATGCCGTTACATACTATGCTTCCCTCCATCCAGGCACTCTCCCGAATTCTGCCGCCATTTCTTTTCAGATAGCTGACAGCCTTGCGGAAGAACCAGTTTTCATGGATCTGTTCCGGAGTAAGATCCGCTGCAACCTTCTGGTTCCCCTCGCCTATGACATCATCGCAGAAGACGTAACTTCCAAACTCTTCCGCTTCCTCCCAAACCGGTCTGCCCATAAATCCTTTCAAAAGGGAAAATGTCAGTTTTTTTCCACTTTTGTCCTTTGTATCGCCAGACAGAACTTCTTTTCCAAAATTGTCCGACAGTTTCTTCGCATATTGCTTCAGATATTTCGTGGTTCTCTCTATTTTTTCCCTGTTCGGATTCCATTTTTTTTCCAGAACAGGACAATATATTTCTTCCCGCTTTTCATAACCGGTTGTCATCCCTTCCGGCGAACTGAAAATACATTCAAACAGATTATTGCTGAAATATGTCTTTCGGCGCAGCCCGTTTCCAGGATTGAAATACCAACAATTATAAACCTCCGGATCTACTCCCTCCGGATATTCATACATTCCGAAATAATATCCCTCTACTTTCTCCTCATATCCCATAGTATCCAACAAATGCTGCAGACTTTTCTGCATACTCCCTGTCCACCCGCTGTCCACAAGAGCCCATGGCACCGGATCCAGCAATCCCTCCTGTTCCAGGTACCCTGTTACAACAGGATAAATGCATCGGGATTTCTCCATCATTTTGTCCATAAAAGGCTTACATTCTTCTAATAACATCCGTAGTTCCCCGAGCTTCCGGTATGTAAGAGGCATATCGTAGTTTCCGCACATTCCCATTAAACCAGCAATTTCTTTTCCCTCACTGTCAGTCAACCCTGCCCTGGACATCAACTTCTGAAAATTCACATCGATTCCGCCCAGACAGATATAAGAAAGACTGTCTTCCTTCAACAGATGATACTCTGCACTTCTCCAGGCATACCTGGAACAGTATAGATATCTGCACTCTATTGGAAGCCCCAATTTTTCACAAAAGACTCTGGCTGTCTCATACATGGAATACCCATCCCTTGCCAGAAAGTAAAGTCTTCTCTTTCCAACTGCACATGCTTCCCGCAACACCCATGCCACATACATACTCATTACAGGTGCCATCACATAAAATGACACAAGTTTTTCACAATCCTTTGCTACACAAGGAATATTGACCAATTTTTCCGATATGCTGTACAATGCCTGGTTTTTTTCAAGTGCTTTACGGTATATCTGCTGCTTTTTTATCATTCCATTTTCCATCTTCCTGCTGCAGCACATTCCTCCCCTTTACCAGAATCGCCATACTCCCGTGGAACAGTCTCTTAGCCCCGTAAACCAGGCATACAGGCACACATCCTGCAACCAATGGTTTTAACACATACAGCCACCCCCATGGCAGCATAATTCCCAGTGCCTTAAAACCGTCATACCTGATCTTCACCTCATCCAAACGGGAGGCCATCCTCCTTCTTTTATAGGAATTTCTGTCTTCCCGGTAAGAATAGAGCTCTTCCTGTATGTTGCAGCCTTTGTATCCGTCTGCAAAAAGGCGCATGAAAAGTTCATAGTCTTCGCCTCTCCGGGTTCCTGTTTTGTACCCCTCCCTACCGTCAAAGATATTTTTTCTCAACATAAGTGACGGATGGATATAGGGTAGAAACTTCAGGAAATCCTTCTTCCCCGGCGTCTCTGGCAACTGTCGGTGTCCCCAGACGCCCTTATCGTCTATCAGTTTTGCATTACATCCCACATATGCAACTGTGGAATGTTCCTCCAGATAATCCACCTGCCTGCTCAGTCTGTCTGCACCGCATACATCGTCATCATCCATTCTGGCCAGATATTTCCCCCGTGCCGCATCAATGCAGAGATTCAGTGCATATGCAAGCCCTTTGCTCTCCGGATTATCAATGATATGTACTCTCCTGTCATTTTCTGCCAGTTTATATAAATATTCTGAACATTCCTCCGGTGCATTGTCATTACACACTATCAGTTCAAACTCCACATTCTTCTGGCCCAACACTGACTCCACGGCAGTTTTCAAATATTCCGCTTTCTGCCGTCCGCAGGTGCTCATAATCACGCTTACTACAGGCATATCTCCCATGGTCACTGAACCTTTCTCATACTGCCGTTTTGCAGCGGCAGATAATGAATTGTTGTTGCCGCTTCTGTTGCAAGCGTGTTCTGTGCATCCACAGCCTCATATACTCTGCTCATAACAACAGCCGCGTTCCTTATATCAAATTTCTCTGCTGTTCTGCATCCCTCTGACTGCATAGCAGCTCGCTCTCCCGGCTGCATTCGACAGATTCTTTCAAAAGCATCCACAAAATCTTTTGGATTCTTTACGTCACATACATAGCCATTACAGCCATCTTTCATATATTCCCTGGTTCCCCGATTATCAGACGCAATCACCGGGATTCCCATGGACATGGCTTCTAACGCAGCCATACCCAGTCCCTCTCTGACTGACGGAAATACGAAACAGTCCGCACATGCCAGATAATCCGCAATATTTGACTGGTACCCATAAAACTTCACAGACTCCTGAAGTTCCATTTTGTCTACAAGCTCTGTCAGTTCCTCCCTATAGAAGCCATCACCGCAGATTCCATACAAAATTTTTCTGTCACTGAGTCTTTTCTTTATATCCGGCATCAGCCGAATGATTTCCCTGTGGTTTTTGTTCCCACTGAGCTCCCCAACTGATAGAAAGAAAAAAACATTTTCATCTAATCCCAGTTGCTGGCGCAATTCTTTTTTTCTGTTCTCGGTAACTGGCTGAAATGCTTCCCTATGTAATCCTTCTCCCGGAATTTTGTAAACGCACCCTCCCTTACGCAGCCGAAACCTCCCGGCTCTCCTGTAGTCTTCCTCATTTATTGTTACCAATGCATCTGTGTGATGGGCAAGGATTCTTTCTACACTGTAGTAAAACAGCCAGTTCATCAATGGAGCTCCCTTGTAAAAATGAAAACCATGAGCCGTATATATCACCTGCGGCTTTTCTTCTCTGCACAAAATTCCCGCCAGTCTTCCCAACAGTCCCCCCACCGGGGTATGACAGTGCAGCAGACTTATTTTCTCGTCTTTTATAATTTTGCACAATTGCTCCAGTGCCTGTCGATTTTGCTTCCACATATAAGGAGATTTCTCGATATCTACCTGATGCAAAATTACACCCCTGTCTATCAGTTCCTTCTCCTTCACACTGTACACCGGTTCCCTGAAGTTCGCAGCAGAGTGCACTTCATATCCCATCTCCTGCAGCAAAGAGACATTACTCATTTCAAACTGCGTAACAAACCCGCCTACTGTAGCTACAAACAACACCTTTCTCTCAACGCCCATTGCTAATTCCCCGCCTTATCTGTCGGCAACATATCTCCAGCCATCACATTCTCTATCAGTCTCCTTGCTTCAGCCACATCATCATTATCTGGAAGCATTACATATGACGTAGTACCAGGTATCGAATATGTAGTCTCATGACTGCCAGTACCTCTTACTGTAAAGCTGTCAATCTTCCATGTCACATTGTTGGACAGCTGATATCTCACCAGATCATAAATTACTTCCGGTGGCATATCGGTCTGAAAGCATTCTGAAACCTCCTCCAACAATTCCTGATAGTTTACAAGTATATCAGCAGATGCCGCCTTAGAGATAACTGCCTTAATTACCTCCATCTGATTCGTTCCTCTCTGCACATCCCCCTCCGCAAAGGAATATCTTTCTCTCGCAAATGCCAGTGCCTCAATTCCGGACAAATGATTATATCCCACGGTATAATGCCTGATAGGCTCAACTGTAAAATCATATGCCGAAAAAACATCTATTCCGCCCATCAAATCAATTATGTCCTCAAACCCACTGAAATTTATCCGGAGATAATAGTCTATGGTAATTCCATACAGATTTTCGAGAACCTCCTTTGAGCATTCCACCCCATAAAGTCCCCCGTGGGTAAGCTTATCTGCACCTTTGCCCGGAAGTATCACATAATAATCTCTCGGCGTATTAATAAGCTGCATCTGTCCTGTTTCCATATTCAGAGCTATAAGAATATTAACATCGCTCCTGCTCTTCACGTTTATGCTACCAAATGTATCAATACCGCTTACATATATAACAATCGTTTTTTCGTCGGAAGAAAGCATATAACTTTCCTGGCCGTCTCCCTTCATACCAGGCTCTGTCTCAGCTTTCCCACCTGATTTCGTCTCCGCTCCGGACACCGGGACATTCACCTCAAGTACATACAGTATTTTTACTTTCTCTGAGAATCCGGTATAATTGTCCTGCTCAGATATCATATCAATATATTCTCTGTTTAAAATAATTACATTCTCCATTCCATTCAGCAAAGCCTCCGCAAGTGTCAGTACATCATCGTATTCCGTGTACACTGCCGGAAATGCATTCGCATCATCAATGACCTTTTTTACACCCGGAACAGTTATATCATTCCTGATACAGCCTATCTTACTTCCTCCGCAATCAGTTAACTCATTTGCCGAAGCATCTGCCAATGTGATCACTGCCATCTGCACGGTTTCCTGTCCATCTTCTGATGAAACCCTTTTCAAAGTATCATCAAGCCTGTTCATCGCAGCAAACGCATGAAACAACAAACAAATCATCAGTAAAGATACAATTATCACCACCAGCGTAAAAACTTTCTTCCCTGTCGCCAACCAGAGCAACGCACAAACAGTCAACATGGCAATAATACATGCTATCATGTACCCTGCCGGCAAAATATTCATAAAGGCCATCCTGACACTGACTATCAGTACCGCAATTATCTGTAGTACCACCAATGTCCTGCCCAAATATTTCAGCCTGCGGCCTGCTCCAACTGCCGTTTTTTTCTTTTCATATATCATACTTTTATCTCTGTCCTTATTGTTCCCTTCATGTTATAAAAACTGTTTCTGATAAAATTTCACCCTTTAAAATAAAATCTCATTGCGGATATCTTCTGCCCTGTGTGCCGTTCAGCAATACCCCCTGTACAAGAAACCGATTATCCGGTTTGCCTGCGATACAGGTAGATAAAGTCAAAATACAACTGTTCGCTGTGACTTCTGTTTCCTCCTTCAATATGCCGTTTCGGGAAGCCGTACTTAAAATCTCTTCTATGTATTCCTCAAGCACTTTCATATCCTC
>OFFJ01002799.1_pt1 | contig 10768 bp, 9 predicted proteins | sample 1521261 | NCBI WGS metagenome assembly OFFJ01 (sample SAMEA3504122, study PRJEB24116) | mouse gut metagenome | biome: mouse gut; feature: mouse-associated habitat; material: faeces | place: Denmark | collected 2011 | reverse complement strand
TCATTCAGGGAAACAATATTTGTTATTTTGAGCTGCGACTGCCAAACAATCAGTTCTTCTTCAGAAATTCCCATTTCTTTTGCAATTTCTTCTTCACTGGCATTTTTGCCAGTCCTCATTTCAATCCGTTTCACCGCTTCATCCAATTTTTTCTGTCTTTGCCGGACAGTTCTTGGTATCCAGTCCATTTTTCGGATATGATCTAAAATAGAACCGCGGATTCTCAGACTTGCATAAGTTTCAAATTTCACATCTTTACTTGCGTCATACTTATCGATTGCATCTATTAATCCGAATATGCCATAACCCACCAAATCGTCATACTCCACATTGTAGCCAAGATACATACTAAGCCTTCCTGCCACCACTTTGACCAATGGTACATATTCTAAAATAATCTGCTCACGCAATTCAGACGAAGGATTTTTCTGATATGATTCCCATAACTTTTCTTTTTCTGCCGCCCTCATTTGAAGCCTCCATTTACAAATGCCGAATTATTCTTCATCTTCATCGGCTTCTTGGACATTCTCCTGCCCATCCTGACTATCCTCGTCCTCTGACCCTGACACTTCTTCCTCTTTTGGCGTCTCATCTTCGGAAATAGTCTCTTTAAAATTCATTTGTATCAAAAGATGGATTACCATACCAATTGCAAAAAAAACAATACATACTAAAACGAATTTTCTTGCAAATACAACAGTATCCACATGCTGTACAAAAGATATCACACACGTTACAAATCCGGCTATTAAAGCCAAAACTGCTGGAATCGGTTTTGTATTCATGTTTTGTTCCTCCACTGTCAGAGGTTTTATATAATTTTCGGTGTTTTACCGATTGCCTTGATATAAAACTCTCCTGTATCACAATGTAATTCCACAGTACGCCCATAATTGAGACCCGTATCTTCAGCAATCAGCCGTATTCTTAATTCTCTCAATTTCTGTTTTGCAGCAAATGCATTCCTCTCGCCAATATTACTGACATTAGACATTCCGCTGACTTCAAACATCTTTGCTCCGCCGGCAATTTTTGAAACCAGGCGGTTACGGTTTGCACCGGCTTTAATGACCTGACGAAGGAGCTCTTCAATGCCCGTATCTGCAAACTTTGCTATATTACTATTATTCCTCATCTGCGTACTATCTGGCAGCATATAATGTACCAAACCGCCAATTTTTGAAACCGGGTCATAAAAAGTCAGACCTATGCAGGAACCAAGACCGATAGTAGTAATGATATCAGGAGACTTGCATATATTCAAATCTGCCATTCCAACTTTTATAACTTTGCTCATTTGTCCGCTCCTTATAAAGAAAGTCCTAGCGCCGTTAATATCTTATCATATGAATCCTGTTCTGGCATTAGGATAAAGTAACCATTTATCATAACATCATCTCCAAATTCTGTCTCAATTAAAAGCGCATTGTCTCCAAACTGCCCAAACTGTATTGCTGGAACACTTAAAATAGAAGCTGCCATATCTACGGCAATATATGGGATGGACGGCGTAATTACCAGATTTGTCATGGCAGATAACGCAGAAAGATAAGATGCTGCGATAATATTACCGATTTCTTTTAATGCAGACAAATCCATTTCATCAAATTCACACGCATGATCCGCATCCCTTCCCATCAGCATATTCACTAAAAACTGGGCTGAATCCATTTTCAGCAAAAACATCATACTGCCTTCAATATCTGTCTGTACTTCCAGAAAGATACCCACAATAATCTCATCTTCTGAGCAAATTGCCGAACCCAGTTTAGAAGCCTCAAGCAATGCTACCTTTGGCACGTTCATATCAAGACGGATTCCCAACATAGATGAAACTGCCGTTGTCGCATTTCCTGCTCCAATATTTCCTATTTCCCTTAAGACATCTACATAAACATCGTTGACTTCTTCCAACGTAAATTTACCCATCTCATCCTCCATTATATTCAGATATTTTCCGATTCGTCAACAACTGCATATATATCAAACAAAGAAATTAATTCATCTCCATGCTTGCCAATTCCACTAATAAACGTATTCTTATCATTTTTATCCTGTTTTGACTGACGTTCAATATCATCTGTTCCCAATTCCACAATTTCTTTTACTTCATCCACAATAATACCAACTGTACCCAAATCTTGAATTTTCAAAATAATAATTCTGGATGCATCAGAAAACTCGTCGTCTTCAAGTTCCATTTTTAGCCGTATGCTCATAACTGCCACAATTTCACCGCGCAGATTTATGATTCCCTTAAAATATCTCTGTGCCTTTGGAACTCTGGTAATTCTTTGCATACGTACAATATTATCTATGTAATTGATGTCAAAACCATACTGCTCACTTCCGATTTTTACAACAATATATTGTTTGGTATCTTTTTCAGAAACCAGAACTTCATTTTCCATATCTGACACCTCCTTAAATTAACGCGTTGACATCCAGAATTAATGCCACCTCACCATCACCAAGAATGGTTGCGCCGCTGATTACTTTATTATTCCGGATAAATTTTCCAAGGGATTTAATGACGATTTCCTGCTGCCCAATTAAACTGTCTACTACTAAACCGGCATACTTATCGCCTTTTTTTACAATAACTACGGTCAGATTCTCTGGCTCTTCCTCCAAAGGCTCAATATCTAAAATCTTATCCATACGGATAATTGGTATGACTAACCCTCTTAGATGTATCACTTCTTTCGCTTCTACATATCGAATTTCATTTACTGGAATATCTTCAATATTTTGAATGGAACCCAACGCAACTGCATATTTTTCATTACGTATTTCCACCATTAATACCTGAATAATTGCAAGCGTTAAAGGCAGCCTTACCGTAAACTTAGAACCTGCTCCAAGCCTGCTTGATACTTCTACGTCGCCGCCTAACGCTTCTATATTCGAACGCACCACATCAAGCCCAACACCACGCCCGGAAATGTCCGTTATCTTTTTTGCCATTGAAAAACTCGGCATAAAGAGCAAATTGACAATTTCTTTCTGATCCATGATTTCCGCCTGTTCCGGCGTGATAACTCCGCGCTGAATCGCTTTCTCTTTTACCTTTTCAGTATCAATGCCGTTTCCATCATCACTAACTTCAATTATGACATTGTTGCCTTCCTGAAAAGCGTTTAAGTAAATCGCTCCCGTTTCCGGCTTTCCGCGTTCTTTTCTTACTTCTGCACTTTCCAATCCATGATCAGCTGAATTCCGAAGCAAATGCTGCAGCGGATCTCCAATCTGATCCACTACGGTACGATCCAGTTCCGTATCTTCACCGCTCATAAACAATTCCATCTTTTTATCAAGCTTCCTGGAAAGATCACGAATCATACGCGGATATTTATTGACAACGCTTTCAATTGGAACCATTCGAACCTGCATAACCGATTCATGTAAATTCGTTGTAATCCGCTCTAAATACTCTATTTGCTCATGGAACGCCTGGTTTTCAAAATTCCCGCCTTCTGTCATGCTGATAGACGCAAGTCCGTTTTTGGCAATAATCAGCTCGCTGACCTGATTCATAAGCGCATCTAATTTTTCAATATCTACACGTACCGTACGGCTCGTTACCGGTTTTTTCGCAGTTTTCTTGACTGCGGCCGGCTGTGCTTTCTGCTGCAGTTCCGCCTGCGGCGTCACAGCCGACTCAGTCGTTTCCTGCTTTGGCTGTTCTTCTTTTTCTTCCTTTTCTTCTTTTTGCTCAAAACGTTCCGGCTGTATTTCCTCTGCAAGTACCGACGTAATTTCTGATACTGCTTTTACTGCCGGAATAATCTTGTCCAATTGCTCAGAAGCAATCAGAAAAAAAGAAAAATCCAATTCAAACTTTTCATCTTCAATATCATGCGGATTCGGACGGTAAACTACAACTTCACCAAAATCTTCTACCGCCTGAAATACAAGAAAAGCCCTTGCTGCTTTTAGCAGACATTCCGGATGAATATATACGGTAAATCCATAAATATGATTCTCGTCATCTTTTGTGTTTCGAATTGCTTCTTTTTCTTCATTTGTCAGATCAATTTTTAAAAACTTCTTTTCTGCGCCTGTTTCTGGTTCAGACGAAACTGACGGCTTTTCTGTACTTACTTCCTGCCCTTCAGACTGTGCGATAAAATCATTCAATTCTTTAATAATCGCCTGATTGTCTTCCGTCCCTTCATCAGACGTTTCTTTGATTGTCTCAAGATACTTATCAAGCGCATCTAAACATTTAAACAAAATATCTATCATCTTACTATTGACTACTATTTTGTCGCTTCTTACTTCCTGAAATACGTCTTCCATATCATGTGTCAAATGCTGCATACGCTTAAACCCCATGGTTCCCGCCATTCCTTTTAGTGAATGTGCTGCACGAAAGACCTCATTAATGGTATCTTTGTTGTCAGGCTCTTTTTCCAGTGACATAATACAGTCGCTTAGGCTTTGCAAATGTTCACTTGTCTCATCAATAAAAATTTCAAGGTATTGACTTACATCCATTTTCTACCTTACCCCCACTCTCTTCGTAATTGTTGATGCTACTTCTGCCAATGGAACCACTTCGTCTACAAGACCTGTTTCATAAATCGCTTTCGGCATACCATAAATAACACATGACTTTGCATCCTGTGATATAACATATATCGGTTTTGCTTTTTCCAATGAAAGAATTCCCTTTGTTCCGTCTGCTCCCATTCCGGTCAGTACCACACACACAATTTCATCATAACCGCTTTTTACCAAAGAATCATATGTAATATTTGCACACGGCTTCAATCCTCCAATGGCCGGTTTATCATTTAAGACAATTTTATGTCTTCCGTCTGCCATTTTTCCAACTTCCATATGCTTGCCGCCAGGCGCTACATAAACGCATCCTTTCTGTAAAATATCGCCGTCTTCTGCTTCTTTTACAGAAATTTTACTTACTTCATTTAACCTTTCTGCCATGGATTTCGTAAACCCTACCGGCATATGCTGTACTAAAACGATTGGAGCATCCAAATTGGAAGGCAAATATGGAATAACGCTATGAAGTGATTTTGGTCCCCCGGTTGAACATGCCAATGCGACCAATTTGTTCCCTTTTGCAGAAACTTTCTTTTTCTGCACAGGAGACCTGACGTCAGCAGATGTTGGCCTAGATACTGTCTGTACAGAAGTCTTTGTGCTTTGCAGCTTTTGTATTTTCTGCGTCTGCAGAACTGCACAAAGCACACCCAGCAATGATTCCTTAAAAAAGTCACCTTTTGCTTCAATGATATTATTCGGTTTCGCCACAAAATCGACTGCACCGCGTTCCAATGCCATCACTGTCACTTCTGCATCTTTAACTGTCAACGTGCTGACCATAATGACTGTCGCTTTTATTTTGTCTTTTTGTAACTGTTCCAGCAATTCCAAACCGCTCATACGGGGCATATTCACATCCAGTACAACAGCGTCATACCGTTTCTTTTTGAGTGTTTCATATGCTTCCAGTCCATCCTTGCAAGTTTCTACTGCCTGCAAATTATCATTTGAATTAATTATATCACATATTACCCTTCTCAGGAGTGCAGAATCATCAACAACTAAAATATTTTTCTTCATATTGGTTCCCTCCAAAATATATTAATAGCTGTCCTTTCTGGACAGAAAGTGAATCATTAACTGGACAATACCCCGATGTATCGGTATTCTTTCATTTTCGTTAAACATATAATTATTGACTAACACTTGAAACGCCTTGGAAGATGATGCGGTTGGCTTCTCAAGTGAAATGACTTTCTGATTACGGACTGCATTATCCATTTCCTGATCTTGTGGAACCATTCCCAAAAAATGAATCCTGCCCTTCAAAAATTGTGAAACAACTGCATCTAATTTGGAAAAAACTGCATCCCCTTCTTCTATACTATTGACTTTATTTGCTACAACACTGATTTTTGTCTCATTTTTAGGAAATATCGGATTCCGGTACAACGCTTTTAGCAGAGAATATGCATCTGTTAAAGAACTCGGCTCCGGCGTACTGACCAGTAGAATTTCAGGACTTGCCATCACAAATTCTAAAACGCTGTCAGAAATTCCAGCTCCCGTATCTACAATAATAAAATCAGCAATTTCATTTAATTCTGCAAGACTATGTACCAAATAAACAATCTGATCTTTTGAAAGGTCGCTTAATCCTGCAATTCCCAATCCTCCGGAGATAAATCCAATATTCCTTGGTCCTTCCGTAATAATCTCACGGATACTTTTGCCTTTATAGACCAAATCACTTAAATTATATTGCGGAACTGCACCGAACATAACTTCTACATTTGCCAATCCCAAATCAGCATCAAAAATAACAACCCGTTTGCCCATTCTACTAAGCCATACTGCCATATTGACTGCTACATTTGACTTACCAACGCCACCCTTTCCACTGGTAATTGTAAGTACCCTGGCTTCTTTTTTCTGAAGTTCTTCGCTTCTTAGCTTTATCGCATTTCTAAGCTGTTCTGCCTGATCCATAGGCTAACTTCCTCCTAGTAACCTCTTGACAATCTTCTGAGAATTAAAGATTTCAATATCATCTGGTACGTTTTGTCCATTCGTAATATAGGAAACTTCAGCTTTTGAATATAATTTAATATTCAGAATATTTCCATACGTCGTTGTTTCATCAAGTTTTGTAAAAATAATTTTATAATCCGAAATCTCTTTATAAATATCCGCAATATCAAGCAGATCCTTATATTTTGTCGTAGCGCTCAATACCAAATATACTTCACAATTGTAGCTGTCGTCCAGACTTTGAATCAGATTTTTCACATCCTCTTTTAAATCTTTGCTTTTATGCGAAAACCCAGCCGTATCTACTAAAACGACATCTATATCTTCTAACTGTTCCAATTCCTTATTTAATTCCTCCGCAGAATAAATAATACTTAACGACGTATCTAAAATATTCGCATAAATACGAAGCTGCTCAGCCGCAGCAATACGATAGGTATCTGCAGTTAAAAATGCAATTTTCTTGCCCTTATCAACTTTAAGACGGGAAGCAATTTTAGCAAGCGTCGTTGTCTTACCTACTCCAGTAGGCCCGACAAAAAAGACTACATTGGGCTTCGGACCGGAAAGTTCAATACCATGCGGCTGTCCAAACTTCAAAATCATCTTTTGATAAATATTGGAAAGAATGTGATCCATACTATTACCATTCCAATTTACTTTTTCTATCTCATCCATAATCTGATTTACATACTTTTCATCCACTTCATTATCAATTAATGTTTCATATAACATTTTGATAAAAGAAAGATTCTCATTCTTTTTTGGATTTGATTTGATAAAATCATCTTCTTCCTTTTCTTTTTCTTTTTTTCTCTCAGCAGCCATCTGTTTTTCCAAAATACTTTGGAGGTTTTCTAACTTTTCTTCTATACGTTCCCTATCTGCAACTTCATCTTTTTTTAATAGATTTGCATTTTGTTTGATAAATTCTAATGCATTCTGCTCTGCTTTGTTTTGATCCATTGAGACGCCGGATATTGGAGGAATCTGAATTTGCTCGTCTGCAGTCATATTGATTGTTTCATGCACTTTTTGCGTACTTTTCAATGCAGGTCCAGAATCCGCACGGTTTTCCTTTTCTTCTACGGCAGCTGTAACTTCAAATACAGACTGTTTAAACGCCTTTAACAATCCCTTTGGCTTTACTTCCTTGACATTCATTACTACTGCATCTTCGCCAAGTTCCAACTTAGCCTGCGTCGTCGCCTCTTCTTCTGTTACCCCCTGAAATTTCTTAATTGTCATTATCCTGTCACCATCCCTACTGATTGTAATTCTACATTTGATTCAACTTCATTATAAGATACTACAATTAAGTCCCTGAAATAATCCGATGTAAGTTTTTTAAAATACATTCTTACAATCGGCGACGTTATGATAATCGCATTTTTGCCAAGGTTTTCAAGTTTCTCTACTTCGGTTTCAACAGATGCGACAATCGCTTTTGTACGCTCTGGGTCTAACGTCAAATACGCCCCCTGCTCTGTCTGTTTAATAGACGACATAATATCCTGTTCTGTTTTGGGATCCAGCGTAATCACGCTTGTCACTTCATTAGGTGTAAAATACTTACCAGAAATTGCTCGTTTTAAGTTTTGCCTAACGTATTCTGTCAATACATCTGTATCCCTTGTAGATGCAGCATGGTCGGCTAAAGTCTCAAAGATTGAAAGCAAATCTCTGATAGAAATTCCCTCTCTTAAAAGATTCTGAAGTACTTTCTGGACTTCTCCAAGACCTAAAAGTTTTGGTACAAGTTCTTCCACAAGCACTGGGTTGCTTTCCTTTAAATTGTCCACAAGATTTTGCACGTCCTGTCTTGTCAAAAGTTCGTCAATATGTGTTCTGACAATCTCTGTCAAATGAGTAGCGATAATCGAAGGCGGATCTACTACCGTATAGCCAAGACTTTCCGCACGTTCTCTCTGACCTTCTGTAATCCAGATTGCCGGTAGATGGAAGGACGGTTCAAATGTCGGAATTCCAGTGATTTCTTCTTCTACATATCCCGGATTCATCGCCATATAATGATCAAATAAAATTTCGCCCTCTGTCACCTGAATTCCTTTTATTTTAATAATATACTGATTGGGATTCAACTGTATATTATCCCTGAGACGAATAATCGGAACTACCGTTCCAAGTTCTAATGCAATCTGTCTTCGAATCATTACAACACGATCTAATAAATCACCGCCTTGATTCACATCTGCAAGTGGAATAATACCATAACCAAATTCGAGCTCAATTGGATCTACCGAAAGCAAAGATACCACATTTTCCGGTTTACGGATTTCTTCTGCTTCTGTTTCCTCCATACTGACCTCTTCTTCGATTTGTTCTATGCCAATATTAACTGCCATGCTTCTTCCTGCAATAATAAAAGCGCCGCCGATTCCAACAAATAAGTACCATTTGAATGGAGTAAAAATACCCAGCATACACATGGTAGCGCCTACAATATAAAGTACTTTCGGCATTCCAAAAAGCTGGCCAACAAGAACAGAACCAAAATCTGCTTCCTTAGAAGCTTTTGTTACCAGAATACCGGTTGCAAGTGAAATTAAAAGTGAAGGAATCTGGCTGCAGAGCCCATCACCGATTGTCAGTACGCCAAACCGCTCAATGGCCTCTCCAAATTCCATGCCCTGACGAAGCACGCCCATTGCCGTACCGCCGACAAGGTTAATTAATGTGATAATTAAACCTGCAGCAGCATCTCCTTTTACATACTTCGTAGCACCGTCCATATTACCAAAAAAACTAGATTCCGACTGAATTTTCTCACGGCGTTCTCTTGCTTCTTTTTCTGTTATTGTACCCGTATTCAAATCAGCGTCAATTGCCATCTGTTTACCTGGCATTGCATCCAGGGTAAATCTTGCCGTTACTTCTGCTACACGTTCAGAACCTTTATTTATCACAACAAACTGAATAATAATCAGGACAATAAATACAATTGCTCCGATAATTAAATCACCGCCGCCCACGAAAGAACCAAAAGTTTCTACTACGTTTCCCGGACTTCCCGTTGTCAAAATTAAACGTGTCGAAGACACATTTAAAGAAATTCGAAATATTGTACTAAACAACAATAACGTTGGAAAAAATGACATATCCAATACTTCGCGCGAAAACAATGAACGGAACATAATAATCAACGCAAACGAAATATTGATTGACAGCATAACATCGAGTAATACATCTGGAATTGGTACAATGAAAAAGATGATTGCTGCAAGTAAATATAGCGCTACGCCAATATCCGCTTTTTTCATCTCATTTCCTCCTTCTAGCCGTTTTTCATATTATATACCATTGCAAGAACCTCTGCCACTGCCTGATAAAGCTCTGGTGGAATTTCCTGTCCAATATCCACATTTGCATAGAGCATTCGTGCCAATGGTTTATTTTCTACAATTTCTATATGATTTTCTTTCGCAACTTCCCTAATTTTAAGCGCCAAATAATCTTCCCCTTTTGCCAAAACAATTGGAGCTTTTGACTCATTGGCATCGTATTTCAGCGCAACAGAAAGATGCGTTGGGTTTGTAATAATTACATCTGCTTTTGGAACATCCTGCATCATTCTTCTTCTGGAAGCCTCCTGCATCCTTTGACGCTGCTTTCCTTTTATTTCAGGATTTCCTTCTGTATTTTTATACTCATCTTTGACTTCCTGCTTTGTCATTTTCATTTCTTCATGGAACTTATGCTTCTGGTAAATCCAGTCCGCTACACCAATAAGCAGATAAACAAGCCCTATTTTAAGCCCGGTATCCAGGATAATCTGTCCGCATAACAAGATTGCCTGAATCAGAGGGATATCATATAAAATAAACAATTGATCCGCATGTTCCTTCACCGCAGAATACGCCACATAGGCGATCAAGGAAATCTTTACAATTGACTTAAACAACTCAAACAACGAGTCTTTGGAAAAAATTCGCTTAAACCCATTGATCGGGTTAAATTTATCTAGTTTCGGCTGCATCGGCTTGGTTGTCACCTTCCAGCCCACCTGTAATAGGTTCACAAGAAAACACACTGCAAACCCAATCAGCAAAAACGGCAGCATTATTTTTAACAGCTCAATCATAACCACATGCAAAAATGTAGCCACGCTCTGTCCATTGGCCTCCTGTGCATTGGCCTTCACTATCTCGGGAATCCGGCTATATACAAACGAAAACACGCCATAAAACCCATTATACACAAA
>OFFJ01002784.1_pt1 | contig 10814 bp, 8 predicted proteins | sample 1521261 | NCBI WGS metagenome assembly OFFJ01 (sample SAMEA3504122, study PRJEB24116) | mouse gut metagenome | biome: mouse gut; feature: mouse-associated habitat; material: faeces | place: Denmark | collected 2011 | reverse complement strand
AGGCTTACCTGGAGTCTATCGGCGATTCCATTGTATGTGTGGCGGATGAGGATGTCGTGAAAGTGCACGTACATACCAATGACCCTGGCCTTGCCATCCAGAAGGCATTGACGTATGGTGCACTCTCCAATATGAAGATAGACAATATGCGTCTGGAGCATCAGGAGAAGCTGTTTAAAATGTCCGCAAAGGAAAGTGGAAAAAGCACGGAAACAGAAAGCGCTCCCGGTTCGAAAGCGCCTGCTCCGGAACCCCAGGCATCACAGACGGCTCCTGCAGCAGATGAGTCTCCCAGGGATTATGGTTTCATCGCCGTTTCCGCAGGTGAAGGCATGAGTGAGATATTCAGGAGTCTGGGTGTGGACCATATCATCGAGGGCGGGCAGACCATGAATCCCAGTACTGCCGACATTCTGGAGGCAGTGGACCACGTAAATGCCAGAACGATTTTCGTCCTGCCCAACAATAAAAACATTATCCTGGCGGCAAACCAGGCGGCGGAGCTGACTGCGGAGAAAGACCTGCTGGTCATCCCGACCAAAACGATTCCCCAAGGGATTACTGCAGTTATCAATTTTGTCCCCGAAATGTCCGCCGACGAGAATGAAGCGAATATGATCAGCGAGATTAAAAATGTCAGCACCGGCGAAGTCACATATGCGGTGCGGGATACCATAATAGACGATAAGGAAATCCGAAAGGGTGATTTCATGGGTATCGGCGACAACGGCATCCTTGCTGTGGGCAGTGACATCAGCGGAGTGGCGAAGGATACCATCACAGGCATGGTAAAGGAGGATTCCGAACTGATCAGTATTTATTACGGAAGCGATATCAATGAGTCGGATGCGGAAAGTTTCCGCGCCCAAATTGCGGAAAGTTACCCTGACTGCGATATAGAACTGCAGTATGGCGGCCAGCCTATCTATTATTATATTATGTCTGTGGAATAAGAAGAGAAATTTTATTGCAGGGGGAGACAGACGATGCGCTGTCTCCTTTTCTTGGCGGCTTTTATAAAAAGGAAATTTTTCGGAAAAAATCTGATGTTATATTTATGAGAGCGAGGGATTCCATGGAGAAAAGTTCCTCTGTCACGGAGATAAAAGGGGTAGGCGAGAAGACATGCAGCCTGCTCGCAAAACTGAATATTCATACCACAGGCGATCTTCTCGCCGCATATCCGAGAGATTATGAGACCTACGGGGAATTCGTGGAAATCGCCAGACTGTCTCCCGGATCAGTCTGCGCCGTCCATGCCGCAGTCTCCGGAATTCCCAATGAAAAAAGAACCGGAAAGCTTCATATCCTCAACGTGAAGATTGCCGATTCTTCCGGAATCCTGCAGCTGACCTTTTACAATATGCCTTTCCTGAAGAAGACTCTGAAAAGGGGCGGCTTCTATATCTTCCGGGGCATGGTGCAGAGCCGCGGAACAGCCAGGATTATGGAGCAGCCGAAGATATTCTCAATGGAGGAGTATCAGAATCTGACCGGCCGGCTCATTCCCCGTTATTCCCTCACCAAAGGGCTGACAGACCATGCGATGCAGAAATATATGAGACAGGCGCTGTCTCTCTGTGAATTCGAGCCGGAATACTATAACCGGGAGCTTCTGGAAAAAAATCAGCTGATCTCGGAGCGGGAAGCAGTGGAAACCATCCATTTCCCGGATGACTACGATTCCATGATAAAAGCGAGAAAGAGGCTGGTTTTTGACGAATTTTTTACCTTTCTGTTTCTGATGCGGAAAAATAAGGAGTTCAGTGAGCAGCTGGAGAACCATTACAGGATGCCGGAAACAGCCGATGCAGCCCGTTTTCTGGAACGCCTCCCTTTTCCGCTGACCGGGGCACAGGAAAAGGTATGGATGGAGATAAAGGAAGATCTCAACAGCCCTTACTGCATGAACCGTCTGATTCAGGGCGATGTAGGCTCCGGGAAAACCATTCTGGCGCTGCTGACGGCTGCCGCTAACGGTTATCAGGGAGCCCTGATGGCGCCTACGGAGGTACTGGCGGTACAGCATTATGAGACGATTCAGGGTTATATTCAAAAGTACGGGCTGATTTTCCGTCCCGTGCTTCTGGTCGGCTCCATGAGCGCAAAAGAGAAAAAGGAGGTCTATGGGAAGATTGCTTCCGGTGAGGCGAATCTGGTCATAGGCACTCACGCACTGATACAGGAAAGGGTGCAATACAGCCATCTGGCGCTGGTGGTTACAGACGAGCAGCACCGCTTCGGCGTCAGGCAGCGGGAGCATCTGGCAGAGAAAGGAAATGCGCCGCATATTCTGGTGATGAGCGCCACACCCATTCCCAGGACCCTTGCCATTATTTTGTACGGAGACCTCCATATCTCCGTCATCGATGAGCTGCCTGCGGAGCGGCTGCCCATCAGGAACTGTGTGGTCAATACTTCCTGGCGTCCCAATGCCTATAAATTCATCATCGGAGAAGTGGATAAGGGAAGACAGGTATATGTCATATGCCCCCAGGTGGAGGGCGACCCGGAATCCGAAAGCGGGCTTTCCCTGGAAAATGTGGTGGATTACACGGAGAAGCTGAAAGGAACGCTGCCTCCCCGAATACGCATCGCCTATCTGCACGGCAAAATGCGTCCGGCTGACAAAAACAGGATCATGGAAGAATTTGCGGCGCAGACACTGGATGTGCTGGTATCCACCACGGTTATCGAGGTGGGGATCAACGTTCCCAACGCTACCGTGATGATGGTGGAAAATGCGGAACGTTTCGGCCTTGCACAGCTGCATCAGCTGCGGGGACGAGTGGGAAGAGGGGAGCATCAGAGCTACTGCATCTTTGTCAGCGGAGACGAGAAGGAAGACACCATGGAGCGCCTGAAGATTCTGAACAAATCCAACGACGGCTTCTTTATTGCATCGGAGGACCTGAAGCTGCGGGGCCCCGGAGATTTGTTCGGTATCCGGCAGAGCGGCGAGTTTTCTTTCCGTATGGGAGACATTTATACGGATGCTCCCGTGCTGAAGCTGGCATCGGATGCGGTGGAGAAACTCCTGCGGGAAGACCCGGAACTGGCGAAGCAGGAAAATGCCGCTCTGCGGGAGCACCTTTCTGCTGCTGCCGCAAACAGTGTTGACTTTCGTTCGATATAACAGTAAAATAATACATGAAATCGGCACAGCCGGCACTCAACCTGCGCAGAAGATCATTTGTAATACCAGAGTTGTTTTGTCAATAAAGACCCGGTTCGGCCAGATGCGAAGAGCAGAGTACATCTTCGATATACGGGAAAATAAACCCGAAAAGAGAGAAGACATATAAAGCAGCATGCAGCCGCAAATATGCCTGTGACACAGGGCAGGGCGGCGAAGCGTACATGCGGAAATGAGGGAAGCGTATGCCTAATGTAGCAATTGTAACAGACAGTAACAGCGGAATCACCCAGGCAGCCGCCAAAGAGCTTGGCGTGTATGTCCTGCCAATGCCTTTTATGATCAATGAGGAAACCTTTTTCGAGGATATCGACCTGAGCCAGGAGGAATTCTATGAGAAACTCTCTTCCGGGGCGAATATCGGAACCAGCCAGCCCAGTCCGGAATCGGTTATGAAGCTGTGGGACGGCCTTTTAAGGGACTATGACGAAATAGTCCATATCCCCATGAGCAGCGGTCTCTCCGGTTCCTGCCAGAGCGCCTTAATCCTTGCAGAGGACTATCAGGGCAGGGTCCAGGTGGTAAATAATCAGCGGATTTCCGTTACCCAGCGCCAGTCCTGCCTGGATGCAAAGCTTCTGGCTGCCAAAGGAAGGAATGCGAAGGAAATCAAGGAATTTCTGGAGGCGGACAAGTTTAACAGCAGCATCTATATCATGCTGGATACGCTGTATTACCTGAAAAAAGGCGGACGGATAACCCCGGCGGCTGCGGCAATCGGCACCATGCTTCGTCTGAAGCCGGTACTGCAGATTCAGGGTGAGAAGCTGGACGCCTTCGCAAAGGCAAGAACCACCAATCAGGGCAAGAGCATCATGATCAATGCCATCAAAAACGATATTGAGAGCAGATTCGGCGGAATGACGGAGGATAAGCATATCTGGCTGCAGATTGCCCATACGGCAAACCGGGAGGCAGCCGAGGCTTATAAGGAAGAGATTCTGGCACAGTTTCCCGGGTACGATATCCATATTGATCCCCTGTCTCTAAGCGTAGCCTGCCACATCGGGCCGGGGGCTCTGGCGTTTGCGTGCTGTAAAAAGATTGTGGTTTGAGAAGCATTTGTCACTTATGTGCTTTGGTTTGAACCGCAGTTGAAAGAGGCCCTCATATGTGAGAGGAGCAGGGCGCTGCAGAGGAGGCGGTGTATGCCTAAAGTATTCAATGTTACCGGATTGTGTGTTCCCGAACAGAATTATATGGTGGATCTTACTGACAGGGTTCATCTGATTATATCTGAGTATATTTGCAAAAATAAGTATTTTACGATAAACAGAGCCCGCCAGTACGGAAAAACCACATTATTGTATTGTCTGGAAAAAGAGCTGAAAGAAGACTATATTGTAGTAAGCCTGAGCTTTGAGGCTGCCGATGAATACTTTCAATCTGCTTATACGCTGGCAGAGGGATTGACGCTGGATATTGCGGACTGTCTGCGTTTGCAGGGTGTATCAGAGGATATAATCGAAGCCTGGTGCCGCCCCGTATCGGAACGTTTTCCCATGCGGGATCTGGGAAAGAAGATTACGGAACTGTGCCGCAGTTGTGAAAAAGGTATCATCCTGATGATCGACGAGGTTGATAAAAGTTCGGATAATCAGATATTTCTGTCTTTTCTGGGATTGCTCCGCGCAAAATATCTGGATCAGTTAAAGAAAAAAGATGAAACCTTTCAGTCCGTCATTCTGGTCGGAGTCTATGATATCAGGAATCTGAAACTGAAATTACATCCGCATCAGGAACCGAAGTATAACAGTCCCTGGAATATTGCAGCGGATTTCAGGCTGGATATGAACTTCAGCAGACAGGAGATTGCCTCCATGTTGACGGAATATGAGAATGACCGCTGTACGGAAATGGATATTTCGCACATTTCCCATCTGATTTACGAGTATACCTCCGGTTATCCCTATCTGGTATCCAAAATCTGCCAGCTTACAGAGGAACAAATCACGGGGACAAAGCTTTTTCCGGACAGGAAAAGGGCATGGAGCCGTGAAGGTATCTCTGCCGCAGAGATGCTGCTGCGAAAAGAGTCCAATTCCCTGTTTGATGACTTGATGAAAAAGTTGGCGGACTACCCCGAACTGAAACGGATGCTCCGGGAGATGCTTTTCAGCGGCAGTCTTTTTCCTTTTGACCGGGACAATCATCTGACACAGTTGGGCGTTACTCTTGGCTTTTTCAAGGAAGAAAAGGGATATATAGTCATTCAAAACCGCATTTTTGAGACCAGGCTGTATGATTTCTTTCTTTCAGAGGAAGCCTTAAACAACGCCGTTTACCGCCAGGCATTGACTGAGCGGAATCAGTTTGTCGATGAAGACGTGCTGAACATGAAGCTTGTAATGGAGAAATTCTGCCAGCATTTTACGGAAGTATATGGTGACAACGATGCCAGATTTGTTGAAGAAGAGGGAAGAAAGCTTTTTCTTCTATATTTAAAGCCGATTATTAACGGAACCGGCAATTACTATATCGAAGCGCAAACGAGGAATTTGAAAAGAACAGATATCATAGTAGACTATCTCGGACAGCAATATATAATAGAATTAAAAATCTGGCATGGAGAGGAATATAACAGAAAAGGGGAAATACAGTTATCAGACTACCTGGAAATTTATGGACTAAGTACAGGATATTTATTAAACTTTAGTTTCAATAAGAAGAAGCAGACTGGAATGCGGGAAATCGTACTGGACGGAAAACGGATCTTTGAGATGGTTGTTTAGCATCAAAAACGATATCTCTGAACTTTACGATTCCTGGTAAATTGCAATTTGCAGGGAGCAGCGTAATGTATAAATGCAGATTAACATATGACGAATGGAAATGTATGCTTTCAAAAAGCAGGATCGGAAAGCAGGTGCATACACTTCAGATAGAAGGTTATATTGGATTATTGACGATAAACTCTGTTTCAGAGAAGCAAGTCTGGAAGTACAATGAGAAAGATGTGGTTGTATGTGATAACGGCTATCATTGGCTGACAATTTTGCCCAGCGATGAATTCTATTGCCTTACTGTCATGATGGATGCGCATTATAACATAAAAGTCTGCTATATAGATATGATCGATACACAGGGTTACGATGAAGACAATGTTCCCTATTTCTATGATTTATATCTGGATTTGATAGTCTATCTGGATGGAAATATCATGACAGATGATATGGATGAACTGCAGGAAGCGTTGAAGACAGGCGAAATTACCAGGCTGCAATATGAGCGGGCCATCGCAACCGCTCAAAAGCTGCGCAATGGCTTACTGTCAGATATGGGAAAATTTCAGAACTACGTCAGTGAAATGCTTCATATGATAAAAAGCTGCTGAACATTTATGTTGTCTGTAGTATAAGTGTAATAAATGGAGGAGCAGGATGACAGATATAAAAAGAATATCAAAGTTAGTTTTTCCAATTGCAGAAAAATATGGGGCAGATAGAGTAGCTTTATTTGGTTCCAGAGCAAAAAACTGAAAAAGAGACAAGCGATTACGATTTTATTATATCAAAAGGAAACATCCAATCTTTATTTCAATTAGCGGCTTTTATTGATGAACTTGAAAAAGCATTTGGAGGAAATGTAGATGTGATCACCGATACATCAAATGATATTCGATTCCTCGAACAGATTAAGAAAGATGAGGTCGTTATTTATGAAGCAGAGAGATCAAACAGTACTGATGAAAATAATGGACTATTGTTTGCAGATCAAAGAAACACATACCGGAATACCCTGGAAAATGATTATGCGGATGAGAGATCTTGTAGCACATCATTATGGAAATTTGGATTATGAAATTGTTTGGAATACATCGGTATCAGATATTCCTCAGCTATACCATGAAATAGAAGAAATGCTGAAAACAGAGCAGCCAGCATAACCGTTTTATTAGAGAAGAAAGTAAGGCTAAAAATCAGGAGAAACAAAAAAATGGCAAATACAAACAATTATGATGCCTCCAGCATCACGGTGCTGGAGGGACTGGAGGCCGTGCGGAAGCGTCCGGGCATGTATATCGGAAGCGTTTCCACCAAGGGCCTGAACCATCTGATCTATGAGATTGTGGACAATTCCGTGGACGAACATCTGGCGGGATTCTGCGATACCATCCGGGTCATCCTGGAAGCGGACGGCTCCGCCACAGTCTCGGACAACGGAAGAGGCATTCCGGTGGGGATGCACGAAAAAGGAATCAGCGCGGAGCGGTTGGTATTTACAACCCTTCACGCAGGCGGAAAATTCGACAATGCCGCTTACAAGACCAGCGGAGGGCTGCACGGTGTAGGCTCATCCGTAGTCAACGCGCTTTCCACCAGATTGACTGTGAAGGTCAAAACAGGCGGTTTTATTTATGAGGATAAATATGAGAGGGGCAATCCCATCATCCCGCTGGAAGACGGGCTTCTCCCCGTGGTGGGCAAGACGAGGGAAACGGGAACCATCATCAATTTCCTGCCGGACGACACCATATTTGACAAGACCCGTTTCAAGGAGGACGACGTGAAAAGCCGCCTTCATGAGACCGCTTATCTGAACCCAAATCTGACGATCATTTTTGAGGACAGGCGCAGGGAAGAGGCAGAAGTACTTACCTTCCATGAGCCCGACGGCATTACCGGCTTCGTGAAGGATATGAACAAGTCCCAGGAAACCGTGCATGACGTGATTTATTTCAAGGGAGAGAGTGAGGGCATTGCCGTGGAGGCAGCGTTCCAGTACATCAATGAATTCCATGAGAATGTCCTGGGCTTCTGCAACAATATTTACAATTCGGAAGGCGGAACCCATCTCACCGGCTTTAAGACCATGTTTACCAATGTCATCAATACTTACGCCAGGCAGATTGGTATCTTAAAGGAAAAGGATGCCAATTTCACGGGAGCGGATGTACGAAACGGCATGACGGCAGTCATCTCCATCAAGCACCCGGACCCCAGATTTGAGGGCCAGACCAAGACCAAACTGGACAATCAGGATGCGGCAAAGGTGGTGTCCAAAGTCACCGGCGAGGAAATCGTCCGCATCTTTGACCGGAACCTGGATACCCTGAAAAACATCATCGGCTGTGCGGAAAAAGCGGCAAAAATCCGCAAATCGGAAGAGCGCGCCAAGACGAACATGCTGACCAAACAGAAATTCTCCTTTGATTCCAATGGAAAGCTTGCCAACTGTGAGTCCAAGGACCCTTCCAAATGTGAAATCTTTATCGTAGAGGGAGATTCCGCCGGGGGCAGCGCAAAGATGGCGAGAAACCGGATGTTCCAGGCCATCCTTCCCATCCGGGGTAAGATTCTGAACGTGGAGAAGGCGAGCATTGACAAGGTGCTGGCCAATGCGGAGATCAAGACCATGATCAATGCTTTCGGTTGCGGCTTCTCAGAAGGCTACGGAAATGACTTTGATATCAAGAAGCTGCGCTATGACAAGATTATCATTATGGCCGATGCGGACGTGGACGGCGCCCATATCTCCACTTTGCTGTTGACCCTGTTCTACCGCTTTATGCCGGAGTTGATTTTCGAAGGACATGTGTACATCGCCATGCCACCCTTGTATAAGGCCATGCCCTCCAAGGGACAGGAGCAGTACCTGTACGACGACAAGGCTCTGGAGAAATACCGCAAAAACCATAAGAGCCCCTTTACCCTGCAGCGGTACAAAGGTCTGGGCGAGATGGATGCGGAACAGCTCTGGGAGACCACGCTGAACCCGGAGACCCGGCGGATGAAGCTGGTGGAAATCGAAGATGCCAGGATGGCTTCCGAAGTGACGGAGCTGCTCATGGGCACGGAGGTGCCTCCCAGGAAGACTTTTATCTATGACCATGCGGTGGACGCGGAACTGGATATCTGAGAACAAAGAATATCCAAAGGAGAATCTGGTATTGGAAAAGAGCGGTGCAAAACAGTTTGCAAAATATATTGGCAGACTGCGTAAGAAACAGCATCTGTCAATGAAACAGATTTGCGAGGGACTGTGCAGCGACCGGACTGCATGGTATATAGAACAGGGTGAAAGGGAGCCAGGCAGGCTGCTGAGGGAAGCTATTTTGGAGCGCCTTGGAGTAGGCGCAGAGGATTATGAATGTTACCTGGGGTACATTGAATACGCACAATGGAAAATGCAGCATGCTATCCTGCACAAGATTACATACGAAGATATGGAAAATGCGGAACGGCTTTTGGATGTGTATCGGGAAGAAGGACATTCCGAAGAGAAATGCCTCAGGGAAGAAACGGATGCCGAACCGATCAATAATCGACTGGAAAGACAGTTTTACCTCAGCATGCTGATACAGATACGGTGCTATCAAGAAAAAAGAATATTTCATGATAATTGCGAAAGCCATGGATTTGAAAGCCTGCGGGAGGAAATCCGCGCTTTGCTCAGGGAGGCAATCAGCCTGACCATACCGGCTCTGGAAGGGAAAAAACTTTCGGAGTTTGTATTGTCCATCAAGGAGCTGAACCTGATTCTGGAGGCAGAGCATTACAGGAAGGAAGGGGAGCGCCCGGAACGGTACAGAGAAGTGCTGGCATACATAGAATCTGGAAAAACAGACCGGCGCGGTAAGGCTAAGATATATCCCAAAGCGGTTTTCTTTTTGTGCAGACATCTGCTGGATAGAAATATTACAGAAGAAGCAAAGCCGGAAGAAATGATTTACATGCTTTTGAAATATTGTAATCAGGCAGTGAACATCCTGCGGGACAGCGGCAGGATGTATTTTTTGTGGGAACTTCTGGATATGAGGGAGAGACTCTTTGACAGGCTGGAGAAGCTTTCGCACAGTCATTTACACAATAAAGCGGCATTCCATCATCTCCGGCAGGAAAACATACAATGGAAGCAGGTTTTAGAATCAATTTATGCGGAATTCGGCGTGCCGAAGGAGACTTTTGACTACTGTTATCTCTATGTGGCAAAGGGGGTTAACTGTATTAATGATGTAATTCGGATTCGAAGCGAGATGTTTGGCATAAAGGGGGAGGCACTATGCGAGGGAGTATGCAGTATAAAGACACTGCGCAGGATAAAGAAATGCACTACGGTTCCCCAAAGGGAGATTGTAGAGGAATTATTCGCAAAGCTTGGACTGTCAGGGGAACTGGTGAGAACGGAACTGGTAACCGGGAAGCCGGAAGCCAGGGAACTGATGGAGCGATTGCGGGAGTACAGTAACGAGAATCGGTGGGAAGAAGTGGATAAACTGCTGGAGCAGATTAAGCAGCTGGTGCCTATGGATATTGCCTGCAACAGGCAGGCTGTACAACGTATGGAAATATTGCTCTGTCACGCAAGAGGGGAAATTGATGAATCGGAATACTACAAGCGGATGCGGGAAACATTGGAGTTGACTGTACCTTATGAAACTTTCTTTAAAGATGGGGAGAAATATTTCACTTTTGAAGAGCAGTCTTGTATTAATAATATGCTCAGAGGAATGGATAAGGGAAGTGAAGAATTTCGTAACTGTATGCAAAGCTTTGATGATATATATCAGCATATTATCGACAGAGAAGAATTGGAAAATGTAGATGGCATGTATGAATTTATCCCTAGATGACCCCCAAAAGTAGTACCACATCAGGGAACCATCATCAGAGATATT
>OFFJ01002780.1_pt1 | contig 10841 bp, 4 predicted proteins | sample 1521261 | NCBI WGS metagenome assembly OFFJ01 (sample SAMEA3504122, study PRJEB24116) | mouse gut metagenome | biome: mouse gut; feature: mouse-associated habitat; material: faeces | place: Denmark | collected 2011 | reverse complement strand
CCCAAAGTGGCGTAATTTCTGGTAGTATGCCTAATTTTAGTATGCGAAGTATGAGTCACTTATACAAAGGCGTTTACAAAGGCTTTCAGAAAAGCCGTTTTGAAGCGGAAATTGTCAACACAATAAATGCACTGCTTTGATTTTCCGAAATTCCCTTACCATTCGACCTTGTTTCTTTCGAAAGGACAAGTTATAATAGAACTTAGATAATAGAATCTGCTCTTGATTCTATTATAGAATTGCCCCAAAAGCAAAATTCTATAAAGCCTGTGCCCGGAAGCACAGAAACGAGGTATCTATGAAAAAATGGAAAAAAAGCGAAATTGTATTTCTTATTTTAATGACTGTCATTATCTTAGCCGCTGCCTGCGTGCTGTTTTTTATCTTTCGGGAATATCACACCGGCAGCGATACCTATGAATCACTGCAGTCCTATGTATTTCTTCCGGAGGAAACCCCGGAGCCGCCGTCTGATGCGTCTTCCGAAACCGAATCCGGCACGCAGCCTTCGCAGGCCTCCCCTTCACCGGATTCCGCCGGTGAATTTTATCTGGCAGCGCCGCCTGTTGTGGATTTCGACTCTCTGCGGGCCATAAACCCTGACTGTATCGGCTGGATATACAGTCCGAACACCTCCATCAATTATCCGATTGCCCAGGGGACGGACAATTCCTATTACCTGGATCATATGTACAACGGAGCAGCAAATGCCTGCGGCGCTATTTTCATGGATTACTTAAATCAGAATGATTTTACTGACCACAACAGTATCCTCTACGGACACCATATGAAAAACGGCTCCATGTTCGCCGGTCTTGCAGGCTATGCACAGCAGGACTACTATGATGCCCACCCCGCTCTCTGGATCATTACTCCCGGCGAGGCTCATCGGGTAAATCTTTTTGCGGGATTTGTGACCGATGCCGAAAGCGATGTCTGGCAGGTCAGCTTCGCAAATGATGATGACTTTCAGAAATGGCTGGACAGCGTATGCCGGAAATCCTATTTCAAAAGCGACATAGTCCCTACCGTAAATGACCATATCGTAACGCTTGCAACCTGCAGCTATGAAACAGCCACTTCCAGGTTCGTAGTGATGGGAATCATGGAATAACCAATGCAGCAGGGCAGCGTTCCCACAATTCATCACTCCCTAAAACACACTTTCGTCAAAGACAGGAAAAACCGGCACAATATGAATCACTGTGCCGGTTTTCTGTTCTCCAGGTTTTCCCTGAACAACTTACTTATTAATATTATTTTGCTTTACGGCGACGCTTTATTACAACTGCCGCGCCGATACCTGCCATCGCTATAACAAGTACACAGCCCACGGCAATACCGTCCATGTGGTCACCAATCTTGGGCGCATTGGTCTGCTGCGCCTGTCCCGACGAGCCGGAAGCGTTATTGTCGGAATTGCCGCCGTTAGAGCCGCCGTTTCCGCCATTATCCGGTGTGGATGTGGGCTCCTGTGTAGGTGCGGGTGTTTCCGTAGTTCCGGGTTCCTGCGTAGGCGCGGGTGTTTCCGTGGTTCCGGGCTCCTGCGTAGGCTCAGGTGTTCCAGGCTCCTGCGTAGGCATTCCGGGTTCCTGTGTAGGTATGGGCGTTCCGGGCTCCTGCGTAGGCTCAGTCACAGTCTCATCCAGATATGCGATTGCATAATAAGAGAACTTATCTGTCTTAAACCTCAGGGTTCCTGCTTTCTCATCATACACCACCTTTTCCAACACATCACATACACCTTCATGCTCACGAATGATAATGTATGTTCTCTTCACAGCCGCATTCGTGTTGATGAGTTCTTCGGGAAGCTTAACCTCCAACTCCACTTCATCCTTGCCCAGAGTCTTCACCTTTCTGGGATCCTTGTCGCCCACAATCAGGAGCAGGGAGATATCCATGTACAACCCTATATTATATTTCCCGGCTGCTTCTTCCATCTTCGCCGCAATTCCCTCTTCTTTTACACTCTCGGCAGCATCTTTGATCTGCAGCACCAGTTCAAAATTCGCGCCATCATTTATTGCAGCTTTTTCATCATCATCCAAAATATTATTGTCTGGATCAGTCAAAATATTTTTCAACTTACCTGCATCCGTTACAAACCCGGTGTCAGGTGCCACGTCATCCTTATCTACGCTGGGCTTAAACTCTCCCGGCTTCGTTGTATAGCTGATCTTCGGCGTAGGCAGTTCCATCGCCAGAACCTGCTCCTTATTATCCTCGCCCAGATAGAACCCTAAATGAGGCGGCTGATTGTAAGCCGTATTCTGGTTTGCAACAGCGTTGCGGTATACAGGATCCTGCATCAGGGTATAAATCGCATACTCTGTCTCGTAACCAGTCATGTAAATACGAAGCTCCGTATCATCCGAAGCACCGACCATGAACTCCTCACGCCAGTCACCGAACAGGTCGGCTGACAGGCTGGGCGTATTCTTGGTGGAATTGTTCGTATGTGTCCCCCCGAACACTTCCATGGTATTCAGTACATTATTTTCCCAGTCATACTTATAAACCGTCTGGTCTGTTCCGCCCGTTCCGTTATTCCTGCCGTCTGCAAGCTCGCTTAACAGATCGCCGTCCCAGTACACTCTCCAGTTGGTGGAGAAGTTTGAAGGAGGCACGCTCGCCTGCACCTGGCCCAGCATATTGTAGATTGTGCCCGTAGGGCCGCCCTCGTTATTCGGAGTATTTATCCAATACTCAAAGCCCGCGTTCGGCGTAATATTTGCGGCAACACCGCGTCCAATATCCGCAGGCTCCCTGTAAATCCCGTTGATACGGCTGCCGTTTGCCGCATTGGAAAGCGTGCCGTTCAACGTAGAACCCGCCTCCTCGGAAGGCGTAAATACATACAGCTGAGTGGGGTTGTTCGGGTTCATGACTGACAGGTGAATCGTGTCGGAATGGCCCTGCTCATCCTGCCCGTCAATGCCGTCCTTACACCATAATACGGTACCGTCATGATCTATGGCCAGTGCGCCGATTACTATCTCATCGAAGCCGTCCTGATCCATATCTCCGGTTGACACATTGTGATTGCCTCTGCCGGCATATCTCGTTCCGTTTTCTGCAATAAAGTTCCATTCCAGCTGCAGTTTACCATTTCTCAGGGTATAGGCCGCGATAGTAGTTCTGTTATAATATCCTCTGTTCAGCAGCACTGCCGGAATCGTCTCCGTACAGCCTGCATCATTCTGAGTCTTCGGCAGATAAGCAAGAGCAATGTTAAATCTCGATGCTCTGTTGCCCCAGTTATCTCCATAATCCTCAAAATCATCTACCTGATTCACATAATCAATCGTATCGATTTCTTCTCCGGTCAGACCATTGAATACGGTAACATACTCATTGCTGTCCACACCCACATGTCCTGTGGAAGCGATATTCGTTCCGGGAACCACGCTCTTGTCACCGATGTAAGAGACTATGGTGCTCTCGTCCGTCATGTCAAACAGTCCGTCTTTATTCGGCTTATAGCTGACAGTTCCGTCAGAAGTCTTAATGAAGAACTCTGCCTTTCCGTCCTCGTCCATATCATAGAGCATGAACTGGTTCCAGTGTGCACCGGAAGGCATCTCCAGACCCATATTCAGTCTCCACAGAGGAGTGCCGTCCATCTCGTAGAAGTCGAAGATGGTAGGCGCGGAAGGTCCGTCCTGCTTTCCCGAGTCAAAGGCGTCTGAAGGATACCACTTGATTACAAATTCATACTGTCCGTCGCCATCCACATCTGCCACACCGGCATCGTTGATGCTGTAAGCAGCCAGATTACCCTGGATATCAGGCTGAGGTTCCGGCTTCTGAAGCTTTATGGACAGGTAATTGTCTGCCAGGGCTTCCGTAGCCTCGCTTACAGTCGTTACGCCGTTCTGAATGATCTCCACCGAATACTTGTCTCCCGGCTTACCATCCTTATCCAGGTAGTTGGTCTTCGTGGTAATCGGCGTGGATGTAATCTTAACACCGTTGCGCAGTACATTGAACTGTACCCCTTTTCCGTACTCTTCCACAAACAGTCTCCAGGATACCAGGATTCCGGAACCGGTATTTACAGCTGACACGCCGCGGTCCAGATATTCCATGGAACGTACATATCCGTTGTAATTATTGCCCGGGGTTTCAAAATAGCTGACCCTGTAGTATACATCATATACATAACCTGAGTCTGCGCTGTGCTGTTCATTCGGAGTGATCAGGGCTTTATCAACCACAAATCTTCCCTCGGTATCCTCTGCAAGGTTCGCGCCATATACATAGATGCCTTCTTTTTCCGCGTCAAATGCACGGATAGCATTCCACTCTCCTACCGGTGCATCATACAGGATATCCCCTGTGTTCAGAATAACCGTTGCTTCCTTCGGCAGTTCATCCTTGCTCCAGCCCTCACCGTACTCCAGTTCCAGGGTAGGCGGATTATTCACGCTGGATACATAAGGCTTCTCGGTATAATTCATAGTGAAAGATGCATTCAGCTTAAAGTAATTGGTGTAGTTTCCTGTCACCAGCGGTGCCGTCCAGACATAAGCGCCTTCCTTTTCCGGATCAAATGTCGGTTCAGATGTCCAGTCACCTACTTTAATATCTACGGTTTTTTTGTTCCCGAGAACTGCCGTAACCGTCTCGGGGAACTTGTAGTTCGAATACAGTTCCTTTGTCATGTTGATATTTGCCGGATTTCTTACCGACACGATATCATTCTCATCAAACTTATCATAATCTACATAAATATTGTCCAGTGCATTTTCAGAATTATTGCATCCTTTCGGCTTACGCATTACAAGGACGGAAAGCCCGTTTGCATCAGGCGATATCGGAATCCCTGATTTCGTAAACGCAACCTTTGAATCCTCTTTGGATGTCACTGTGAGATCCGCAGTATGGTTAATATAATCAAAGGCAACCTTGACCGTAAACCATTTTCCAATCGCCCCTACTCCAGTACTCTCTGCGTTCTTTTCCGCAATCACACCCTCGAAAGCATCATCAATCACACTCGTATTATTGGCGTCCGATGCTGTATAGTACTTGATTGCACCGCTGCTGTCCACATAAACCGTAAAGTAATTCTGCTTTGCTGCCGGAGACATGAACAGCAAATCTGCATGCCCGCCGCCAACCTTAACAGGCATCCAGTCAAACTCCATGGTTGCTCCCTTTACGATATCTGCAGAAAGATCTAATCTGGATCCCCGTGGGTTATTATTCGTCACTTTTCCATAGAGATAAAGATTTCCGTCCGCCTCTTCCTTTATCGAAAATTCGTATCCGCCCGTACCGGAGTCTTTATCTACATCCTTGCCCCATACATCCCAGTCGATTTCCTTAAAGGTAAACTCGTTCTCATAGTCATGTTCAGACACATAGGAACCGTAATAGTTCATGGTATAGGAGACCTTGAGATTCCTGTGGTTGCGGTTATTTTCCGTTGCGGCAATATCCGCTGTCCAGACGTAAGACCCCTTGGTATCCACATCAAACTCCGGCTCGCATGTCCAGGAACCCGCATCCAGCGAAACCGTGATTACTCTGCCGTTTACCAGAAGAGCAGATACCTTGTCCGGATGCTGATAAGAACCGCTCTCCCACTGCTGCTTTGTCACGATTACAGGCTGAGGCATGACTACGGAATTGATATCCGTATCCAGGAAATCGGACCTGTAATTCATCTCGTAACTTACCTGCAGATTCAGAGGATTGGTGATGCTTCCATCCTCCGGCAGCTTAACATCTGCAGTCCAGGTGTAGCTTCCCCAGTCGTCCGCAACAAAGGTTTTGTCCGGTGTCCATGAATTTGCATCAATATCCAAAGTCGCTTCGGTTCCGTTGGACAGAACAGCTGTTACTTTGCTGTAATGAGCAAAACCTGCTTCATGATCTGCCTTGGTGGCCGTAACAGCTTCCAACTCACCTAATGATGCAATGTGCGGCGCTCTCTGGATGGCGCCTGCGTTGGTGTAGTTCATTGAAAAGTCGCCGATACCCATGTTCACGGTATATGTTTTTCCAGAGCCATTTCCTCCTGCCATATTCAGCATCAGGGTATCTACCTTGGTTGCCGCCGCATTGACATCAGCAGTTATGTATTCCTCACCGTCAATAAATATAGTTGCTTTCAAGATACTGAAATCCACACTGACTACCACATTATGCGCCGCTGCAGTCGTTAATGTCTTACTCGGAATTTTTGTGGGAGCCGTTCCCTGCACAGAGTAGTATACTGCTTCCGTTTCAGCAGTTCCACGAGCCTCTCCCATGTAGACAGACACAACTTCCACATCACCACTCTTCAAAGTGATTCCGGGTGTTCCTTTCCTGCTGTCAGATGTCAGCGATGTAGTGTACCATTTAAAGGATACTGTAGCCGTGCCCATATCCGGCAGTTCACCTAAAGATTTCGCTGCTGTCCTGGTGGCATATTTCTCGCCGTTCATCGCAAGATATTTGCTTCCGCCCGCTTCTGCAACGCTCAGCTTGCTTTCGCTTACCAGACTGCCGCTCCATCCGTCCAGTGTCCCGCAGTCCACCGTAACGGTTCCTTCCGCTGCTTCCTGCTCGGTCCAGCTCATGAAGAAGTCATCAATGCCCATATTAACGGAAGGTTTAGTTCCTTCTGTTATCATGGTTAAGCCACTGGCATGTGTAGTGGTAGACAGAAAATCTACATCTGTTACAGCATCCTCACCATCCAGTTTGACAGCCAGCTTATGTGCTGTAAAATCAAAAGAAAGTTCCACTGTATGCGTTGTATTTACATCAATCTTCTTTCCTGTATCAACTTTATTCTCAGAACCGTAAACCGTATAATACAACGGAGTTGTATTCTGCTTACCCGTCTCTTCACGAATATCATTCAGAAACAACGTTACAATTTCATTTGTTCCGTCTGTAATGCGGATACCGGCATATCCCTCATTGCTTGTGCTTGAAAAAGTCGTTGTATACCATTTAAATGATATCGTTGCACTTCCCATCTCGGGTGCATCCGCTATCAGCTCCTTCGATGTCGTTCTTGCCGCTTCTGTAGTAGTCAGCTTAAGATACTTATTTCCGGTTTCATCTTCTACAACCCCTAAAGTACCTTTGCCGGGAACCTCCATCCCCCAGGTATCTGTCACTGACTCGAAATCCTCAGCAATAAAGTTCCCTTCCAAGGCATCGCCGCTACTGACAGTAGCAGTACTGCTATAAACACCCATTGCCGCCGAACTATCGTCATCAGCCGCTAAATCCTCAGCTGCTTCGCTGTCATCATCTGCCACATCCGTTTCGCTGCTGCTCTCCGTTGCTGCAGCATCCTGCACGCTGTTACTTTCTGAGGCAGCGTCTTCCGCACTGCCGCCCTCCGCTCCTGCAGCCTCTCCCGTACCGCCAGCATCCTCACCAGATTCCGCCACAGCACTCTCCTGGGAAGGAGCAATTCCTCCAACGTCCAACTCACCGCTTGCGCTTACACCTATGACAGGCGTTACGGCAAGGCAGGCAGACAACAGGAACGCAATCAATCGTTTCTTTCGCATACTTACCTCCTACACAATAAAAATTTTTAATCTTAGAAAGATTACCTTAAGAAGCATTCTTATTCCTGCTTTGTCTCAAATGCCTCTTTAGACTAATTTTTCCCTCCTTTCCATACACTTTTCTGTTAATTTATACAATTGTGACAAGCTATCATAATAATTATCATATAATCAATTACCATTTTCTAAGCAGTCAGCAATAAAAATTATGCAAAATCAACCATTAATTCCTCCATGCCCTATGCACAATCCCTTTTTTATCCGCACTTTCTTTCTATTCCTTATGCAAAATGTCCTCATTTTCTCTGATTTTTTCCCATTTGATAAATGCCGTCATTCTTATCACGATACAATCCGGCAATTGGCTAAAAAAGTTTGCAAAAAAGCTTCTGGTCAGATTTGACATAAAAATAGCGGGAATCCATTAAAAATCATGGGTTCCCGCACATTTTATGCTGCACTTCAATGAAACTTACTGGGATATTACAGGAACCGCTTCGCAACCCCTGTAACCGAAAGTAAACTATAACGAAAGACCGCCAGCCCTATACGCTCACTTTAGACAGATAAGAAAATTCTGGCGGTCTTGAGTATAATTTCAGAACAAAATTTTACTCCTGTCACATCAAAATAAATCACAAGCCTGCTGAGGACTTATCAGGCTCGGCATTTTCCGACAATACCTCAATGACGATGGAAAGCGCCCGCACTGTCGTCTCTAACGGCATACCGGACGCCTGTTCCTTCACCTGCTCCGGCAGACAGGGAACGTGAATAAAGCCCACCCGGGTTTCTGTCCCTTCATAATAATGCCGCAATGTATAGAATAAATCGTTACACACATATGTTCCGGCAGAATAGGAAACTGTGCCGGAAATATCGTTCGCTTTAAGCGCATCTACCATCTTTCGTACAGGAACAGACGCAAAATAGGCCACGTCTCCGCCTTGCACCACCGGTTCATCCTGGGGTTTATTTCCGGCATTGTCTTCCATGGAGGCATACCGCAAATTGACAGCCACCATCTCCGGCGTAACCGCACTCCGCCCACTAGCCTGTCCTATGCAGAGAATGACACCCGGGCACAGCATCTCCGCTTCCTCCAACACCCGTTCTGCTGCTTTTCCGAAAACCGTGGGAAGTAAAAGCTTCGTCAGGTCATAATCCCCAATCCTGTCTTCAAGTCTGCTCACTGCCTCCCAGGAAGAGTTGATGATATCTTTGCCAAAAGGTTCAAAGCCCGTGATCAGCAGTTTTTTTCTCATAATCCGTACCTCGTATTTATATAATACTTTTTAAAACAGGGAAATGCTCCCACTCCAGTGCACCGCTGGTTCAAAACAGAACAATAAACTGATTCTTCCCACTGCAGGTTACTCTTTCTGGTCACAGAAAAGTGCACGAAAACACCACCTTTTTCGTCCTATTCCTCCTGCTTCCGGTACTGTACCGGCGTCATCCCATAACTCTTCTTGAAAAGCCGGTTAAAATGCTCCACATTCTCATACCCGACTTCCGCCGCCACCGTCTCCACGGTCTGTTCCGTCTCCCGCAGCAGCGTCCGCGCCTTCTTCATGCGCTCTTTCCTTACAGCCTCCTGGAATGTCATACCCGACTTTTCCTTGATGTACTTGGACAAATAAGGTTTGGACAGATGGAACTCCTCCGACAGGGCATCCAATGTTACATTCATGTAGTCATTCTTGATAAAGCTGATAATCTCTACAATGCGCTCTTCCCTCCCCTCGGTAATATGCTGCTCCACAGCCAGCTTATTCGCAGCGGAAACCAGCGCCGCAATGGAAGCTTTGATGATATCCTCATCCACGCCTACGCCCCAGTAAAACTTGCCTTCACACAGAATTGCCACGTAAGCCGCCGCCTTTGAGCTGGACCCCTTGGAAATGGCATGTTCCTCATACACCGACAGCTGGTAACTGATGCCGAAATAAGTCTTGATGGCATTGCTCACTGCATCCAGACGTCCGTTTCCGCCTGCCCGGATGACTCTCGGCTCCCCGTTCTGCTCTATGGTAACCTCCGCCTGAATGCCCTTCTCCTGCCGGAAATGGCACTCTGGAACACTGAATACCGTGTGGCGGTTAATGTAATTTTCCTCGAAAATCTCATATATCTCGGCAGGATGCAGTTCCTGATGCCGCCTGTCAGATACGCCCTTTACCAGATATCCCACTTCCTCCTTCATGGCCGCCGGAAGCGAGAAGCCGAACTGCTGCTTCAGTACAAATGCCACACCACCCTTACCTGAGACGCTGTTGATACGTATCACATCCGACTCGTACTCCCGTCCCACATCTTCCGGGTCGATAGGCAGATAAGGCACATCCCAACGGTTTCCGCTCTTTCCTTCCTTCAGCCAGTTCATACCCTTGCTGATGGCATCCTGATGGGAACCGGAAAATGCGGTAAATACCAAATCTCCCGCATAAGGCACCCTCTCATGTACCCGCATACCCGTAAAGCGCTCGTAAGCCTCCCGAATCTCCATAATATTGGAAAAGTCCAGCCCGCTGTCCACGCCGTGGCACATCATATTGATGGCAACGGTAACGATATCCACATTTCCGGTGCGCTCGCCGTTGCCGAAGAGGGTTCCTTCCACCCTGTCCGCCCCCGCCAGAATGCCGAACTCCGCATCGCTGACACCGCAGCCGCGGTCATTGTGAGGATGGACGCTGAGCACCACATTTTCACGATATTTCATATGTTTATGCATGTATTCCACCTGGCAGGCAAACACATGAGGCATTGCCACCTGAACCGTGGTAGGCAGATTGATGATAGCCTTGTGTTCCGCGTCCGGCTGCCATACATCCAGAACAGCGTTGCAGACCTCCAGCGCGTACTCCGGCTCTGTCTGGGAGAAGCTTTCCGGGCTGTACTCGAAGGTAAAGTTCCCTTCCGTGGCTTCCGCCATCTCTTTTAAAAGCTTTGCACCGTCCACCGCCAACTGTTTGATGGCATCCTTATCCTTCTTGAAAACCTGCTCACGCTGCTCCACAGAGGTGGAATTGTAGAGATGAACCACCGCGTGGGGTGCTCCCTTCACCGCCTCGAAGGTCTTGCGGATAATATGCTCCCTGGCCTGGGTCAGTACCTGAATGGTCACGTCATCCGGTATCATATTCCGCTCGATGAGCGCACGGATAAAATTGTATTCCGTATCGGAAGAAGCCGGGAAACCAACCTCTATCTCCTTGAAGCCAATCTTCACCAGTAATTCGAAAAATTCCAGTTTATCTTCCAACGGCATGGGGTCAATCAAAGCCTGATTGCCGTCCCTCAAATCCACGC
>OFFJ01002777.1_pt1 | contig 10844 bp, 8 predicted proteins | sample 1521261 | NCBI WGS metagenome assembly OFFJ01 (sample SAMEA3504122, study PRJEB24116) | mouse gut metagenome | biome: mouse gut; feature: mouse-associated habitat; material: faeces | place: Denmark | collected 2011 | reverse complement strand
CATCAATGGGAAAAACTACCTTGGAGATGGGTGGTTGAACGCACCCTCTCCTAGCTCAACCACTCCAGACACCTCAGTAAAGATTATGAGATTTCCGTCTCATCTGCTGAGACCATGGCCATTATTTCTCACTTTCACACTTTGCTCAAACGCTTATGAATACAGGTTCTTATAACAGATTTGCCTTTTCCTTCATCTTCTCCCGCGTGGGATTGGTATACAGCAGAGTGGTTTGGATATTAGGCCCTGCCTGGTTCGCTACCTCGTTGGTGCTATAGCCTGCCTCAATAGCGGTAGAACAGAAAAAGTGGCGGAGGGTATGGGGTGTGATCGTACTGGAATAAGCGTTGAATATGCGATTGACCTGTCCTCGGCTCAGTGCCCCACCGCGGCGGCTGAGAAAGAGATATGGGCTGCCGGTATCAGGCCGTTCCTCCAGATAGTTCCTGACAGCTTCAATTACCTTGTCCCCGATAAAAACGACTCTTGCTTTAGCGCCCTTGCCCTGCTGAACGGTAATTTCCTTATCTGTCAGGGAGACATCCTCCGGCAGAAGCGCCAAGCACTCGCTGATCCGCAGCCCGGCGTAGGCCAATACCGTGACAATCGCATAGTTGCGGTTCCCGCTGCCTGCCAGCACCCGCCTGCGGAATGACTCGACCTGCTCCCGGCTTACGATGCTTGGATTTGCGTATGCCGTCTGCACCTTCAGATAGTCGCGCTTGCCGAGGATCAGATCGTTCTGGATACCAGTCTGGATCAGGAACTCATTATAATATTGTAGCGCAGCCAGTTTGGAGTTCACAGAGTGATTGGCCAGTTTTCTCTTTGTGCGCAGACCTGCTAACAAAAGTCAAGGGCTAAATTGAAGAGAACCGCTTTTTTTAGGCCCCGCAAAAAGGGTACAGAAAACCAGGCCACCGCCATTGAAAATTTTTGGCGCTGGCCTTGGATAAGCGAATCTGAGGTTGGATGTTAGGCTTCGAGGCTGTCCAGATGCCGCTTCACGGTGGCGTAGTAAATGCGCAGAAGCTTGTTGGCGGAGGCTATCATGTAGACGCGATAAGGCTTGCCCTCAGCACGCTTCTTGTCCATGAACTGGTACACAGGCTCATCGGCAGGAGAACGCCGGAGGATTGTACTCATTACCAGGAGCAACGTCCTGCGTAGAGCGAAAGATCCGCGCTTGGATATACTGCGGCTACGGACTTCCATCTGGCCGGACTGATACGGCGGTGCGTCAATGCCTGCAAAGGCCACCAGCGCTTTCTTAGAGTGGAAGCGGCGCACATCGCCGATCTCTGCCATGAGTTGGGGACCGAGGGCAGGTCCAACGCCGAACATCCCCATCACAACAGGATACTCCGGCAACGATGCCGCCAGGGACTGCATTTCGTCCCTGAGCGCGGCCAAGGCGGCAGAAGCGGCCCGAAGCTGGGACACTGCCTGATCCACCAGGAGTTTGGCGGTATCAGTCCTTGGCATGACACTGAAATGTCCACAGGCGGAGGCGTAGATGTCAAGCGCTTTGTCCTGGCTGAAGTTGTAACCGTGTTTCTTGCACCATTGATACTTGGCTGTAAACGCTTTTTCGGACAGCCCGCAGACACATTCGCAATGCGGGAAAGCCGCTACAAAATCCACCCACTTCTCGCTGCCGTCCGCCCTGGCAGGACTGGTAAACAGGCGGTTTGCATCTGGGAATGCGGTGTCAAGCAAGGAGATCAGATTATTTTTGAGCATGGTCTGTACCTTAGCACATTGCTGGTACTGCCGGTACGTGGTTTTCAGCATGAGCCGCACTTCATCCTCCGGGATGTACTTGGGCAGCGCCAGCCAATGGTCGAGGCCATAGTTGGACAGCTTGATCGCGTCCTTCTTATCGGTCTTGGCCCGCCGCAGGCTGTTGTTCCCGTAACCATGCACCAGCATGGCATTCACCACGGAGACATAAAACCCGGAATCGCAAAGGAAGCTGGCCACCGGCAGGTGATAGTTTCCCGTGGCCTCCATCACCACGCGGGTCTCGCCATCCAAGTCACCCAGCAGCCTTGACAACTTGCGCAACTCAGCATCGTTGTGCGCCACCTCAAAGGGCGGGATCACCAGTTCTCCCAAAGGCCGCATGACGGCGATCATGCTCTTGCCTTTGGAAACGTCAACGCCTACACAGTTCATGTTCATTCCCCCAATACAAATTTTGCAACCGGAACCCATCTTTTTCTCGCTGCCGATTCAATCTATTGGGTGACGCGAACTCAAGGCTCAACCTGCTTAAACCGAATGCCGCAACAAGAGGATGACTGACAGTCTACCATGCGGACTTCACAGCCCAAGAAAGGAGTGGTCAGCCAGTTGCTCCCCTTATTGTAGCTTTGGCACGAGACGGACGAAACCCCCGGCTGGCTGCCGAGGGTTCCAACCAAATTATATTGTAATAGGAGGTATTATAACATAGTTCGGTCCATCGTCCAACCCATCATTTCCATAACGACTTTGCTCAAATTGCGCATAACCAACGCCGCAATTTCAGTGTTTTCGTCATTTGAATATTATAATCATTTTATAGAATCCCATGTTTCTCCGCCTCCTGGTTTCGTATGAGAGAAGTACATCTAGCCCCGCAGTACACCGTCGTAGTTTTCACCGTCCGACCACTCAGGCACAGCATAACGATGGACAGCAAGTTGCAATTTTGGACCGGATCCACAGTCTAATATTTACTCGTCATTGGTTTAAAGCCCAGTCGATAATACTCTTTTCAAGAATCGCAGTCGATGGTAGTGAACTGCCAGCATTTTTCAGAAAAAAACGTCGCTCTTCCGGTATGAGAATGGAGCAGGCAACCAAATACGCTCGTTTGGTCCACTCGGACATTGAGGGATATTGCTCTTTCAATTCCCGGATGAAAGGCACCGCGTGATTTCGATAGGCGCAGAGAATGACCTTGCGGCGAATATTTTCAGATGCGGTCGGGTACATAGCTGCAAGGGGGACGATGTGATCCATCTTTGTATTCTTTACAAAGAGGTTCAATACAGTAATTTGAAAGAACTCGTTAGATTTGAAGAGTTCGGTCTGCATGAGGGCCAAAGCTTTGCTGCCCAGTTTATCCCACGCTCCATCATACATGTCTGAGGCGGAAATCAAATACTGGCACACATCGCTGATTGCAGGAATAAGCTTGTCCATATTCTGGACGCAGTATTCAATAGCGGAAGGCGTCCCGACCTGGGTAAATCGGCGGAACAACCAGCGCAAACGAGGGTAATCCGGGTATGTAGGCTCAATATACTTTTCAATCAGACGCTCAACGCGCTCTTTTGAAAAAATGCACTGTTCTTCTACTGTGAGACTATGGTGTGGGATTCTGATATACGGGTTGTCGCTGGAATAGGATCGAATGATTTCCAGCATTTCCTCCTCCTGGATGTCCATGGGATTATCCGCGATCATTTGCCGGGCATACTCTATGAACGCATCGTGAGAGTACAGACGGGTCTTTTGCCGCTGTAGCATTAGACGTTGATTGCTGTCCAAGATGCCGGCGATGGAATAGGTCTTTGCCCGTGCGTCCGTCTCATCCTTGGCGAATACGATGATGTCATCCGCATAGCGGCAATAATCGATGCCTTTCAGGGTCAAGCTATCATCGATTGGAATGAGCGACATCTCAGCCAGCAAGTGGGATGCGTGGGGGCCGATGGGGATCCCACGGGACATCTTTTGTGTCACATACTCCAGCAGGCGCATAATCGACTTGTTGACCTCATTGGGAAACCCTACCGCTATCATCATGTTTTCCAGCGTGTGATGATAGATTTGATTGTAAAAATCAGAAATATCCAGGCATGCGACACACCCGCTTGTCTCCGCTTTTCGCAGGTTTGCCAGCCAGAATTCTTTCCAACTGTCCGCCCGGCTATAGAGTGTTCCGTCAACTTCCGGAGCAAAACGGTAGCTGAAAACTCTGCCCTCCGCAATCGGAACACGTTTTGCCTCGATCAACCCACCAAATTCATATATGATGGCGGACAACATTATGCTGTCCAGCGGATCGAGCTGCGTAATCATCCGGTATGACAATTCGCCCTTTGGGACCATGAAACGCCGCGATGGATGCCAGGAATATGCACCCCAGATCCACATCTTTCAGAAGTTTGACAATCTCGGCTCTTTGCTGATTCACAATCTCGATCTCAATGGGTTCCGGGAACAAATCGGTATCATTCTCCCTTTGGAGGTGCGTGAGGGCCCATTCAAGAGATGCTTCTGACAACTTCATAAAATCACCTCTGGCAGTACAAATCTCAATCGGAATTGACCCACTTTGCTTCTTTGCTCTGGAAGAACTTCGTTTGCGGGCAGCAAAGTTTAACAGCAAGCGATTCATGTACACTTGAACGTTTTCTATTCGTCAATGTCCTGTGCAGGTCTTACAGATCTTTTGCTGATATAGCCAGAGAGACATTCGTCCGTGTCTGGGTTGGTGACCTCTACCAGATAGTAATACGGAGCGTCTCCGATGACAGTGAAGGTTTCACCTTGCTTGACTTGACAGACGACAGCGGCTTTGCTGGTGGGTTCTTCCCGGAGCATGGAATCCCTCAGTGTGGCTGCTCCCCAGCAGAGCGACTGCCAAATCAGCTGCGAGATCACGGTGGTAACGATCAGCTGAACAAGACCGGCGACAATGGGGTTGCGTGCCTTCCAGGATTGTATCACATCCATCATCCGCTGCTGCCAATTCTGTGGATCTTCTGCGGCCTCAGACAGCTCTGCGGACAGCTGCTCGGCCTCCTTCTCCGTCAGTGCGGGGACATCTTCAGGCAGATCATATTTTGGGATCTCAAGATCAGCGAAAGCGCCCAGACTGTCGGCCAGGGTGGATACCATAGCGGCCCGTGTCAGATTTGCGCAGGAGGACTGGATCAGGTCCAGCATCGTTGTTTCGAGCTTGGGGACCGCCCAGCTTTGGTACTGGCTGGTGATCGACTGTATGGCGGGGCTCCATATATCGTTAATACGCTGCACATTTTGCGCAACGGTTTGAAGCTGTGGGATCTGCCAAGGGCGTTGCAAATCATTCAACGCGTTCAATTCCTGGAGCCAGGCCGGCACCGCCGTCTGCGAAAAGGGTCGCAGTGCCCCTTGAAGTGCATTCAGTGCAGACAGTACCCCCACGGGAACACCGGGGTCCATCCAGCTCTGCAGGCCTATCATCTGCTTTACCATCGCGTTATCAAAATTATAGGCAGAAGAGATCGTGGCCATATCTAATATCCCCTATCCTCCGCATAAATGGAACACATCGATTCCATGTATGCGGTGATTTTATACTTCAACCGGTGTAATGGAACGCAGGCAACCTGTCATCTGTGTTCTACCAGTTCCCTTATTCTCATTGCAGTATAGCATACTATGTCGTGAAATGGAATATCTAACTTTTTATCACATATGTGTCCAGAAGCTGGTTAGAATTTACCACCGTCGGCTTTTTTTATGAAATTATGCTCTTTCACCGTCCCTTGCCTGTTCGAAAATCTCTCGTAGCAGATCATTCTCCCTCACTTTGAAAAGATGTACTTTTTGAGCAGAAACGGGACAAATACTCGGCAGTTATTTCGCTTTGATCTTGGCCCTTTTAGGTAGCCAGGGCCGCAGTTACCCCGGAAGTCAAAGCACTATTAGGCAGTTCCGGGTATCTCAGAAATTATGCGCAATGATGCGGCGAAGTTTTTGAATTTTGAGGTTGTTGAAATACAAATGTGGACAGGCAGAAACAGAACCTCCATAATATAGAGAGCTTTTAGAAAATGGAGGATGTGTTATGCGGACACTATCATCACAAATCACCGATTATCTTGAAATAGGCGAGTACGAAAAGCAACTATCACCAGATACGATAAAAGCCTACCGTATCGATCTGCGGCAGTTTGTAAACTTTACAGACGGTGCATGGGCGGATAAGGATATGCTGAATCAGTACATCAAATACCTTAACCAGAACTATGCTCCTCGATCTGCCAAACGTAAACTGGCAAGTGTTCGGGCTTTTTATCATGAGATGAAAATTAGTGGAGAATTAGAAGAGAACCCATTTGACAAACTCCACATCCGTATCCATTCACCTCAGCAGCTTCCGCGAGTCATTCCTGAGCAAATCGTGCAGGCCCTTTTGCAAAGCGCATATGATGCTTACACGCAGGGGTGCCGGGAGGTCCTTCGGGATATCCTGGTGCTGGAACTATTGTTCAGTACGGGGCTTCGCGTATCGGAATTGTGTGCGTTGTCACAGGATACGTTTCTGCTAAGCGACAGCGGACTTCGTCTTATAGTTAAAGGTAAGGGCAGGAAAGAGCGAATCATTCAAATTACGACTACCGAAGTGCTCCGGCTTGCAAAGATGTACTGTAATGCATTTTCTAAGGAAATTCAGGAACAGGGGACAATTTTATTCAACCGGCGGGGACGCCCCCTTTCTCCACAGCCAGTCAGACGGATTATTAATAGATATCTAAAGCGAATTGAATCATCCAACCATATAACGCCTCATATGTTTCGACATACATTTGCCACCTCGCTTTTAGGAGCCGGGATGGATATACGGTACATTCAAACCCTGCTGGGCCATAGCTCCATTTCTACTACGCAAATCTACACCCACGTATCATCCAAGCAACAGACCTTACTACTGGCTGAAAAGCACCCAAGAGGCAAGATGTCATTCTCACTCAGCTAATTTGCCAAAGGCCACCAGATTCTGGTGGCCTTTGCCCATACGATAGATAATCTCAAATTATCAATTATTCTATGAGAAGGAAAGTTGAGAAGTACAATCAAACCTACTACGAAAGAGGGCTGGCAGTGATGGGAAAAGGCACGTTTCAATATGATGTAGCGTTATCATTTGCTGGCGAACAGCGAGAATATGTGAAACAGGTTTCTGAGTCCTTAGATAAGCTTGGAATATCTAATTTCTATGATTACAATGAAAAAGCGAACTTGTGGGGGAAAAATCTAACGCAATACCTCCAGAATGTATATTTCCGAGATTCCAGATATTTTGTCCCCTTTATTTCTTTAGAGTATTTGCATAAAGACTGGCCGCAGTTGGAATTCAAATTCGCCCTTGACCGAAATATGCAGGAACACGCCTCGGATTTTCAACAATATGTCTTGCCAGTGTATTTCTGCGATTATCACAGTGTAGATGTTCCCGGCCTCCCTAAAAGCGTAGGTTATGTTGATGGGCGAAAAACCTCACCTGCGGAACTTGCCGGTTTGTTGGCTGAAAAAGTCCGCGGCACGAAGCCTCCTGCTCCGCAGCTGAGCCGGTCTGTGCAATGGGATGTTCCTGCAGCCATGCCATCCTTTCATACGGAGGAATTTGAAACGCTTAAAAATAGGTTTTCATCCTTTCTCGCTTCTGACATTCCAATCCTGTATGCTTTTGGCGAGCACGGTGTAGGAAAGAGGACCCTCATACGCGAACTTCTCCATGACTATCCAGGAATTTTCTATGTTGCACCGATTCCTTCATCTGCTTATCCCTATGAGCCTCTCGTTAGAGCGCTGCATTGCCAGGATGACATTTTGTTTGAATCCAATGATTTGAACTTTGATGAGCGGCTGATGCAGAAGATCCTGTCTGTGTGTGGAGAGAAGGAGGGGCATCTCTTTTACTTTGAAAACGTAGAAAGCTATCCACAGGCACTTTTCGATTATACAATACATATCACCCGGCAAATCTGCAGCCTCTCAAAACATGTCCGGACAAAAATTATTTTTGAGTACGATAACAATAGTGGAACCGACTATAGCGATAAAATCCTACAGTTTTCACCGTTGCAGATCAAATCCTTCCCGATAATGCGGATGACCTCCCAAGATGTTCGGCGGTTCTTGGTAAATGAACTTAACATTGCCTTCAAAAGACAGGAGGACCTTGATTACATTATTTCCGCCTCCTGTGGAAATTTTCTCTATCTAAACTCAATTATTAATTTTCTAAAAATGAAAAAGTATCTGCGCGGCGATAGTGGACAAACTGTTTGCTGTGAAATTCCGGAAGGTCTGCTCAGCGAAGTGCTTCACAGCTATATCATGCATAGATATCATCGCTTAGATCCCATGCTTAAAGATATTTTAGCCAAGTCCACTGCTATCGGCTGCGTTTTTAAAGAGGAATTGCTACGTAAGCCTTTCGACGTTCCAAACGCAGACCAGCTGCTGCAAAAAATTGAAGAGATTTCACGACTGATTAAGCATGAGCAGAGCGGAATTTATACATTTGATTCCATTGATTCCTATAATCTTATTGCCTTGACAATGTCAGAACCGGAGATCAGAAAGTATCACGAAATATTGGCGGAATATTTCAAAAGGACTCTTGAAAATCAGCTTCAGCTCAAGGGCAGGCTGCGACCAGAAGAAGGGCTCAGCTTTTACCGCTCGATAGCAGTCCACTACCAGCTTAGCGGCCAATACCAGAACTCCGTTGGCGCATATGCCAATTTAATATCTTATCGGATGGCTATGGCCGACTACACGGGTGCTCTTGTGGATATTTCGACAGCACAATCCTTATGTGACATGTTTTGCGCGGGTTCTTTGCTTTCCCAGCTGCGTTTGATGGAGGCAAAATGTCAAATGGCTATGGGAAGATATGAACAAGCGTTGGCCCTTATCGACCAATACAAGGCCGGCCAGGCCGATAAAAATCTGAAAGTTGACATCGCCCTGGACAATGCGTATTGCCTGTACATGCTGGGGAAAAACCGCCTGGCGTTGGAGGAAGTCCTTCATGTCAAAGCGTTCTTAGAAAAGAGTGCGAAGAAAAATGCGCCGGCTTATTATCGTGTCCTGTCATTCTGTGCATCGATTTATGACGCCATAGGCTCTGAGCGCGAGAAGAAGTCCTATTTCATCCAAACACTTAACTTTTGTAAGCAGTCGAATCAGGAGCAGGAATACTATGAAACGCTGAAAAAAGCCAGTATGGTATTCGGAGAAGAATTGGCTATCCCAATGTACCGTGACGCCGCAGACTATTTCCGGGCAAATCAGCAGGTTAAAAATCTGGCGGAAACTCTGCACAATCTTGCCACGGATTTGTTATATTTGGACCGCAGAAATGAAATCAGCCGGCCGCTGCAGGAAAGTCTCTCTCTTTTCCGTTCCTATGGCAGCACCATGATCCTGTATCCCCTGAATACAAGCGCGTTGTGCAAATACCTGTTTGAAAGAAATTTCTCCGATGCAATTGCAGAATTACAGCAAGCGCTGACTTATCAATGTGAACCATTTTCGGAAATTACTGTGCGAACCAATATTGCCCAATGTATGCTGCAGGCAGGAAATATTGCGGAAGCCAGAGAGCAGCTCGAATTGATCGACAGTTCCATTGCACATTGCGGGGAGAATCGTATCCCGGTCTATCAAGTATACCACGAAATCAACTGGGCGCTGTATGCCTATCACAGCAATGACCTACATGGCTGTAACGAGCATCTGCGCCGCTGTGGAAAGCTGAAGGAAGTTGAACCGCGCTTCCGATACCTCCAAAAACAGATGCTGCACCGTGTCAGAAAGGAATTAGGGCTTCCGTCCGTGTCCACCTCCAATGTGCCGCCAAAACCCATACTGAAATTATGCGTGGACAACATGATGTATTTTGTAACCGTACGCTTCTATGAATAACACTACACTTGAATGGGTTTTCCATCAAAACGCTGTATAGAACGGTACAAAATGGATTCAAGCACACGGCCCAGGTCCCGTCCATTATACGAACAGCATTTTGCAAAACCACTTTCTTCATCAATGCTGGGAAGAGGATTCAGCTCCAAAAAGTAGATTTCTCCATTGGAGTCCATCCGGAAATCTCCGCGATTGTAGTCCAGACAGCCGGTAAATTTATGGAGCTGCAGAGCTGCACTCTCCATGGCACACTTTGCTTTTGGAGGAAGCTCCGCTGGAATTTTAGTGCAAGTGTCCGTGAATTTGTCTTCCACATCAAAAATACGGATGGGGGAACCGTCCCTCCGTACGACCTCCACAACTCCGATGACTTCTGTTTCCTCACCGTCGTTGAGAAGTGCCACGTTGAATTCCCGACCCTCTATGTATTTTTCACAAAGAATCGTCTGACGGTATTCCTGGAGGAGCTGGCGGCAGCATCCGCACAGGTCATCCTCCGTCATGACCAGACTTACTCCAGAACTACTTCCCTCATAATTAGGCTTCAGGACCCACGGCCCTGGGAACGTTTTCCATACGGTTTTCGCATCTTCTATGGAGGTAATGACGCGGTATGGAGCTGTACGTATTCCAAGATGTTCCGCTATAATCTTCATATGCAGTTTGTTGAGGGTAAGGCTTAAGCCGTACGCATCAGAACCGGAATACGGGATATGGTTTATCTCCAGTAAAGAGGGAATCCACGCTTCTCGGTTTCGGCTGTTGATACCCTCTGCGATGTTGAATACCGTATCAATATGAGGGAGTTTTCCGTTAGAAAGCATGTTGTAAAGTTTTTCATAATTCCCAATCAGAAATACTTGATGTCCCAGTTCCTCAAGCAAAGATTTGACAGAAGCAACTTCTGCCAAGGTGCTGAAATCCGAGTGGCGCCAATCCTGCGAATGGAAATGATAGTCCTCCTTTACATCATATGTAAAGCCAATTAATAGTGAGGGCTTCAAACTTGTCACCTCCTGTGTGAAATTGGTAGAATGAGCGATAATTTGAGATTATCCACCATTATTTTACATGATTCCTCGCTATAATACAAGTCCCAATTTGGAATCAAATATCCGCTCTCCCTTTTTATGGTATAGAAG
>OFFJ01002776.1_pt1 | contig 10844 bp, 7 predicted proteins | sample 1521261 | NCBI WGS metagenome assembly OFFJ01 (sample SAMEA3504122, study PRJEB24116) | mouse gut metagenome | biome: mouse gut; feature: mouse-associated habitat; material: faeces | place: Denmark | collected 2011 | reverse complement strand
ACGCCTTATCCGAAATCTTGGACATATCCGGATGATGATATGTATGATTGCCCACAGTATGGCCGTCGGCTTGTGTCAAGACATACATAACTCTAAATTGCAGAAAACTTATCTGTTGGTAATTATTTTCCTATATATCCCAAAATCCCTAATCCATGCTCTATATCAAAAATGAAATGGATTCTTTTCATATGGAACTCTAAACACCTTCCATCTACACAGATCACACTGATTACATCCGTTTGAAAGTTATCCTCCCGCAGCTTTGTCCACAACATATACAAATTTCCTGCCGCAGGCAACGTCATAATCATAATATCTGCCCGCTCTGCAAAAAAATGCTGGCTGATGCTTTTAAAGATATTTTCTTCTGTCTTTTCCCCCTCATAAATGATAGCAATTTTCTTTTTCCTATTCCTAACCATTAAATGCTCCCGCTTTATACATTTTCTGTAAATTATGAGCCCCCCGCAGCGCCTTGTCCGTCAATTCTGAAAACGGGCGGATTCTGTTATCCTCCAGTTTAAAAATGCAGTCAGGCCGCAGCAAATCATTAGACATCAAATCCGTATTATGGGAAGAAATGACAGCCTGCACCTTCGGTATTTCGATTATTTTTCTGACAACTGCCTTCGCCAAATCTGTATGGTAAAATGCATCAAACTCATCCACATAGATAAAAGAGCATCTTTCAATCTGCATATACCAGAGAAAAAAGAAAATAAGGGATCTTGTCCCGCTTGATACCAGGGAAGACAGCCTTACTTCCCTCCCCCCCATTCTGCAATATATACTTTTTCCCTCATCACCATCCTTCACCAGAAGTTGATAACAGATTCCCATGTCCTGGAGAAATGCCTGCAGCTTCTCCACAGCGCCGTCTCTTCCAGCAAGTGCCTCAAAGAGATTTCCCCCTATGTTTGAAAAGCCCATGTACCGGTTTCCTTCTGTGCTGCTAAACCAGAGCATATGATTGACAAACTCCATGAATTGATAGAAGACCCTGCAGGTACTATCCTCTTTGTCCAAAACAGTATTTGCATATACATACTTCACAAGAGAGATGCTTCTGTCCCACTTCTCCAAATCCAGCCTTTCAGCTCCGCTTAATGCAATACTTGCCTGTTCAGGGTTGTTCTCCAATATTTTCTTCCCGTCCACAAATACTTGTTCGCGTATAACCAAATCCACATTTGTCTTCTCATAGCAATACCTCAATTCATGCGTTTCAAATAGAAAAGAATATTCAAAGAATACGGCCGTATTCTCACTATAAAGGTTTGAATACAAAGCCGTCCTTTTTTTTACTTTATCTGTCAAATGCCAGATGATATCGAATATGGCATATCCCAGATTCGTCTTTCCGCTTGCGTTTTCACCAACCACCAGGCAGTCCTTGATAATGCCATTTTTTACCAATTCTCTGTTAAATTCGTAATTTTTTGAAGTTCTGAACGAAAAGAAAAGTTCGTCACGGAAATTTTTATAGTTGCGAACCTTAAATTCCTGAAGCATGCGTTTATCCTCCTGCTACGCAAAGAACAAATCCCTCTCAACTCTTGTTTCTGAAAAAATGATTGGCTAATTTCTATAATCTATTATACACTTCTTTTCTCAAATTACAACTTCTTCGGGAATTTTTCTGCGGCTATTCTGTATCTTTTCTGCGCCTTCCGGGGCGGGGTCCAATTGCGTCAAAGAAAGGAGCCAAGAGGTTCCAACTCCTGGCTCTGTCCCTAATCAATCAACCAGGTCCGAAAGCGGCCGGAAGGTATACCCCATTTCCTCCCACTTTGTCAGCAACTCATCCATGATCTCCCCGTTGGTTTTGGAGGTACTGTGCAGCAGCACGATAGCGCCGGGATGGATGCGCTTCGTCAGCTTGGAGAAGGCTTCCTCATGGCTGGGCTGGCTGTCCTGGTTCCAGTCCACATAGGCCAGGCTCCAGAAGAATGTGGAGTACCCCAGGTCTTTCGCCATCTGCAAATTTGCGGTGCTGTACTTCCCCTGGGGCGGCCGATAGTACATCGACAGTTCCGCCCCTGTCACCTCCCGGAACAGAGACGCCACATCGTCCATTTCTTTCTGGAAAGACGCCTTATCCGAAATCTTGGACATATCCGGATGATGATATGTATGATTGCCCACGGTATGGCCGTCCTCCAGCATGCGCTTCACAATGTCCGGAGCGGACTCCAGAAAATGCCCCACCACAAAAAAGGTAGCCGGCGCATTATGCTTTTTCAATGCATCCAGAATCGGTTCCGTATTGCCGTTTTCATATCCGCAGTCAAAAGTCAGATAAATTACCTTTTCATCTCCCTCGGCACAAAAATACGCATCGTACTTCTTGAGTTCTGCTGCGGACGCATTTCCTGTGGGTTTCTGTCCTTCCTGCCCGAAGCCCAGCCCCCAGTTTTCGCTTTCCTGTACCGCTGCGGCTGTCTGCTGCAGTTCGCCCATGATTTCACCCGCAGACCTGCCCAGAAGAAACATTGCCCCCAGAAACAGAAAAGTCGGCACCACCTGTTTCCATGGAATGCACTTCTTCCATTTGATGCCGCCCATGTGCGGAACTTTGCGAAAGATGTCTTTCACATAAATTGTTTTCATTTCCCTCTCCCGTTCCCGGCCATGCTTTATTACCCTGCATAGCCGGAATTTCCTTTTTCGTTACCAATATATGAGAGAAGGGCTTTTTCAAATTCTCATCTGTACACTTTTCAATATTTCTGCAACAGCAAATAGGCAAACCCCCATGCACCCGGCTCACCACCCACAGGAAAGCCCATGGCCTGCTTCGGCTGCACTATGCTCAGACCGCCTTATGTCGTTCATGCTGTACATATCTGTGCTTCTTGTCATGGCGCATCTGCACAAAGCAGCTGTCGCACACCCCGAAAGCGGCTCCTACCGGCAACGGTTTCCCGCAGTACTGGCACTTGCGGATATACTCCCTCTTATCCTTCGCCAGATACCGCATGATGGTATCTTCCGTTTTCCCCCGCTCACGCTCCAGGCGCACGGTGTCGATTTCCTTGCCCATGCGCACCGAAAACTGGTAATACAGATCCAGAAGCTTGTAAAAGGTCTCATACCGCATCAGCCCGGAATCAGAGCACATCATCAGCGCAGGAAAATGCAGGGACACATCCGCGGTATAGGTTTTGCAGTAATACAGCCACAGCGCCACCACATCCCGGTTCCTGGTGTCAATAGAACAAGTCAGCATACGATAGAGCATACGCTTGTCCTCAAACCCGTCGATTTCCTTCCTGTCCCGGTAGGCCCGTTCATATAAAAACAGCACTTCCTCAATACTGATCTTCTCAAAAGGCGGCTCGATTTTTACGGATTTCCATATGGTCATCACTGCATCCAGCGGATCACTCATATCCAGAAGCACCTGCGGAAAGCCCAGACTCACATGGTCCACATCCGGCTCCGTATCATGGAAATGCTCCCTGATATAATCCAGATTCTCCTGTCCCACGGCAGTCACATAGCCGGGGTCATAGAGCCCGAAACGCCCCGCCCGTCCGGCAATCTGATGGATTTCCTCCGTCTTCAGACGGCGGGTATGTTTTCCGTCAAATTTATCCGTCTGTACGAACACAATCCGCCGCACGGGAAGGTTCAGCCCCATGCCGATGGCGTCCGTGGACACCACAATCCTGGTCTGTCCTTCCGCGAATATGCGTATCTGCCTGCGCCGGATTTCCGGCGGAAGGCTTCCGTAGATCACGCTGACCCGGATACCCCGCCGCTCCAGGCGTCCCGCAATATCCAGCACCATTTTCTTCGTAAATACAATCAGCGCATCTCCTTCCCGCACATCCTCCGGGAAAGAAAAAGGAGCATCTTCACATAACAGCTGAGTCTTCCGTTCGTATCTGTGTATTTCATAAGTATCCCCGCACAGGGAGATCAGGTGAGTGATAACATTTTCCGCCGCAGGGCTCATACAGACATGAACTTCCCCGGCCTGTACCCCCAGGATAGCCCTGGTCCAGGAATGTCCCCTGTCAGAATCCGCTATCATCTGCGCCTCATCGACTACTGCCACGTCGTACTTCTGCTCTGTATCCAGCATCTCCACTGTGGAGGAAATGATCCGGCTGTTTTCCTCATAGATACACTCCTCTCCTGTCAGCATGGTGCACGGAATCCCGTCATCCTTCATTTTCTCATAGACCTCCAGGGCAAGCAGCCTTAAAGGTCCCACATAGGCACCGTTCTCTGCCTGTTTCAGCCGCTCCAGAGCCTGATAGGTCTTTCCGCAGTTTGTGGGACCTATGTGAAGAACAAATTTCCGATGCATCTCAAGCGCTCTGGGGAACTCTGTCTCCGGTCTGGTGGGAACCAAATCTATAATCTGATTCTTAAGCTCCACATCCGTATAGCGCTGCAAAAGAGAACGCAGCGTCTTCTGGCAGACAGGAAATCCCTTCTCATTCCGGACATAGTCCAGGAATTTCGCGGTGACTAACTCCTGTTCGTCCTCCCTGAGACCGGTTACATCCATGCGCACCAGTTCGTTCATCATGATATCCCGAATCTTCATGACCGCCACCTGATTGTTCTCCCTGATCGCATAATAGACCAGATTCCGAATCTGCCTGTGATACTCCTCCAGATGCGCCTGGCTCACCTTGCCGTCCCTTGCCCTCTTCATTTCCTCAATCAGACGGTTTATCCGCTCTACATAGCCTTTTTTACCGCTGTTATTCTTCTTTTTTACGCTTTTTGCGCAGTCTCTGTACTGACTGAAATAAAACTGTGATAATTTTTCTTTCTGTATCATTTTCAAATCCCATTCCGGCCATATCCGGTGCCCTTACTGTGAAAGTATTGAATCTTGCCTGCGGAAACCGCGCAGTCAAAACGAGCTCCCCTGCTCATTTTGCAAGACCGCTGTGCGCCAAACCCGCTTCCCAAAAGCAACACGCCCTGCGGCTTTGTGTGCATCTTCACAGTAAACCCCCGACTTTCATGCGAAGTGGTGCGGCCGGATGCATGGGGGGTTACTGTGAAAGTATTGAATCTTGCCTGCGGAAACCGCGCAGTCCGAATAAGTTCTTAGCTTTTCGGCAAGACAGCCTTCCGGTCTGGCCCTGCGGTACTGCGGGGGTGTTTCGTGTTCTCCTGCACGAAATCCCGGGACAGCCCGGACAGCGGCTTATGACAGTGACACCCGCTCCCCGTTCTGCTGCTTATGGGCCGCCCGGTATTGGGTGGGGGTCATGCCGGTGAGTTTCTTAAACTGGCGCATGAAATGCAGCTCGTTTTCATAACCGCAGAAGTGCGCCAGTGAGGAGACAGACATTTCGGAAATACAGAGATAAAGCTGTGCCTGTTTGATTCGTGCGCCGATCATATCCTGAATGCAGGAGGTGCCGAAAAATTGTTTATATAAATGCTGAAAATGGGATATGCTCAGGTGGAGCCTTTTGGCCAGTACCGGGATATCCCATTTTTGATAAGGAGAGTTCAGGATTTCCAACCGCAGCTCATTCATTGGATAGTAGTATTTGCTGCATACATTGCTGTCCGGAAGCAGCCGGATCTGGTCCGAGAGGGAATAGAATAGGCCATGCATCAGGGAATTGATGGTTTCCGCCTTGTAGAAATGGGAGGACAGCTTTTCCTGCACGATCAGCCGACAGTAATCCGTCAGCGTACCCAGATAGGGAAGCGTGAAGGGATGGTTCACAGGAATTGCAAGTTCCCGGAGCAGGCAGGCATCTTCTTCATGCAGATTAAAATGGATCCAGTCATCATTATAATGGGGCTTCCTGCAGCCATAGCGGACAGGGCATCGGATACCGTAGAGCATGACGGTATTCGGAGGAAAGTCCATCAGTTTTCCGTCTGCTTCAAAAAAGGATTCTGATTTCACAAGCAGAAGGGTGTAATCCTGATAACCCTCCGGGTAAGAGCGGTCAAGGGGGATTTTATGCATGGAGTCGTAGCCGCATACATTTACTGTGATCATATCGTTCCTTTCTGCACCAATCGGCGGATATATAGACAGGTTCCCGGTTTTGTAAACAGATTATGCAATAATATATTCTTTATCCAGCCCTTACGGGGGAGGTATTCCAATGCTTCTGCCAGAAGAGAAACAGCATGCATTATTGCAGAAAAAGTCAGTTATTTACATTTTATGAAATGGTAAATTGCCTGTCAAGATGCTACAATAAAAAAGATAAAGCAGTTTCGGGCCGGAGGGCAGAGCTGGCACTGGAAAAACAGTCTCAGAGAGCAGAGACGGTACTGGAATAGGAGGACAAAGCTATGATTCACAATCCCATTTTGCGTGGATTTCATCCGGATCCCTCGATCATCCGGGTAGGAGAGGATTATTATATTGCCACTTCCACTTTCGAGTGGTGGCCGGGGGTGCGGTTTCATCATTCCCGGGATTTGATTCACTGGGAACTGATAGAGTATCCCCTGACCCGGGTGTCCCAGCTGGATTTGCGGGGAGTAGGGCCTTCCCAGGGAATCTGGGCGCCCTGCCTGACATATGACAGGGGGATCTTCTATCTGGTTTATACGGTGGTAAAAGCCTTTTACTGCAATATGTACGATACGGAAAATTACCTTGTGACGGCTAAGGACATTCACGGCCCCTGGTCAGAGCCGGTGGCGCTGAATAATTTCGGTTTTGACCCTTCTCTTTTTCACGATGATGACGGGCGCAAATACATGGTCAGCATGGTGACGGACCACAGGGTCCCGAAGAAGTATGCAGGCCGCCTGGTGCTTCAGGAATTTGACGCAGACCGGGGCAGAATGACCGGGCCGGTGAAGGATATCTATTGTGCCGTGAATATTTTTCTGGAAGGGCCTCATATTTTCAAACGAAATGGTTGGTATTACCTGTTCAGCGCGGATACCGGCACAGGGGAAGCCCACGGGCAGACCATACAGAGGGCAAAGGACATATGGGGGCCTTATGAAATGTATCGGCCTGCGGATGAGAAGCGGCAGGAAGGGGAGGCTTATTCCATCCTGACCTCCCGCCACCATGAGGATATCCTGCTGCAAAAAGCAGGGCATTGTGACCTGGTGGAGACGCCGGAGGGGGAGTGGTATGCGGTACATCTCTGCGGCAGGGCTTCCGGAGACCGGAATCCGGAAGATGCGGAACGCTTTGCCGGCGTAAGGAGATACATGCTTGGACGGGAAACCGCTATCCAGAAAATGCGTTGGACAGAGGACGGTTGGCTTGTGCTGGCAGAGGGCGGAAATACGCCGAGGGATGAGGTGGAGCCGCCTAAGCACACGGGAATGCAGGAAAATCAGAACGCGGGTACCGGGCCGGATAGATGCGGAAAAGAGAACGCATGTACCGGGCCGGATAGAGGCAGAAAAGAGAACGCAGGTGCCGGGTCGGATAGATGTGGAAATGAGGGCGCGGGTGGCCGGTTGGATAGAGGAGGAAATGAGAACACAGATTCCCGGTTGGATAGACACGAACAAACAGACAACGGGCAGGGAAGCTGTCTGCCGGAAGAGGCAGGGAAGGGCTGCATACAGGATACTGTGCCAGAAGACAGGACGGAAAAAAGCAGCTTGCTGACAAGGGACGATTTCGATGATTCTACACTCCACCTGGAATACCAGTCCCTGCGGATACCCATGGGAGAGCGTTACCTGTCTCTGACGAAACGCCCCGGCTGGCTGCGGATGTACGGAAGGAGCGGTCTGGCCTCCCGCTTTTCCCAGAGCCTGATTGCCAGAAGGGTGACGGAATATCATATGGATGCGGAAACCTGCCTGGACTTTGAGCCGGAGGTATTCAAACAGATGGCAGGGCTGATCTTGATGTATGATACGGATAATTATCTCTACCTTCATCTTTCCCATGATGAGGATGTGGGAAAATGCATCACTCTGCTGAAAGCGGAAAATAAGAAATATGAATACCTGACGGATTATATTTCTCTGGAGACGGGCAAAAACGTAGTTTTAAGCCTGTCCTTGAGGGGGACGCAGGTACAGTTTTTCTACGGTTTCAGAGGGCAGGCACAGCAGGCCATAGGGCCTTGCGTCAACGCAGGTTTCCTGTCGGACGAGGCCTGCCGGGAAGGATGGTTTACCGGCGCCATGGTGGGAATCTGCTGCCAGGATCTGACAGGGTTCGGGAAACATGCTGATTTTGACTGGTTTGAGGTACGGACCTGACGAAGTGCGTCCGGAACGGTGTCCTGGTCGCGAACCGAAATTTGAAGAATCAGGCAGACAGGACGGAGAAGCAGAGCCGGGCATCAGGCAGATAAGGTCCGGAAGGGTATCGAATATATGTTCCTGGAATTTCAGGGAAAAAAACAGGCATCAGGTCAGGAAATATATCTGGAAAAGCGGGGGAATCGGCCAAAACGCTTTCTGGAAAGCGGCAGGATACGCGGTATGGGGATTCAGGGAAGTTATGAACAAAAAACGGAGGGCGGAAACAATGCAGCGTTATGAAGAATGGGCGGATACTATAATTGAAAAAATCAGAAAGAAAATGGACTGGTCCAGTGTGAAAAACAAGGATAAGATTCCTTACACCACCGATGAGGACGGCAATTATGACGACAGGTCGGATGTCACCAGGAAGTGGCAGGCCGACGACGGGCTGAACTGGTGGACAAACGGCTTCTGGGGCGGCATCCTGTGGCTTCTGTACCAGGATACGGGAGAGGAGCGCTATGCGCAGATTGCCCGGATTTCCGAGGAAAAAATGGAGAGATGCTTTCAGGATTTCTACGGGCTGCACCATGATGTGGGATTTATGTTCGTGCCCACGGCGGTGGCGGACTACCGTTTGACCCGAAATCCGGACTCCAGAAGGATTGCCATGCATGCGGCCACCATCCTGGCGGGGCGGTTTAATCCCGTGGGGCGCTTTATCCGGGCATGGAACGATTTGGAGGAGGATACCAGGGGATGGGCCATTATAGACTGCCTGTTTAACCTGTCCCTGCTGTACTGGGCAAGCGAGGAGAGCGGGGACCCCAGGTTCCGCCAGATTGCCATGATGCATGCGGATACCGTGAGGAAGAATTTCATCCGGCCGGACGGTTCTGTGTGCCATATCGTGGAATTTGACCCGGAGACCGGAGAGATGGTGCGGAGCCTTGGCGGACAGGGCTACGGCGAAGGCTCCTCCTGGACCAGGGGGCAGGGCTGGGCGCTGTACGGATTCACGCTCAGCTACCTGCATACGGGAAAGCAGGAATACCTGGACACGGCGAAAAAGGTTGCCGATTACTGCGTGGCGCACATTCCGGATGACGGCATCATCCCGGTGGATTTCTGCCAGCCGCCCCAGCCTGCCTGGGAGGATTCCTGCGGCGCCTGCGTGATTGCGGGAGGCTTGCTGGAACTGGCAAAATGTATGCCGGAAGGAGAGCGGGAGAAATATGAAGACACTGCCGTGGTGATTCTCCGGGCCATAGCGGAAACCCGCGCGGATTTCGGGGAGGGCTGCGATGCCATTGTGCGGAACTGCAGCGCCGCATACCATGCGCCGCGGCATCATTTTACCATGAGCTATGCGGATTACTATTTTATAGAGGCAATTTATAAGATCAAGGGCGTAGGGAGGCTCTTGTGGTAAAAGCGTTTTCGGGTGGTCCGGTTGAGGAACATCAGCCGGAAGGGATGAGGTGCAGATTTTGGTTGGGGAACTGACATTGTAAAATTCACATTTCTTTTGACAGATGAAAGGGGGTATGTTACACTAAGAGATAATATTGGGTGCTGTATGTGAACCGGATTTTCCCAATTGTTTTTACCGGAAGAGGGAGCGGATTACCTTGGATAAATATGAATATAAAGTAAGATCGGAAGAGATAAAATCGCTGATAGCGGAAGGGGCATACGCCGAAGCTGCGGAAATTGCGGATACCATTGACTGGCGCAGAGTTAAAAGCGTTATGATGCTCTGTACGGTCAGCGATTTGTATAAAGTGAACCGGCGGTATGAGGATGCGAAGAACATGCTGCTTCTTGCTTATGAGAAGAAGCCGGGAGGGAGGACCATCTGCTATTCGCTCTGCGAGTTGAGTATCAAGACAGAGGAATTTGTGCAGGCGGTGAATTATTACAATGAATTCACGCGTGTGGCACCGAAGGATCCGGAACGGTATATTCTGCAGTATAAGCTTTATGAGGCGCAGAATGTGAATCTGGAGGAGCGCATAGGCGTTCTGGAAGAGTTAAAGAAGAGGGATTACAGGGAAAAGTGGGCGTATGAGTTGGCATACCTTTATCACAGGGTAGGGTTGGCGACTCGTTGCGTGGAGGAATGCGACGAGCTGATTCTGTGGTTTGGCGAGGGTAAATATGTGGTGAAGGCAATGGAACTGAAGATGCTTCATCAGCCGTTGACGTTCTCTCAGCAGGAAGCATATGACCATCGCTTTGACGCATATGTGGAAGAAGCTCCGGAGCAGTATGAGGAAGACGCGGAAGGACAGAACTATGACGGGCAGGACGTTTATGGCGAGCAGGCGGGAGAGTTCCTGCCCTATGAAGGATATGACAATGGAGATGCGGAAACACGTTGGGAGGACCGGGACGGGGAGACTTTGCCGGAGGAGCTGGATATCCAGGTCAAGACCATAGACGTAGGACAGTATAATACCATCAATCTTCAGGAGGAGCTTGCCGCGGGGCTTCAGGAGGTACTTGGGGCGGACGGCACCGGCAGCTATGGGCAGGATACTTATATGGAGCCCGGTGAATATGCTCCGAATGATGCGGAGATGGAGGAGACGGAGGTATTTTTCGGGGAAACAGGTGAGATGGAGGAAGCGCAGCTGGAGGCAGCAGCGTATACGGGGGAA
>OFFJ01002771.1_pt1 | contig 10846 bp, 7 predicted proteins | sample 1521261 | NCBI WGS metagenome assembly OFFJ01 (sample SAMEA3504122, study PRJEB24116) | mouse gut metagenome | biome: mouse gut; feature: mouse-associated habitat; material: faeces | place: Denmark | collected 2011 | reverse complement strand
ATCGTGGAAAAGGACATCCACAAATCATCCCTGATCGCTTCCATCTGCTTCGCCTGCGGTATGGCAGGCACCGGCTTCTTTATCTACTACGGCGGCACCCATCAGCACAGTCCGCTGGCTTTGATCGGTATCTACATATGCTACGGCTTTATCATGGGAATCGGTCTTGGTACCGGTTATCTGTCCCCTGTCAAGACTCTGATGCTCTGGTTTGAAGACCGCAAGGGGCTTGCCACAGGCCTGGCCGTTGCCGGATTTGGTGCCGCAAAAGCAATTGCCAGCCCCATCATGCAGGCCATGCTGGACAACCTGGGCGAAGGCGGCATTTATAAAATGTTCCTGATCCTGGCTGTGGTTTACTTTGTCATGATGTTCGTGGGACATCTGCTCCTGAAGAAACCCGATACCTGGCATGAGCCTCAGAAGGCCGAAAACGGTAAGGGAATGATGGACGTCATTAAGTCCAGGCCCATTGCCAACTACATCGGCATCTGGCTGATGTTCTATATCAACATCACCTGCGGACTGGCTCTGATCTCCCAGGAGAAAATGATCGTAAAATGTATCGGTCTCGCAGGCGCCGCAGGAATTATTTCCACCGTATCCGCTGTTTTTAACGCAGGCGGCCGTCTCGGCTTCTCCGCATGGGCCGATACCATGAAAGACAGAAATACTATTTACAAACTGATTTTTATCCTTTCCATCGCATTTACAGGCATCGTAATGCTGACAGGCGGTATTAAGAACGGCGAGGGCAACACCCTCCTGATCATCCTGGTACTGGGACTGATCTTTGTAGTAAACGCAGGCTACGGCGGCGGTTTTTCCAATGTGCCCACTTTGCTCTCTGACCATTACGGCATGGGCAATATCAGCGCCATCCATGGTCTCACCCTTTCCGCATGGGGTATTGCAGGGCTGACAGGCAACCAGCTTGCTACCTGGATCGTAAATCATACAGGAGAGTTCTCTGATCACCACGGCGTCCAGGTTAATCCTGTGGGTTACCAGAATGTACTGTATGTCACCATTGTGCTGTATATTGTGGCCCTGCTGATCAGCCTTTTCCTGGTACGTCCTGCAAAAGAAGGAAACAAATAGGTTCCATATTAAAAACAACCTGGCGAAAAGAACATTCTTTCAGCCAGGTTGTTTTTTCTTGAATAAGGGGCAAAATCATTTCTTATCTTACAGTCTGGAAAGATATTTGCTGCGGGCATCCAGAGGTATAGAAATAAATCCCCGGAAAGCGTTCCTCTATTATCTGCCCTGACTCTTTCAGGGACCTGAACATTCCCTGGGATGAAGTTCAGCCGCATGGCAAGAGGGAAATGAAATTGTTCCACGATCGTCCCCGGATCTGTGACTATATATTTAATTGAGATATGACTGATATTCCGATAAAAAGCAGAGAGCATAAGTTCCATGTGATTGGCAGCCCCATTAAGAATCTCACGATTTCTTATCCGGGGCCGCTCTTATTTCATCGCTTTATTCTTCTTTCAGATAAATCTCCACCACCGTATCCTTCTCATCAGGCAGGGGATAGCAGTCCGCCGCAGAGGGATTGAAGAAGAAAAAGGCATTCTTGTCATATTCCTTCAGGTTCCAGTAATGGGTTTCCTTAATCTCGGAATTATCGGCTAAAAGTCTCATTTTTTCCACTTTCCCGGCCATATTTTCCAGGCAGACAGCGCCCACCTGGGGCTCCATCACATGGGCATAGAGCAGATTTCCGTTGCGGGTATAGCGCCCCCACTCCGGCTTGGGCAGCTGAGCGTAACCGCAGCCGTAGATGCTCTTTCCGTTCTTCTTCATCCAGGCACCCACCTCTTTTAAAACAGCCACGGATTCCTGCGGAATCTCTCCCTTGGCATTGGGTCCCACATTCAGAAGCAGATTCCCGCCCTTGCTGACGCACTCCACCAGCATATGGACCACCATCTTTGCCGATTTATAGTGATGGTCATGGGCCGCATAGCCCCAGTGATTGTTCAGGGTAATGCAGGCCTCCCAGGGAATAGGGTTTCCCGCCACATCCCGGATCCCTTCCGGCGGAATCATCTGCTCCGGCGACGCAAAATCTCCTGAATAAGGAGTCGGGTCCAAAGTGCGGATAGACCCTGCATCCTCCCCGCTTCCCTCCAGACGATTGTCGATAATCACATCCGGCTGAATGGAACGCACCATCTCAATCAGCTCCCTGGCCTTCCAGGTATCACATTTCATATCCCCGTAGGAAAAGTCAAACCACATCACATCCAGTTTGCCGTAGTCGGTGAGAAGCTCCTTAATCTGACCGAACATATACTCCAGATAAGTATCGAAATTCCGGTTCTCGTTGGAACACTCCGGATGGTTGCGCATGGGATGATGCATATCCCCGTAATGGGGAAAATCCGGATGCCGCCAGTCAATGACGGAATAGTACAGGCCGACCCTGATACCCTCCGCCCGGAAAGCTTCCAGGAATTCCCGCACCAGATCCCGTCCGCAGGGGGAATTGGTGGACTTGAAATCCGTCAGTTTGGAATCAAACAGGCAGTACCCGTCATGATGCTTGGCGGTCAGCACGGCGTACTTCATTCCGGCTTCCTTCGCCAGCCTTGCCCATTCCTTCGGATTATAATTCTCCGCAGCGAACTCGTCCTTCAGGGGCTCATAGTCCTCCTTTGGCAGCTGCTCCACGCTGCGCAGCCACTCTCCCCTTGCAGGGATGGCATACAGCCCCCAGTGAATAAACATGCCGAACCTTGCCTCCTGGTACCACTGGGTTCTCTTTGTTCTCTCTTCCACGATTTTATTCATTCTGTCGTCCCATTTCCATACGGATTATCGGTTTTCCGTATATTCCTTTCTCTCAAATGTACATTCTTTGCGCTTTCTCCAAATTTTCTCAATACCTCAATTATCCGCTAAGATTATTCTTCAACGGTTCCGGCTTCCCTCAAAAGTATTTCTCTGAATATCCTTTATGAGCGCATTTAACTTCACCCCTCAGACACCAGTTTCAGCAGCTTCAAAATCATATCCCCTGTACCCACATTATACCCTGCCACCCCGTAGATACAATTCATGCTTTCGTCTATGATCACAGCCAGGGGCAATTTACCCGGCTCCAGGTACATCCTGCGGGCCACGGCTTCCATATCCGCCCCGAAATCGTCCAGTAAGAGCTGAATCTTCGGCAGCGCCTCCAAGACTTTCCTGCAGGCCGGATTCTCCCGGATTGCCGGACGCTGTGCGATGAAGTAAATTCCTGTCTCCAGGGCGGCATATTCTTCCCTGCGCTCGTATATTTCGTTGAGAATGTGCTCCGTGGGCTCCTCGTCCTCGCCAAGCCACACAAACAGCCCTTCCCTCTCTTTCACCAGTTCCGAAATCCTGTGCTCCACCCCCTTTTCTGTTCTGATGGCAAAATCCGCAATGTCGCTGGAAACCAGCATATCGGAAACAGCCGCCTCCTTCTGTTCCAGGACGATTTCTTTCTTCTCCCCCTCTGCCAGTTCAAAGAAATACTGTTTCGCAAAGGTATTGCCGTTAGGCAGACGGTTTGTAGTCAAAACCCTGTACTTTCCGGGGAACACCGGCACTGCACCGGAAATCTTCACCTGCTCCCCCCATCCAAGCATCAGCGTGTGATACCTGCCGTTCTCAAAGCGGGCCATGGTCCAGTTTCCGAAATAATTCCACTCCACGTCCCCCTGCTTCTGTATCATAACCTGACAGGTCCTGTCCTCATGCTCCATGGGTACGAAACGCCCTTCCAAGCCGGGTTTCTGTATCCATATTTCCGGCATACCTTCCACCGGATCCAGTCTCGCAGGAATTCCAAGTGTCCTAAGAATCTGCACACAGACCACTTCCCGGGTAATCTCACTTCCATAACCGCTTTCCAGGGCCGACTCCGCGGAAGTCACCAGGGCACCGTACTCCGCCTTTTTCTCGGAAACAATCCTCTCCTTTACCAGTTTCCAGGCCTGCACAGGGTCTTTGCGGATCTCCTCCGCCAGGTCACGTCCGCACTTCCCGCTCTCCCGCTCCAGCCAGGTGCGGATGCTCTTCCGGAAAGGACGGATCATCTCATTGCAGACCCTGGGGCGCAGAATGTAAGGCACCAGAACTTCGTCATCCCAGGTTCCGTCAAAGACGGCGGCCTCCGCGCAGTTATCCTCCAGAATATCCGCTGTGATATCCCGGTAATCCTTCTCCCGCAGGCTCTCCAGAATGGCCGCTTTCCACCGCACAGGATACCGTCCTGCCGCAGGCCTTGCCAGGAAGTCCGCAATCTCCTTCTGGTTACCGCAGGCCTTGCGCATGATCTCAATACATTTTTCCTTTACGGCAGCGGCATTCCCTGTACCGGTTTCCTTCTCCCCGACAGGATTCCCGGCATCCGCCTTCTTTCCTCCGGCGGCGCTCTCCCCATTGATCTCCGCCTCCAGCGTCGCCACAGCCTCTCCGGCCAGCTCTTCGCTGTAAAAACGGCTCTCCTTTTCCCTGCGCAGGGAAGCCGCTTCGCTCAGTCTCTCCTTCCCCCTGGTTTTCTGTTCCTTCGTCAGCACAACCCTGTTCACAGGAGAGTCCTTTGGCGCGGTGATCACCATATCCTCCCATACTCCGAACTTCTCTTCCGGTTTCTTTAAAACAATCCTGCACACCTCTCCCGCCTGGGTATCAATGAGGCATTCTCCGTACAAATCACCCCTGGATGCCGTCACATGCAGAGTGCCAAGCCCGGTACAGAGGCTGCATTTGCCTTCCCCGTCCGTCCGAACGGTGGCAATCTCGCCGAAATGGGCGCTGTTCATCACCTCGAAATGCACCGCCACATCCGCCTGGGGATTCCCCTCCTCGTCCGTCACCTCCACGGCAGCTTCCGTGGTCAGAGCATAGCGTCCCAGGTGATTCAGCACATGGCTCATATCCTTCATGGGCATCACCTGCAGCCTGGAGCCTGCCTGTCCCAGATCCTCGTCATCCGGCTCTGTGGGCAGCAGCCAGCGGGAATGAACCAGCATGGCCCGGGAAGACGCACCGGTAAACCATCCCCTGTTCACCACCTCCTCCGGCTCGCAGGCTCCCAGGAAGACCCATTTTCCGTCCGCCCATGCCTCTACCCAGGCGTGATTGTCGTCACAGTGGGACCACAATGGCACATACACCTGCCTGGCAGGGATCCCTAAGCTGCGCAGCACAGACACCCCGAAAGTAGATTCCTCCCCGCACCTTCCGTAAGCGGAACGATAGACACACAAAGGACTGGCAGTCCTTCCGTCCGTAGCCCGGTAGGTGGCCTGGGAGGCAAGCCAGTAATTCACCGCCAGCAGGGCGTCATGCATATTCATCCCCGCAATTTTTTCTTTCAGTTCTCCGTAAAAGAATTTACGGTGTTCCGTCAAATCCTCATTGTTCACCCGATGGTGCAGCACATAGCCCGCGAAGGTCTTCTCCGGCACCTTCCCCGCAAAAGGCCCCTTCTCCCACAGGAAAACCCCGTGCCTGGCATAGGTCTCGAACAGCTCCGCCGGATAATCCAAAGCATCGCTTAAAGGCATGGACGCATACAGACATTTCAAAGCCTCCGCCTCATGGGTACGTCCCTCCTCGTAAGCACGCTTAACGGCCTCTGCCGCCTCTGTCCCCTTCTCCCCCATGCGCTTTACCTGCGCCTGAAAGGGAGCCTCCATTTCCTCCATAAACTTTTGTGTAAACATAGTACTCCTTTCTGTTTTTTATCTTTAACGTGTTTCAAACAGCACCTGACAGCAAAGCACATACATATCTCAATGCTTTGAAACACGCCTTATTTTTCATCATATGACAGGCAGCCTTAAACCACTGCCTCTATCAGAATCTTATCGCCGATGGCAAGCTCGGAAATACCGGCAAATATCAAGAAAACTGATTCTCCGTCTGAAAACCGGCCGCCCCAAGCATCTGAAAATCCAGGCTCACCACAACATACTCTCTTTTCAGGACTTTTTCCAATTCCTCTAAGGTTATCGTTTTTCCATACTATCTTGCCCGGTTTATAATAAAGCACTGCCCCGCATCCACCATGCTCCTGATTTGTGTCAGCTTATCCGCAATATCCGCCATATAGTGCAGGTCAGGATTACAGGCCCCATTCACATTGAAAAATCTGCCAATGTCCTCACGCTCCTTTCACCTGCTCCAAGTGTATCACAGCTGACTTTAACCCGCAAGTCAAACCATAGCCGCCAGGAAAGCATTCCGTACAGCCGTGTTACTGTCCATGGCTTCGCCGTTCACAGCAAGTGCGTTATTTTGGTGCCTGCTGTCAAAACAATCGCTTCGGTTGCAAAGCAGCTTAATGAGTTGCCTGGGTTTGTCCGTGCAAGAGAGGCATCAAAACACCTCGCAGTGCCGCCATGTAATTATCAGCACATATCCCTCCGGTACATCCGCCTGTACTCCGCGGAACGCTCCATCAATTCCTGATGGGTCCCCGCATCCGCAATCCGCCCTTCCTCCATCCGGAAAACACGGTCCGCATTCACCACCGTCTGCTGCCTGTGGGCCACTGCCAGAATCGTCTTTCGCCCGCGGAGCAGCATCATGGTCTCCTGCCACCGCCTTTCCGTTTCACCGTCAAGGGCGGCCGTGGCCTCGTCAAGCACCAAAACCGGCGCATCCCGCAACAGAGCCCTGGCAATGGAAATCCGCTGCCGCTGCCCTCCCGAGAGCAAGGCCCCCCTCCTCCCCAACCTGAATGGAATACAGGGCAGCCTCATCCGGAACAAAATCCTCCATCCGGGCCAGACGCACAGCCTCCATCAGCTCCCGGTCTGTGGCGCAGGGCTTGCCCATGCGCAGATTCTCCGCAATATTTCCCGAGAACACTGCGCCCTCCTGGGGGACATATCCTATCAGCGCCCTGCACCCTGCTGCTCCCAGTTCCGCCGCATTTCGGCCAAATAAACGGATGCTTCCTTCCCGGGGCGGATAGAATCCCAGTAAAATCTTCAGCACGGTGCTTTTTCCGTTACCCGATGCCCCCACAAGGACAGCCGTCTCCCCCTGCCTCACCGAAAAAGACAAATCCCGCAGGACAGGCTTGGAATCATAGGAAAAGCTGACTCCCTGAAAATCCACAGCAGGCACTTCTTCCCTGCAGGGAAATTCCCCTACAGCAGACTTCTCCTCCACGGATTCCCCTCCGGCAGATTCCTCTTCAACAGGCTTTCCTTCACCAGATTCCCCTTCCCCGGACTCCCCTCCAACAAGTTCCTCCTCCGGCAAATCCATCAGCTCGTAAACCCGCTGCGCGGACACAAGCGGCGGCTGTATATGGTTCATAAACAAAGCGAAACCGCTCATCCCCTCCGCCAACACGCCAATGATTCCCGCGATATAAACCATCTTCGATACCGGTACCTTTCCGTCCGCCCACAACGCCAGTCCCATGACAAAGGCAGCCGGCTGTGCCAGTTTGGTAAAAATTGTCATCAGGGCCTCCGATATCCCGTTCAGCCCCCGGTAACGCACCCGTTCTTTTGCCGCCTCCCCGCAGGCCTGCCCATAACGCCGGGCCAAAGGCTCTTTCATCTGAAAAACCCGCACCACATCCATTATCCGGCCTGTCTCCGCCAAAAATGCCGTAGCCGAAGCATTGCTCCTGCGGGCCCTCTGCTCCGCCGCCCTGACCTTCGGATTGAAATAGACAGACAGCACAGCACACACAGCGGCCAGCCCCAGTCCCGCCGCCGCAACGGCCACGCTTTCCCGAAGCAAAAGAAACACGGAAATCACCAGGCAGGCCAGGAATTTCACAAAGGACTGAAACGCATAGCCGGAAAAGATCCCCACTGCCCTCCCCGCATCATAAGTGAGGCGAACCACCTGCTCTGCCGTAACATACCTCCGGCTGTCCTGTATGGTTAGCCTGCACAATCTGGCAAAGAGAGCCTTTTTCAGGGCTCCCTCCCCATTAATCACCGCCGTGTTCCTCATCCAGGCGCCAAGGACGATCAGTCCCTTCCCCGGAAGAAAACCTGCCCCCTGCCGCAGCGGTAAAAGCCGCAGATAATCCGCAGCAGCGTGGTCTTTCCGCAGCCGCTTGGCCCCAATACCGCCACATGCTGCCCGGCACCTATGGATAACCTCAGGCCTTCTAATACATGCTTGTCTTCATAAGAAAAATGCAAGTTTCGAATCTCCAGAAGCACGTCTGTTTCCGGCAGGTTTTCCGTACCTCCCATGCCTTCCTGTACTTCCCCATCGAAAATATCTCCATGTACTTCCCTGGCAGAACGCTCCCCGTCTTCCCCCGGCAGATCCAGAAGCTCACAGATCCGCTGCGACAGAGCCTCACTCTTCCTCCAGGTTCCTGCCATACGGCTCAGCAAATCAACCGCCGCCTTCACCTTCCTGCTCAGGGCGGCAAACGCAATCAACCCTCCCGCGGAAATCAGTCCCTTTTCCACGCATAAAATCCCCCCGCCGAACAAAATTCCAAGCTGCAGCAGCGCCGTCATATACTGAAGGCCCGTAACCGCCGCATTGGAACGTTCATTGGCGGCCCTGGCCCTGGCAGCCGTGTCAATGTGGGCATCAAATTCCCCGCAAAACAGCGCCTCCGCCCCATAAGCCTTCACTGTCTCCAGATGGTGCAGCGTCTCCGCCGCCACATTCATTCCCCTGCCCGTATCGACCGAAGCACTGCGCTGGCGCTGCGTCATGGATGCTGTCAGCCGCTGTAGCAGAAACACGGTCACAGGCAGTACTGCCAGATAGAGCACTCCCAGAACCGGACACAGAAACAAACAGGCTGCAGTAGCCGCAAGTGCTTCCCCCGCAGTATAGAGATACCAGGTATACTGTCCTGCAAAAATCTCACACAGCTCCTCCATATCACTTCCCATGCGGCTCACCAGATCCCCAGTATGAAGCAGCTTTCCCGCCGCTGCATAATCCACACTGTGCAGAACCTGAAAAACCCTCTCCCGAATCCGGTTGAACATCCCTTCTGTGGTAACCGCATTCAGCGGGTCATTTACCAAAGCCACCCCGGCCTGTAACAGGCAGAATACAGCCAGATACAAAAATGAGGAGGCGACAGTAGTCTTATCACCCATGATTCCGCCGTCCACCAGTTCTCCCCACAAAAGTGAAACCCTGGTCTGGAGCAACGCACTGATTCCTGCAAGCACAAGCAAAGCGAAAAACCCCGGCCAGTAAGCCTTGCTGTCCCGGAGAAGGCGTATTGTGTAAGAATATTGTGGTTTCTTTTTCAAAAAATCCCCCATGCTGTTAATCCGTGATTCTCAAAAACTCACTTTTGTGTTCTCTTTTACATTTACATTGCCCGGAGTATAAAGAATTATATTTTTCTTTTCCATTTTTTGTTCCTATAATTCTTAACTTATATAAGTAAGACTATTGACTTTAACAATAAAAAGCTTCTAACTTTAAATAGAACCAGAGATTATTACTGGTTTTGATATCCTTAAAAGGCTCTTTCTCAGACTTGAAAATTCCAATAGGAGCCATTGCATTGAGGATATAGGATAAAACTTTTCCAGGCATAAAACCTTTCCTGTTCTGTTTCTGTCTTCCTCAGTGCAACAGCCCCTGTCTCATTTTCATTGCGCTTATCGGGAGCTATACTCATGAACGGTAACATTTGCCAGCCTAAATGTATAACGAAAGAACGCCAGCCTTATTCATGACTTGAGCAAATTGGTAAATTCTGGCATTCTTGAGTATAAAAGAGCCCTTAACCCTTCACAGCGCCGATCATAACGCCCTGCACCAGATACTTCTGGACGAACGGATACAGCATCAACACCGGCAGGGAGCCCACGACGATGGTGGAATACTTCAGCAAATCGGACATACCCTGCAGCTTGGCCGCCGCGGAAGCATCCGACACCTTGGTCATATCCACCTGTCCCGAAATCAGTATCTCCTTCATGACAATAGTCAGAGGCTGCAGCTGCTCTTTGTTCAGGAACAGCATGGCGTTGAAGTAATCGTTCCATCTGGCAACGCCGTAATACAGCATCAATACCGCCAGGATGGGTTTACACAACGGAAGGATAACGCTCAGCAGATAACGGAAAGGCGAGCAGCCGTCCATCTGTGAAGCCTCATACAATTCATCCGGAATATTGTTCACGATGAAGGTACGGCAGATGATCATGTTGTAGGTGGACATGGCCATGGGGATAATGATAGCCCATCTGGTATCGATCAAGTGCAGTTTGTTCACCAGGACGTAGGTAGGCATCAGGCCGCCGCTGAAATACATGGTAAACACGAAATACAGGGAAATCTTATTTCTTGCCTTAAATTCCTTCCTGGAAAGAGGATATGCGCAGAGAATGGTCATAAAAATGTTCACTGCAGTACCCACAAACAAGTAGAAGAATGAATTTGCAAAGCCTCTCAGGATTTTCTTATTCTGAAACACGGCCTCATACCCTCTCAGAGTAGGGCGAACAGGAAAGATAAACACTTCTCCGCGGATAACCGCCTGCGGGTCAGAAAAGGATGCTGCCACCACATAGAGCAGGGGATACAGCACGATGACCAAAATCAGGGAGAGAATGAAATATACGAGAAACACGAATGTCTTATCTGTAAGGCTCATATTACGGAATTTTGCTGTCTTCATATTATTTCCTCCCTCATCACCACAGACTTGTCTCTGTAACTTTTTTCGCGATCTTATTCACGGCCACCAATAGAATAAAGGCTACCAGGGATTGGAACAGCCCGGCTGCCGTAGAGAAGCCGAAGTTCGAATTTATCACACCGATCTTGTACACAAAGGTAGAAATAACTTCCGATACGGATGCATTCAAGTCATTCTGCATCA
>OFFJ01002770.1_pt1 | contig 10846 bp, 9 predicted proteins | sample 1521261 | NCBI WGS metagenome assembly OFFJ01 (sample SAMEA3504122, study PRJEB24116) | mouse gut metagenome | biome: mouse gut; feature: mouse-associated habitat; material: faeces | place: Denmark | collected 2011 | reverse complement strand
ATGATTGACGCGGAGGAGCAAAGTTTCTATACTGCCGCCAACAATCTCTGGACACAATATAAGGCGGCGGATGAAGAACTGACCGCCCTTGCCAGGCAGGGACGCACCGAGAGCGCCCGCGCCATCCTGGACGGGGACTGTGAGACCCTGTTCCAGGCCCTGAACAGCGCCTTTGACGAGATTATCACCTATAATACCAAGGGCAGCGATGAAGCCGCGGCGGAGAGCGCCTCCCTCTATCGGTCCGCCACCCTGACCATGGCGGGGATCGTCATTGCCATCATCCTTGTGGGCGTCTTTTTCTCCTTTGTCATTATACGCCTGATTAAAACCCCCATCTCTGAAATCGAGAATGCCGCCATCAAAATGGCGGAGGGAGATCTGAATGTCGAGATCTCCTATACCTCTAAGGACGAGCTGGGCGTCCTCGCCGCTCAGGTCAGTAAATTGATCCATAAGCTCCAGGTCATTATTGATGACGAGAATAAATTCCTCGCCAAAATGGCCGAAGGCGATTTTACGGTGGATACGGTCTGTGAGGAAGAATACACAGGCGGCTTCTATCCCTTGCTGGTTTCCTTCCGGGGCATTGCGGAAAAGCTCAACGACACAATGCTGCAAATCAGCCAAAGCTCTTCCCAGGTAGCAAGCGGATCGGAGCAGGTGTCCAGCGGCGCCCAGGCTCTTTCCCAGGGAGCAACCGAGCAGGCAAGCTCCGTGCAGGAGCTGGCGGCCTCCATCAATGAGATCTCCAACAAGGTAAATGAGAATGCGGAAAATGCACGGCAGGCCAATGCCACGGCAGGCAGCGTCAGCATGGAAATGAATATAAGCAACGAAAAAATGCAGCAGATGATACAGGCGATGGGCGATATCAGCAGCTGCTCCAGTGAAATCGGAAAAATCATTAAGACCATTGAAGACATTGCGTTCCAGACCAATATTCTTGCCCTGAACGCGGCTGTAGAAGCTGCCCGGGCAGGTACTGCCGGAAAAGGCTTTGCCGTAGTTGCCGATGAAGTCCGCAATCTGGCAAGCAAAAGTGCGGAAGCTTCCAATAATACCTCCGCTTTGATTGAAAATTCATTAAAGGCAGTGGAAAACGGAACCCAGATTGCCGGAGAGACAGCGCAGTCTCTGCTTCAGGCCGTAAATGCTGTAAATCAAATGACAGGCATTATCGGACAGATTTCAGAGGCCAGCAGCGATCAGGCTGATTCCATCTCTCAGCTCACTGTGGGAATTGACCAGATCTCCAACGTTGTACAGACAAACTCGGCAACTGCAGAGGAAAGCGCGGCGGCAAGCGAAGAGCTGTCCAGTCAGTCACAGCTTATGAAGAGTCTGGTGGGAAGGTTTCAGTTGAAGGGTAGCGCTTCAAAATGATCCCAGCAGGCTGACGTGATTGAGAAGCCAAACTCCATGTCAGGCGGAAGAGAAAGCCTTGAGCCACAAAATACAAGTGATGTCAGTAGGGGGGCCGAATCCCTTTCATTACACGTTGTGCGTTCGGATTTTGAACTGTTTGTAATCAAGCAGTGACAGATTATAGGTAAATAGACCTCCCCCAAAGCCTTGATATGTCAAGGCTTTGGGGGTAAAAAACAACCCTACCTAATCCGAACAACTGACAACAGCCTGTTCAGATCAGGGTAGGGTCGTTCAATTTTATTACTCCTTTCCGACCTCCGTCATAAAAACGCCGGGACCTTACACAGGTCCCGGCAATCTGGCGTTTTATGTATTTTACTCTGTGTCTCGGCGTCAGAGGATGTTCAGGGCTACCTCCATCATAGCGGTAAAACTTTTTTCCCGCTCCTCGGGGGTCGCGTGTTTCATCGTCACCTTCTGATCGGAAATTGTCAGCAGACAAGCAGCCTGCCTTCCAAACACTGCAGCGTTGTGAAACAGCGCAAAGCTCTCCATATCCACTGCCAAGCAGCCATACTGATCTCTGACTTGAATCCAGTATGGGACCTCGTCTTTGGACCGGTTATAGTAGATCACATCACTGGAGTGAATGCGCCCTTCCTTCATGGGTACATTCAAAGACTCCGCACTGGCCCGCAGCTTCCGGCACAGCCCCTGGCTGGCCGGAATAATATTTCCGGCAAAGCCACTTTGGCAGCGGGCATATGTGGAATCGCTGAATGCGTCCTGAATCATTAGCAGATCGTAGATATCCAGCGTCTCGTCATAGGCTCCAGCCGTCCCGATACGGATGATGTTGTCCACATTATAATGGCTATACAGCTCATGGGAATATATCCCTATGGAAGGAATCCCCATTCCGCTTCCCATGACGGAGACAGGCTTTCCCTTATAGGAGCCGGTATACCCCAGCATCCCGCGTACAGTGTTGAACAGGATCGGCCGTTCCAGATAGGTTTCCGCCATATATTTCGCCCGCAGCGGATCGCCGGGCATTAGTACGGTCTTGGCAATTTCGCCAATCTTTGCCTCGTTATGATAAGTTTCCATTTCAATTCCCCAATTTCACTTGCCGGCCACAATATCGGCGATCTGGTCGGCGGTCAGGACAGCAGACTCGCTTACAACGATCTCTCCGGAACGGATTTTCTCCTCCAACTCCTTGACCTTCGCCACATTCTCCTCACCGATACAGGCCGTCAGGTTATCGTTGTACACAATACCCACAGCGTCGTCCTCCAGACCAAAGGTGACCACAGAGCCAAAGGGGACACTGTCAGGATTCTTGGCATACTGCTCAGCAATCTTGAACAGGGCATTGTCCACCCGCTTCAGACTGGAAGTGGAGATGCAGTCCTGCAGGCTGGTACCAGCCATCACCTGGTACTGGTCAGAGTCTACGCCGATGGCCAGAGTGCCCTCAGACTCAGAGGCTGCTTCGATCACGCCGTTGCCCGCGCCTCCAGCCACTTGGAAAATAATATCCACGCCCTCCGCAATCTGGGCGTTAGCAAGGTCCTTGGCTTTGGCTGTATCTACATAGTCGCCCACATAAGCGGTCAGCACATTGACATCAGGATCGACATAGTGCACTCCCTCGGCATAGCCCACTAAGAAATTGGTGACCGTAACGGCCTCGCTGCCACCCACAAAGCCCACAAGTTTTTCCGGATTGGCCTTGTCCATGGAGGTGTAGCATCCGGCCACGGCACCCGCCAGGAAGCCGGACTCGTTGGACTTGAAGGTGACACAGAGCAGGTTGGGCAAATCCAGTGTGGAGAAGTCCACCGCTTCGTCCATTAGGATGAATTTGATGTTGGGATACTCAGGGGGAATCTTCTTAAAGTTCTCTACCGTCCGAAAGCTGACACCTACAACGATATCCGCTCCGCTTTCACACACATCGTAAATGGCGCTCTCCCACGCGGTGGAATCGTTACCCATCTCCACCACCTCTACATCGTAGTAGTCGGACAGCTCGCTTTTGATGCGCTGACTGCCGTCATATGCGGACTGGAAGAAAGACATATCATTGATTCGGGTCACCGTCAGAACCAGCTTCAACTTTTCCTTCGTTTGGGTCTGAGAACCGGTCTGGGAACCGCTGCCGGAGCCATCGCTCACCGTTCCACTTCCACTTCCGGAGCCGGAACAAGAAGCCAAGCTGACCGTCAGCAGTAGGGCGCTAAGCATCGCAGTGATTTTTCTAAGATTCTTTTTCATGTTGTACCCTCCTAAGAATTATGGTTTACACGCCAACCGACGTACTTACACCGCCAATTTCATCTGCTCCCGACGCAGCTGGAGCAAGCTGAAAACAACATAGAATACGATGATAAAGAAGTAGGGGATAATCGTGATCAGGTAGGGGTCCAGGCCCAGATTCTGGAGTTGGATCGCAATGGAGTTGCCGAATGCGTATAGGAACGAGGAGACGATACCAATCAGGGAGTTCCCACCGGCCATGGCCTGCGTTGCCAGAGAGATATAACCCCGCCCAGCAACCATGCCGGTTGTGAACCTGTTAATGTAGCCCATAGACAGGTACATGCCGCCAAAAGCCGCCAGCACGCCGCTAATCAGCAGTGCCTGATACCGGACCCGGTTCACCTTGATGCCCACCGACTCTGCGGCGGCCGGCATCTCCCCCACCGACCGGACCTTAATGCCGAAGGATGTGTATCTCAGCATGATAAATAGCAGGATCGCCGCTGCCAAGGACGCATAGGTAAGGATATTATGTCCGGAAAGTACGTTTCCCACCACGGGGATGTCCCGCAAAACAGGGATGCTCAGCGTGGGGAAGGCGGCGGAGTTGAGTGAGTTGCTGGCATTTTTGTCTCCTGTCAACGTATATAGCAGAAACTCTGAGCCGCCGGCCGCTGCCAGATTCAGGGCAATCCCGGTGATAATGGTGTTTGCCTTCAGCTGCATCACAAAATATCCCAGCAGCAGGCTGTAGAGCACTCCGGAGGCAAGGCCGCACAGCATTCCGACTATCAAGCTGCCTGTGAAGCCGCTGCCCAGTACGCCGAACAGCGCGGCCACCGTCATACAGCCCTCAATCCCCAGAAAGTAGAACCCGGAAGTATTGGCCACCAGCGTCGCCAGTGTGGCGAAGAGGATAGGAGTCAGGCAGCGCAGCACCATAAACCAGAAATTTTCACTTGCAAAAAAGCCCATGCTATACCTCCCGATCTATACCGCAGCTGCCGGTCCGCCGGCGGCCGTCTGGTTGAGCAATGCTTCCTGCTCCTCTTTCCTTTTCTTCATCTGATACAAGAACCGCTCAGACGCAATCAGCAGGATAATAATTGCCTGAATAATGGCTACCAGTTCGGCGCTGACGTCTCCCACGCGGGACATAACGTTCGCTCCCACCCGGATATAGGCCATAAAAAACGCGGCCAACGGGATCAGCTGGGGCTTATGTCCGGCCAGCAGATTGATGAGGATACCGTCCCACACATAGTTTTGCGCCGTCATCCACTGGAAGGTGCGGAACGTTCCAATCATGGTCACCGCGCCGCCCAGACCCCCAAGGCATCCACCAATCAGTTGGGACAGCAGAATGACCCACGTCACCTCGATTCCTGCATATCTGGCAAAGGGCTGGTTGGAGCCGGTAATCTCCAGCTCCCGGCCGTATCTGGAGCGGTTGACCACAAGCCACATAATAACCACCGCCGCCGCCATAATCACCAGGCCGTAGTGGATATTTGTCCCCTTGAACATTTTCCCCAAGGTGGCGGTGGGCAAAAACTGAACGGAAAACACGCCATTCTGCTTGTCCACAAAGAACTGCCGAATAATCCAGTAGCCTGCGTTGAAGGTAATATAGCCAAGCATCATAGAGGTGACCAGTTCGTTGGCCCCGGTAAATTTTTTCAGCAGAGCCGGAATCAGGGCCAGCAGCCCGCCAACCAGCGTTCCGGCAAGAAGGATCACAAACTGGTGTATACCTGGCGGCAGCGGTACGGCGATAGCAATGGCCGCGGCCGTCACGCCAGCCATGTAAAACGAGCTGTCAGCCGCCAGCGAAAACAGTCCGCTTTTGAACATTACGTTGATCGCCAGACCCGAAAACACAAGGGGAACCAAATCCTCAATCACCTTTGAAAAATTGCGTTTGTTGCTGACTGCACCCAAAAAGAAATTCTTTATAGCCACGTCCGCGTTTTCTCCAGCCACAGCCACAATGATGACCGCTGCGATCAAAAAGGCCAATGCGCTGGCTGCAGTAATCCGGATGATCCCATACCAATTCAGCTTTTTTATTCCAGTCACGTCAGAGCTCCTCTCCTTCCTGTAGAACCTGTATGCACAACCGTCAATACCGCCCTGACCGGGCCGTTCACCGGTTACGCGGTGGCCAGCTTTTCCTCCGGGTCCTGCTTCAGCCCCAGCATATACAGCCCCAACTCCTCCTCAGTCGCACCCTGAACATGGTCGATAACGCCGACTACCCTGCCCTGGTACACAACAATGATCCGGTCACTCAGGGCCTTCAGCTCTGTCAGGTCCGAACTGAGCAAAATGATGGATTTCTGCCGCTCCCGCATCTCCAATATCTTCTTGTGAATAAATTCCATGGCTCCAATATCAACACCCCGGGTCGGCTGGTTTAAAACGATGATCTCAGGGTCGTTTGTAAACTCCCGGGCCACAATGGCTTTTTGGATATTGCCTCCCGACAGGCTCTTGATAGGAACATCCAGGCTGTGTGTTACAATTTGATACTCCTTCACGCACGCCTCGCAGTACTGTTTGATTTGCTGGCCGTCCAGCATGCCAAGCCGGTTGGTAAAGCGCCTCAGACCTATCGCTATCAAATTGTTGCGCAGGCTCAACTCCGGTGCGCTTCCGTTGTAGAAGCGATCCTCCGAGATATGGGCAATCCCCTCGTCCCGTATCTTCCGAATGCTGGCTCTGGTCAAATCCATGTCCCTGTAGTGGACTGTCCCGCAGCTGGGTCTCAGATTTCCGGTGATAATATTCATCATCTCCATCTGCCCGTTACCTTCAATCCCGGCCACACCGAGGATCTCTCCGCTGCGCAGTGAGAAAGAGATGTTTTTCAGAATTTCTACGCCGAACTTGTCCTTGTACTGCACTCCGTCTGCCCTGAGCAAGGGGGCGCCGAATTTGCCCGGGGTCTTCTCGTAGGAAATACTGACATCCCGCCCCACCATCTTTCGGGAAATATCCTCCTCCGTTACCTCAGCCACATTGTAGGTCCCCATGGTACGGCCGGCCTTGAGTACTGTGAGCCGGTCACATAGGTATTTGACCTCGTTAAGCTTGTGAGAGATGAAGATAATCGTGTAGCCCCCCTCCTTCAGCTTCAACAACTGCTGAAACAGGTCCCGGGTCTCCTGAGGGGCCAGAACGGCGGTAGGCTCGTCCAGAATGATAATTTTCGCCCCACGGTACATCGTCTTTAAAATCTCCAGTTTCTGCTTCATTCCGACCGAGATATCTCGGACCCGTTTTTCCGCATCAATTTTCAGGTTGTACTTTTCGGAAATTATCTTAGCGTCCTCGATACACCGTTTTTTGTCAATCAGCACCCCCTTGCGCGGCTCCATTCCCAGCACAAGGTTTTCCGCAACGGTGAGAGACGGCACCAGCATCATATTCTGCTGTACCATGCCGATCCCATGCCGAATGGCATCCTGACTCCCCCTCAGGTGCAGTTCCTCTCCGTTTAGAAATATCTTCCCGTCCGTGATCTCCTCGATCCCAAACAAACACTTCATCAGCGTGGACTTCCCGGCCCCATTTTCGCCCACCAAGGCGTGGATCTCTCCCTCGTTGATGCTGAAATTAACATCATAATTGGCAAGCACACCTCCTGGGTATATTTTTGTTAGGTTTTCAGCACGCAGGATTTCCCGATTCCCCATATTCTTCCTCCAAATCTCCGTTTTCTTTACGATGTTCAGATTTGTTTTCCTTTGGACGGATTTCGCAATCAAAACAACAGCTTCGGTGACTAGTTTGCTAGATTATAACACACATTATGTTTGCTGTCAACAACAAATGTTAAAAATTTTCATTTAACTGTTGTGAATTGGCTAACATTTACTTTAAGATAAAAACTGGCCCCACCCTCCCTTTTTTAGGAGGCCGGGGCCGTCGGCGCACTGAAAAAGATCCTTACACTTCGTGTAGCTCGATATTTCTCTGCCTCAATTCGTCCCTCCAATATTTTTGGAGCGAATGGTCCGTTATAATGGTATCTATTTCATCTAAATCGCAAAAATAGGCCGAGCGCAGCCGCCCAAACTTTGAGGAGTCCGACACCAAAATCTTCTGTGAGGAAGAGGAAATTGCCGCTTGTTTGGTCGCCACCTCATAAGTATTGGCACAGGTGATCCCCAATTCTCTGTGGATGCCCGCCGCCGAAAGAAAGGCTTTGTTCGCCCGGATCCGGCGAATAAACGCAATCCCCTCTTCGCTTTCAAACATCTCTGTATTCAAATGGTAGTTCCCTCCACAAAACAGCAGCTGTATCCCTGGCTTGTGCCTTAATTCTATCAAAACATTAGCATTATAACTTAAAATCGTCAAATTCATGTTTTCAGGCAGATAGGGCAGGATACGGGCAGTCGTGCTACCGGTATCAATAATGATCACATCGTTGGGTTCAATCAGCGACGCGGCATATTTTCCAATTTCCTCTTTCTGGTGATTGGAGTGCTCAATCGCTTCCAGAAGATTGTACTGACCGCTCTGTTCTCCCGCCGCCCCGCCGTCATTTCTCAACTTCTCCAAGTCGCGGCGTACGGTCATTTCAGACACATTGAGCATCGCGGCAATGGAACGGACCGGAAGCATCCCCTGCGTCTCGATGATATTGATCAGGTCCTGCTGCCGCTTGCCCTTCCTGCTGGCCGCCTTGCTCGGCGCCTTATTGTTTCCGATACTCCCATTCTCCATAATTCTCCCACACTTTCATCATAATCTCACTTTAATCTATCATTTTTTTGATAAAATGTAAAGTGTGAACTGTGAGGTTTTATAATTTTTTCTTTTTCTATTGACATTCATCTATATTTTGTTATACTTATCTTAACAAATGTTTTTTACGCCAATCATTTATTCGGTATCATCTACAGTACGATAAAACTATTTATGAGGAGTTCGATTATTATGTTAAGCAAAACAGCTACGGCGGCACTCATTGACCACACTGCATTAAAGCCGGATACCACAGAGCAGCAGATTGCCGTTTTGTGCTCAGAGGCACGGGAGCATCATTTTGCCTCCGTGTGCGTCAATCCCTGCCGTGTCGCCTTGGCAAGCTCTCTTCTTCAGGGGTCTGGCGTGGCGGTCTGCACCGTCGTCGGATTCCCTCTAGGTGCCTCCACCACCGAAGTCAAGGTGTTTGAATGCAGGAACGCCATTGAAAACGGCGCCGCAGAGATCGATATGGTAATCAATATTGGAAAGGTCAAGGAGCATGATTACCAAGCGGTCCAAGACGAGGTGTGTGCCGTTGTATCTGCTGCCAAGTCTTACCAGAATATTCTGGTCAAGGTGATCATCGAAACTTGCCTTCTTACCGATGAGGAAAAGCAGCAGGTCTGCCGCATTCTTCTCTCCACAGAGGCGGATTTTGTTAAAACCTCCACTGGCTTTTCCACTGGAGGTGCCACCACCCATGATGTCAGTCTCCTGAAGACCGCCGTCATGGGCGCAATGAAGGTCAAGGCCTCCGGCGGCATTAAAACCATGGAGGACCTCTCCGCTATGGTCGCCGCCGGTGCGGACCGTATTGGCACCTCCAGCGGCACTTCCATTGTTAAAGTGCTCCCTGTCAAGTAGACAAAATAGAGAAAGGCAGAGACTATCAAAAGATGGTCTCTGTCCTTATTTGCCGCCAACAGCCAAAAATTCCATAGGCACTATAAAGCTAAGTCTCTTTTGATATCGTTCACAGTTGTAAAGATGGATGTGTGAAGCAATCGCATCACAAAGCTGATTACACTTGCCAAAATGATACAAGTGTACATCTCAGATTTCAAAATCCCCCTTCCATAGCCCCATTATCCAGACATTCGCTTGTTAGGGTCTGTTCACACAAGCAAAGATATGCTATAATAAGGGAATGGAACTGAAGAAAGAACAATACGAACAAATCGCAGAGTGCTTTCCGAAACAGCGGAAACCAGCAAAAATCAGCAATCTGGATGTATTGAATGCGGCGCTGTACGTAATGGAAAATGGGTGCAAATGGAGGAGCCTGCCCAAAGAATACGGAGATTGGCACGTGATCTATGTCCGGATAAACCGCTGGGCGAAAAAGGGAGTTTTGGAAAAAGCATTTTTGCGTTTGCAGCAACTGGGAATCATCAAAATCCAAGTAAACGTGGTCAGTTTGGATTCCACCTGCATCAAGGTTCATCCTGACGGAATGGGTGCACTGAAAAAAACGGAGCGCAAGCCGTCGGAAGAACACGTGGTGGGTGGAACACCAAACTTCATATGGTCGCCGCATCTGATCGAGATGGGGTAATCTTTTCGCTGTCTGCCGGAAACCGTGGAGATGGCCCTGAAGGCCGTACTCTTTTGCAGCAGCTCGGTCCGGCGGATCACCCGGTTTACCTTCTGATGGATCGGGCCTACGAAGGGGATGAGACGAGAGCTTTGGCAGTGGAACTTGGCTATATACCCATTGTTCCGCCAAAAAGTAATCGCAAAGACCCTTGGCCTATGATAAAGAGCTGTACAAACAGCGCAACCAGGTCGAGAGACTTTTTCGCCGTATCAAGCGGTTTCGTCGTATTTTTACCCGCTATGACAAATTGGATTTGATCTTTTTTACTTTTGTCTATTTTGCTCTCATTATTGATGCCCTTATGTGAACACTACCTAAGACCGTTGGCAAATATGGCAGTCTGCGCCGCACCTACCTAAAGGAACGGAGACATGAACTGTGGCGTGAGTTGGCTGGCAGTGGAAAACTTACAGCCCATCTGCTGGACATTGATAAGACCGCCAGCGAGTGGATGGACAGGATGCTCCCTCAAATGATGAAAGCTGCTGGGGTGACAGAGGAATTGAAAGCCCGCAATCAAATGGCGTGGATAGGACTGGTGAACAACTGCAAGGCCCAAGTGGAGGAAATCATTTTTTCTGACCTGATATATGTTTAGCTCCCAAATCAAGTGCGCCCCGGCCATGCTGGGACGCACTTTTTACATCAATTTTACAATACTTGACTTTCGATTTTTACATGGCGGCAGTATCCTTTTCTCGTACCCCAAAATCGAAAGGAGAAATTTGAACATGAAAAAATCAGCAAGTCTTGTGCTGGCCGCTGTGCTGGCCCTGTCGGTCATGGCCGGATGCGCTCAGAAAACGTCCGGCACCGTCACCACTGATGGCTCTACCTCTATGGAGAAGGTGA
>OFFJ01002769.1_pt1 | contig 10848 bp, 8 predicted proteins | sample 1521261 | NCBI WGS metagenome assembly OFFJ01 (sample SAMEA3504122, study PRJEB24116) | mouse gut metagenome | biome: mouse gut; feature: mouse-associated habitat; material: faeces | place: Denmark | collected 2011 | reverse complement strand
TAGTTTACAAGCTTCTGCTGATCGGCTCCGTTATTCTTGTTTTGATTGTGGAAGTACTCAATTCCGCGATTGAGGCGGTGGTGGATCGTTTCGGAGGAGAGATTCATCCGCTCTCCGGCAAAGCCAAGGACTTGGGGAGTGCCGCGGTGCTTCTTGCGCTAACGCTTGTCCTTATTACTTGGGTCAGCATTCTTACGGATGCCTTCCTCTAGAAGCCTTAAAGTAACCAAAAGCGATCAACAACTTTAAAGAACTTTTCCTTTCAACCGTAATTAACTGAATTAATTGCGGTTTTTTCTTGCATTTTTATAATAATCGTGTTATAATACGATCATTATTGAGAGGTGCAATTATGGGCAGACCTTTATCGGGTGTTCCTCATGTCGGCAGACGGACAGAAACCAGAAAAGACGGGACTAAATACATTTATGAGAGGACCACTATCTACGATCCTCAGACCAAGAAGATTAAAGTACTTGGCTGCAAATTAATCGGCAAAATCCTCAAGGGAACCGATGAGATTATCCAAACTCGTGCTAAGAAACCAGCCGCTCCAAAGCCGGTTGCATCAGTAAAAGCAACCAGAGCACATGTCGGCGCCTCAGAAATCCTGGATTTTGTCGGGAAACAAAGTTCCATAGACGACTGCATTCTTCGTTCCCTGCCTGAAGCCGAGGCACTCAAGAGCATTAGCTTGGCTCGTTATTTGGTTGCCTGCGACAGACGGACGCTTCCGGGCATTGAGACTTGGCAGCTCAATCATCAAATTCCGTACCTTGAGCCCATAACAGAAAGAGTTTATGGAACGTTGTTTGAACACGTCGGCCAAAACGAATCTTGGGTACAGAATTACTTTCGCTACATCGCTTCAACATTAGAGAAGGAGCCTGCCCTGGCTCTGGACTCAACGACTGTCTCCACCTACTCAACGAATCTCAAAGAAGCAAGGTACGGATTCAATAAAGATGCTGACGGGCTGCCCACGATCAAGTTCGTGACTTTATATTCCGTTAAGAACAGGCTGCCCATTGCCTATTGCAAACAGCCGGGCAATATCCCCGACGTCACCAGTATCCAAACAGCCCTCAAGCAGTTAAGTGTCCTTGGTGTAACCAAACCCATGATCGTCACTGACAACGGTTACTACAGTATGGGCAATATGGTTGAGCTGTTGGATTCGAATTTGAAATTCTTAACCCTGGCTTCCCGATCCGTAACTTGGCTTAGAGATATTGTTGAAGAGGCTCTTAGAGATCTGGATAACTTGGACAATATTTGTCCTTACGACACACAGGTCAAGGGGAAAACCGTGAGTAAGATGCAGGAGTTCTCCCGCCTTCGTCATAGAAGCACGGCCTCGGCCAAAGCCGGGGAGGCACAGCAGTTCAGCCGCAGAATATACGTCCACATCCTAAGAAACTCAGAGATACAGACGTGCAAGACAAGGGCGTTAGAGGAAGAGCTTACAGAACTGAGAAACGCAGTATTAAGTGGGGAGGAGCTTTCCGAGTCAGCGATAAAGAAGGTTGAAAAATATTTGATTCTTAGCCGCGTTGGACGTGGAGGGAAATTAACCGTTAGGTTTAATCAGGAAGCCTTTAACGAAACAGCGAAGTTCTTTGGCTTATTTGTGTTGGTATCGAACAAAGCACAGAACTGCTTTGAAGCGTTGGAAGACTACCGACTGCGGGAAAAAACAGAGGAAGCATTTGGGATTTATAAGGGATACTGCGATGGCAGAAAGCCGAGAGTCTGGTCCGGAGATCGGCTCAGAGGTAGGCAGTTTGTGCAATTTATTGCCCTGAGCTATAGGTGCTGGCTAATAGGAAAGATTAAAGAAATCAAGGAGTTGTTGGCGAGGACAGTACTCGAGAAGGCGCATAAGACTGAAAGGATAAAAGCAGAGAAGCTGCTGAGCTGGCTGGAAAATAGGTCCTTAGCCCAGATTCTGGATTGGTTCGATTGCATAGAAGAAACCACTGTTGCCGGAAAGGCCGGCGAAATTCGCTGGAAGACGGAATCTGTAGAGCGCGATAGGTATTTCTTATCCCTCCTGGGAATGAAAATTTAATGATCGCTTCGGGTTACTTTTAGGTTTAATCTGAAGGCATCTTCTTTAGAAGTCTGTCTCTTCTTCGTCGTCTTCGTAGACCTGCGCCTTTTCGGGCTCTGCATCAGGAACCGGAACTCCGAGGGCTTCAAATAACATCCGCCTTTTCCCTGCGATTTCACCGAAGTAGTAACCTCCGCAGAATCTGGTCTGCATTACATTGTTCAAAGAGTCCAGAACTCTGCAGTCACTGTCATACACCATCGGCAGACTATTATTCTTTTTGCACTCCTCACTGTATTTTCTCAGCCTGGTTCTGACAATCATCGCAATAGAGGTTGCCAGGAACTGTACAAACGTTTTACCAGTCAATGATTCGTTGTCCGAGACTCGATTTCTTGAGCAGCCCGAGCGGGATTTGAGTGTTTTAAATGTATCTTCGACTATCCAGCGTTCCTGGTAAGCGCACCAAGCTTTTCCAGCATCGGATATTTCGTCGCTTACCAGTACCCGGTAGCCTTTGTAGCGGAGCTTTTGATCCACTTTTTTATTGTCGACGCTGTAGCTGACCGTGCCGTCTTTCTCATGTTTTTCAAACACCTCTTCTAGTAATGCTTGTTCGTTTTCATCGAGAGACTTACCGGTGGCCATCTTTTCGCGTATACGAATGATTCTCTCAAACATCCCTTGTCTGGCATTCTCAGCAATTTGTCGATCGAAATAGATATGCCAGTAAAGCTCCGCAGTTTCCTGCGTCTTTTTTGTGGATCTCTGACCCGTTACAGGATTAGGTTCATAAATCCAGCTGATCTTCTTTGTCACCTGAAAGACCTGGGTAAACCAATCCATTCGATTTAAGTCCTGGAGGTTAACTCTTTCTTCATCAATGAGCTCTTGGGTAAGGCTGCCTGATATCCCGCACTTCATGTTGAACAGAAAGCCGACTTTATTTCTCAGGCAGTCATTGATGTTTTTTGTACCGCTGTAACCTCGGTCAGACACAAGAACAACGTTTTGGATGCCTAGTCTGGAGTTGTCAGCAATGACCCGCCTGACGGTTTGTACGTCCGGAACGTTTCCGTCGTAGGCTCGATAGAAGATAGGCAGTCCGCTTTTGGACTCGACCAACATCAGCAAATTAATTTGAGGAAGGTTGTCCTCGTCTTTGTTCCTGCCTCTTTCTACATTTGGCAGTTTATTTGCGTAGCTCGAAATGGAGGTCGAATCTAAAGCCAATGTCAGCTTGGCGTCATCCCTATTTTTTTTCTTCTGCTCTATTAATCCCTCCTGGATGGCAGAAAAGTAATTTTCTATTTGTTGTTTTTTGATTTTCCTAAAAACTCTGCCTATTGAGGAAGGATGCAAAGCCCCGCCCCATGGAAGACGAGTCGCCTCGGCAAAGGTCGGATATTTAGGGAATCTCTGCACAAAAGGTGGGTGATATAGTATAATTAGCGTACTATATTAAGTAACGACTATGAAGATTAAAGCTCGCTCGTTTGCAGACTTATTTGCAGAAACCTCTCCGCAGTTAGGCGGCACTAGAAGAACTAAATTCCTTGAGACATTGGACGCTATCATTCCTTGGCAGGATTTGTGTGCCCTGATTAGTCCTTACTACAGTGAGGGTAAGCGCGGCCAGCAGCCGTATCCGTTGGAGCTCATGATTCGCGTACATTTTCTACAGCTTGTCTACAATTTGAGCGACCCGATGTGTGAGGAAACGCTTCGTGACTCTTTTTCATCTCGACGGTTTGTAGGTCTGACAATGGATTCAAAATGTCCGGATGAAACCACTATTCTGCGCTTTCGCCATTTACTCGAAAAAAACGGCCTGGATAAGCAGATTTTCGATTTATTCAAACATCAGTTAAGTCAAAGAGGTCTTCTTTTTAGCAAAGGAACGATAGTTGACGGCTCCTTTATTGAGGCGCCGAGTTCGACAAAGAATGCCGGCAAAAAGCGCGACCCGGAAATGCGTTCGGCTAAGAAAGGCAGCAATTGGCATTTTGGGATGAAGCTTCACATCGGTGTGGACAAAGTCAGCGGCATCATTCATAGCGTGACAACGACAGCGGCGAATGTTCACGATATAACTCAGGTTGATAAATTAAGACGTCCTACTGATTGGGAAGTCATAGGAGATGCGGGATATCTCGGCATGGACAAACGCGAGAGCGCAGACCCGGAGCACGTCACTTACGCTGCGGCAAAACGATATAGTCAGCGGAAAAAACTCCCGGAAACTAAGGTGGTGCAAGAAAAGAGACTTAGTTCAATCAGGTGTAAGGTTGAACACGCTTTTCATCGGATAAAGATTCAATTCGGTTATAGAAAAGTTCGTTATCGGGGGTTGGCCAAAAACACAGCAAGGCTAACAATGTTGGCCTCTATCGCTAATATGTTTACCGCACTTTGCTATGAAAAACGAACGAAAATAAGTTTTGCATAGGATAAGTGTATCTGTACGGGACGATTTTAGAGTAAATCGACAAATAAAGAGGGGTTAACTGACCGATATCGGTAAAAAATACCTCATTTTCTATGAATGTTGCCTCTTCAAAGGTGGTTGGGAAGACAGATTCTTATTTCGCAGAGGTTCCTTAATAGTTTTCTTTATCTTGAAAAAGTGCTATGATAGACATTACAAAATTTTGAAATAATCAGAGGTGCTTTCACATGGAAAATGAACAAAAAATATACTTATTTGAAAATACTCCCGTCCCAAAGGCCGTTGCCAAACTGGCCATCCCAACGATTCTTAGTTCGTTGGTAATGGTAATTTATAACCTGGCTGACACTTATTTTGTCGGTATCATAAACGATCCCATAGAAAATGCCGCCGTCACACTTGCAGCTCCTGTTCTATTGGCGTTTAATGCTGTCAACAACTTATTCGGCGTCGGAAGTTCCAGCATGATGAGCCGCGCCCTTGGAAAAAAAGATTATGAAACCGTAAGCAAAAGCTCCGCCTTTGGTTTCTACTGCGCCTTATTATTTGGAATTATTTTTTCCCTTTCCTGTACAATATTCCAGATGCCGCTTTTAAACTTGCTTGGCGCAGATTCTATGACTGCAAAAGTAACTGCTTCCTACATGAAATGGACCGTCAATTTCGGCGCTGCCCCTGCAATTTTAAACGTTGTATTAGCTTACCTTTTACGGGCAGAAGGCGCTGCCCTTCATGCAAGCATTGGAACTATGAGCGGATGTCTGCTCAATATCATATTAGACCCGATTTTTATTCTTCCATGGGGATTTCATATGGGGGCCGAAGGCGCAGGCCTCGCCACGTTTCTTTCCAACTGTATTGCCTGCCTTTATTTTTTTATCTACCTTTTGGTAAAACGAAACAGTACCTTCGTCTGTATTCACCCCAAAAAATTTTATCCCGGCAAAACTATACTGATTGGGGTATGTGCCGTTGGTATTCCGGCAGCTGTCCAAAATTTGCTGAACGTTACAGGAATGACAATTTTAAATAATTTTACATCATCATACAGCGCCGATGCAGTAGCCGCCATGGGAATATCACAAAAAATCAATATGGTTCCGCTTTATATTGCGCTTGGCCTTTCCCAGGGCATTATGCCGCTTATCAGTTACAGCTATTCTTCCGGGAACCAAAAACGCATGAAAGAAACCGGACTGTTTGCTCTAAAAGCAATGCTTTCATTTATGCTTATAATTACAACTTTATATTTTCTCTTTGCCCAAACATTCATCGAAACTTTTATGAAAAACGACCTTATCATCTCCTACGGCACAAAATTTTTACGCGGTTTTTGCTTAAGCTTACCCTTCCTTTGTATTGATTTTCTTGCAGTCGGTATTTTCCAGGCAATTGGAAAAGGAAAAGAAGCCTTTATTTTTGCAATTATGCGAAAAATTATTTTAGAAATCCCGGCTCTTTATCTTTTAAACCGTATATTCCCATTGTATGGGCTTGCATACGCGCAATTAGCAGCAGAAATATTTTTAGCCGCTGCCGCGCTGTTTGTTTTACGACGCATTTTTACTTAATATTTTTTCTTGACATTTTTACAGTATCATGTTATGGTTTATACAAATAAACCGGTCTATTATTATAAACCAAAGGAGGATACGTAAATGAACTATAAACTTTGTGATGGAGAATATCATCTGATGGAGCTTGTATGGGAATTAGAACCTGTAACATCTACCGATCTCCACAAAGCATGCCTGCCGCGGCTTGGCTGGAAAAAATCCACTACCTATACAATGCTTCGGAAACTATGCGAACGGGGACTGCTGTCAAATAAAAATTCCATCGTTACATCTATTATCAAAAAAGAAGATATTGAACAATACGACAGCAGAGAACTTATCAACAATCGATTTAACTCTTCCCTGCCAAAATTTGTAGCGGCCTTTCTTGGCAGTGAAACACTGACTGAATCCGATGCAAATGAACTGCAGAAGTTAATCGACGACTATCGAAATAAAAAATAAGGAGGGATTGCTTATGGAATATGGCATTATGATTTTATTGAAACTTAGTTTCGTTACGTCCATAATGGCGCTCATTATTTTAGGTATCCGCTTTTGTTTGAGAAAAGCGCCAAAAGTTTATACGTATATCTTATGGATATTCGTTTTTATCCGGGCTGTTTTACCTATATCGTATTCTTCCGCTTACAGTCTGTGGAATATGCTGAAACATATTTTTACCCCGCAAAATTCCGAAGCGCTTGTGTCTTATACAGCAGCGGAACCTGCATTTACGCCGATTACCGGAACGGCTTTGCCAAACACTGTATTACCCATTTCCACGGCACAGACGGCCCCGGCGGCTGCACCTGTATCACAAATGCCTGATTTATGGGTATTAACAGCTATTTTGTGGTTTACCGGAATAGCTGTCATGCTGTTATACAGTTTACGCTCCATACGTAAACTGCGCAAAACAGTAAAATATTCCACCTTGGCTCCTGCCAGGCACATACCTTTAAACTGCCGCGTATACGAGTCCGACCAAATCAAAACGGCATTTATTCTGGGATTTTTCCGTCCAGTTATTTATCTGCCAAAAGGCCTTACAGCCGATAGAAAACGCTTGATTTTAGAACATGAATCGGTGCATATCCGCCGCCACGACCATAAAATCAAAATAGCGGCATGGCTGATTTTATCGCTGCACTGGTTCAATCCCCTGATGTGGGTTAGTTTTTGGTTCTTAAACAAAGACATGGAATTATCTTGCGACGAACAGGTATTAATCAATCTTGGTTCACAAATTCGTGCTGATTACAGCTCGCTGTTACTGGATTTAGCAACGCCGAACCGAATTTCTTCCGGAATACCGCTTGCTTTCAGCGAAGGAAATACCAAAACACGCATTAAAAATATTTTAAATTACCGTCCTATAAAATTTGGTTCCGCAGTCGCCGCTATTTTGTTAATTTTTGTTACCATCTACGGATGTATGGGGAATCCGCAAAAAACTCCGGAACCCGTAGTGCAGACGCCGGAAACTGAGGCTCAAACTGCCGACAGCAGCGAAATGATTTTTGTACAAACCTTTGTCGATCATCTGATAAACGCTCAGGCAGAAGACATCTATGCTATGCTCTCTGCCGACCTAAAGAACGAAGCCGACCGTTATTCCACCACTTTTGGCATTTCGCTTCACGAACCAAACAAACACAGACGGATGAACCCATTTGTTCCTACCGATCCGCCTGTGATAGAAAAAACCGCAACCGGATACCACTATCAAATGAGGCGTCCCGAATATCCGCCGCCACCAGAATATGAAGCATACCACTACTCGGATATTTGGGAAGGTTATCTCACATTAAATAACACAAACGACGGCTATGAAATCAAAGAATGGACGGAAAACATTAAGAACGAAATCGCATCACGCGATGAATTCGACCGGAATTATGAATACTACACATTCTTCATTGACGCAAAAATAGAACTTGACTGGTTAGAAGCACACCCGGAAGAAACATCCGAATTATTCTACTACAATCGAGCCAATTCAAAGCCGGAAGATATACTGACGGAACGCTTTCACCTCACAGACGGCAAAGTAACAGACATCCAAAAAGACGACAAACAACATGTTCAAAAAGTCACATATAGCTGGGATGACGGATTCGTTGTTTTTCGAATGGAACAGCTGCTTGACGGCATCTGGTACGTCACCGGAATTGAAAATTAATTCTCTGTCACACAGCCAATGGAAAAAGAGAGCCTGCAGCAATGCAAGGCCTCTTTTTTTTACTTTTTCCGCCGCCAAACGCCCCAGTAACTATTTTTTATTTTTCTCATAAATTAAAAGGATGGAAAAAAGGAGACACTTCTATTATGGCAATCGGCTATCTCATTCTTCAAGCACGTACCGCGCATGAAGCCGTCCCACTAAACGGTGTTCGAATTCAAATTTATGACCCACTGAACAATCTGTTATACGAACTGACAACAGATGAAAATGGAGAAACGCAAAAAATCCCATTGGAAACACTCAGTAAAGATTTTTCACAAAACCCCTATTATACGGGACTTCCCTATATCAGCTACAATGTACGCACACAAGCAGACGGATTTCACTCTCTTTTTGTCTCAGACATCCCTATTTTTGATGGGGAAACTGCAGTTTCCCCTCTTACGCTGATACCATTAGAGGACAAGGAACGAAACGCATCTCAAATTGAAATATCTGTTGGCGAACCTGCCGTCGCAATGCAGACGCCGCGCAATCCGAAAAGCCCGTCAAGAGAAACCTATGTATTACGGCAGGGGGGAATTCCAAAAACCATTACCGTACACCTTGGTTCCCCCAATTCCTCTGCTTCAAACGTTCAGGTATCATTTCCTGACTATATAAAAAATGTTGCAAGCAGTGAAATCTATCCAACCTGGCCCGATTCCGCCCTTCGGGCGAACATTTATGCAATTATCACATTTGCATTAAACCGCGTCTATACAGAATGGTACAAAAGCCGCGGCTACAACTTCGATATTACAAACAGCACAGCTTATGATCAGTATTTTGTCTATGGCCGTCCAATTTACGATTCTATCAGTAAAATCGTAGATGAAATTTTTAATGAATATGTCCGCAGAAAAGGACAGAATAATCCCTATTTTACGTCTTTTTGTAACGGAACTACCAGCACTTGCCAAGGATTGAGTCAATGGGGAACTGTTTCACTGGCAAACCAGGGATTATCTGCACTGCAGATTCTTCGTTCCTATTACCCAAAAGATATTGAAATTGCAGAAACTGACATCATCACAGGACAGCTCTCTTCTTACCCTGGAAGTGCATTAAAGCAAGGCAGCCGCGGACTAAATGTCCAGACGATTCAGACCTATTTGAACAGAATACGAAAAAATTATCCCGCGATACCAGTGATTACAGACGAAACCGGAGTGTTTGGAAATACTACCACTGCCGCAGTCAAAAAATTTCAGTCTGTTTTTAATTTGGTTTCTGATGGAATTGTAGGAAAAAGTACCTGGTATAAAATATCCAGTCTCTATACTGCTGTAACAAGGCTCGCCGAATTAAACAGCGAAGGTGAAACTCTTGGAATTGGAACCGTACCGCCCAATTCTATTCTCAAACAAGGTTTAAGGGGACAGGACGTCATACTGTTACAATATTTACTGGATGTGATTTCGGAATACTATCCTTCCATTCCTCCGCTTTCACAAGACGGTATATTTGGCGTCCAAACGGCTCAGGCAGTTTTCGCATTTCAGCGTCTTATGCGCTTAAATCCAGATGGGATTGTAGGCCCGCTTACATGGAAATCTCTCTATGAAGTTTATCAGGGAATTGAACAGAATATTCCGTCGTTTGGACCAGATTCCAACATAACAGAATATATCGTCCAGCCGGGAGATACGCTTTGGGCGATTGCCAGAAGATACAATACCACAGTAGATATACTAAAAAGTTTGAATGGTTTGACAAGCGACTTACTGCGCATCGGCCAAATATTAAAAATTCCAACGGCACAGACAACGCCTTGTATCGAATATACCATAAAATCCGGAGATACGCTTTGGTCAATTGCCAGAAGATACAATACCACGGTAGACACACTAAAAAGCCTAAACGGATTAACAAGCGACCTGCTGCGTATCGGCCAGATACTAAAAATTCCAACAAACTAAACAAGGGGGATCACAACCCGCTGCAAAAAACAGACGCCGACGGGTTGTGATTCTATTAAATCGCTGCAAATGCCAGACTGTATGCTAAAATGCACCATGGCTTTCCAACAATAATAATAGCTGCAAACTTTTTGACCTTCATTTTTGTCAGGCCTGAGAAATAACAGAAGAAATCATCCGGAAACAACGGCAGCGCCATTCCAAGAAACAAAAAAAGTACATAGGATTTGCTTTTTCCTGCCATTTTTGAATATTTTTCATATTGTTCTTTCGAAAATAATTTTTCAATTAATTTTACCCCATATTTTTTTGCCAATAAAAATGCAAGAATAGAACCGACGGAAATTCCTATATAATTGCACCAAAATCCACCCAAACTTCCAAATAATACCGCACCCACAGCACAGCCCAAAAATCCGGGAAGTATCGGAAAAATCACTTGCAGCGCCTGTAATACGATTAATACAATGGGAGCAAATAACCCAAATCCTTTTATATATTCCTGAAATGTCTCTGCTGATTCAAATCTGCCGTCCATATACGCCTTTCCTACGCCGGCAAGCAAAAAAAGAAAAAGTATCACAGAGGCTATTGTCAATAATTTTTTCCACTTCATACAGCTGCTCCTTATTAAGCAAAAC
>OFFJ01002766.1_pt1 | contig 10850 bp, 9 predicted proteins | sample 1521261 | NCBI WGS metagenome assembly OFFJ01 (sample SAMEA3504122, study PRJEB24116) | mouse gut metagenome | biome: mouse gut; feature: mouse-associated habitat; material: faeces | place: Denmark | collected 2011 | reverse complement strand
GGAACCGGCACTGCAGTTTCTCCGGGCGCTGGCGGGAGAATATCCGGTCTATTACGCCAACGGGAATCATGAGCACCGCCTGAAGCTGTATCCGGAGACCTACGGCGATATGGCGGAGCGGTACGCTGCGGCGCTGAAGGAGATAGGAATTGAGCCTCTGGTGAACAGCCGCATCGATTTGCCGGAGTACGGAATTGCGGTATACGGTTCCGAAATTGACAAATTTTTTTATAAACGTTTTAAGGTGAGGAAGATGGACGAGGGCTATCTGCCCCAAATCCTGGGACAGGCACCCGGAGAACGTTTTACGGTATTGCTGGCGCATAATCCGGATTATTTTTCACAATATGCCGCCTGGGGAGCAGACCTGACCATGTCGGGGCATATTCACGGAGGCGTGGCACGCGTGCCCATCTGGGGAAAAGGAGTGGTATCCCCGGCATGGCGTATGTTCCCCAAGTACGACGGAGGCGTCTTCAGAGAGGGAGAAGCCGTCATGCTGCTGAGCCGGGGACTGGGAATCCATACCATTCCGGTGAGGGTGTTCAACCCGGCGGAATTGTGGGTGGTGGATTTCAGGCCCGCGGACTGATATGCGGCAGGTATACAGTCCTGGAAAATCTGGTTTTGGAAAAAGCAGATTTTGAGTCATGCATGCCGTGTACAGACTGCTGCTGACATTACTGCAGAATTACTATAGAAACATACGTTTTTCTTGAAATAAAAGGAAAAAAACGGTACAATAAGTATCCGGGCTGTAATCAAAGAGCCGTAACAGGAATTGCAAATACAGTGCGCTTCTGTTATCGAAAGTATAAAATGTGAGGACACCATGGCGATATCTGTAAAACTGGAAGTATTTGAAGGTCCCCTGGACCTGCTGCTTCATCTGATTGATAAGAATAAGGTTGACATATATGATATCCCTATCGTGGAGATCACGGAGCAGTATCTGGACTATATTAAGCAGATGGAAACCAGCGACATGAACGTGATGAGTGAGTTCCTGGTGATGGCGGCCACCCTGATAGACATAAAGTGCAGGATGCTGTTGCCCAAAGAGGTGAATGAGGAAGGGGAAGAGGAAGATCCCAGACAGGAACTGGTGCAGAAACTGTTGGAATACAAGATGTACAAGTATATGTCCCTGGAACTGAAGGACCGTCAGGTGGACGCGGCCAGGAACCTGTACAGGAACCAGAAGCTGCCGCCGGAGGTTGCCATGTATAAGCCGCCTGTCGACTACGAGCAGCTGATAGGGGATATGACACTGAGCAAACTTCATGGAATTTTCAAATCCATCCTTCGGAGACAGGAGGACAAGATAGACCCTATCCGAAGCCAGTACGGCAATATTGAAAAAGAAGAGATCGATATGGACGAGAAGATGCTGTACGTGGAAGCATACGCCAGGGAACACAGGAATTTCAGTTTCCGAGGTCTTCTGGAGAAGCAGGCAGGCAAGATGGAAGTCATTGTCACCTTTCTGATTATTCTGGAGATGATGAAGACCGGAAAGATTGTGATCAGCCAGGAGACGATTTTCGACGATATCATGATTACTTCATTATTATGATATTTTGCACCAAGTGGTGCACAGGTCAGATCCCTGTATGGATGATTTGTGCTTTGCAGCCCAAGTGATGGATTTTGCAATGTAATTCACAGAATTGTTCTGGCAAAAGTACGGTTGGCTTTTTTGTTATTTCATATTACTGTAAAACAATTCGACGCGCAGTATAATATAGACGGAAGGGACGAAAATGAAGAGAAGAAAGGCCGAAGCGGTCATTGAGGCAGTGTTGTTCACCATGGGGGAATCCGTGGAGATCAGCCGTCTGGCCGATGTGATAGAAGAAGACGTGAAAACCACAAAGGGTATATTGAAGGAGATGGAGGAGCGTTATGCCAGGGAGGACAGGGGCATCACTCTGACTCATTTTGACAATGCCGTACAGCTCTGCACAAAGGAGGATATGTATGAATATCTGATCAAGATAACGAAAGCCCCCAGGAAGCTGTCCCTGACGGACACTGTGTTGGAAACCCTTTCCATCATTGCGTATAAGCAGCCGGTGACCAGGGTGGAAGTGGAGCGGGTGAGAGGCGTCAACTGTGACCACGCAATCAATAAGCTTCTGGAATATGATTTGATTACGGAACTGGGGCGGCTGGATGCTCCGGGGAGACCGCTGCTTTTCGGTACTACGGAACAGTTCCTGCGCTGCTTCGGCGTGAGGAGTCTGGAGGAACTGCCCGAAATGAATCCGGTCCAGATGGAGGAATTCAAACAGCAGGCCGAGGCGGAGGCCCAGCTTCAGCTGGAAGTATAATGGACGCATAAATTTTCCGGGAAGTACAAAGATGGACCAGGTCTGTAACATATACTTACCTGCTATAAGTTTTTGTCTGGCAAATGTTTTTCCGTGAGTATAAAATGTAAAATAAGCCTCATATATTATTATAAATCCCGTTGGAAGATGGAAATGATGAAAATGCGGATGAAAAAAATAATAAGAGGCTTTTTTTGTGCCTTTTTTCTGGTGCTGTCCGCCGTGCTGCCGGTTCATGGAGAGGAACTGGAACTGTATGCCACTGCAGCCGTGCTGATGGACGCGGATTCCGGAAGGGTGCTGTACGGAAAAAACGAGGATGCCGTCATGGCGATGGCGAGCACCACCAAGATTATGACCTGCATCGTGGTGTTGGAGACGGTGTCACAGGACGATATGCTCACGGTATCCGCCTATGCCGCCAGTATGCCCAAGGTCAAGCTGTACATACAAAAGGGGGAGCAGTATACAGTCAGGGACCTGCTCTATTCCCTGATGTTGGAATCCCACAATGATTCTGCAATGGCGCTGGCCGAATATGTGGGGAAACAGTTTCTGCCGTCTGAACTGCAGGAGAAGGATACGGCGGATTACACAGCGGAGGAGAGCAAGATGGCCATGGCTGCCTTTGCGGCACGTATGAATCAGAAGGCGGCGGAACTGGGCTGCTGGAACACCTGGTTTATCACGCCTAACGGGTTGGATGCCACGGAGATTATCGTTCAGGAGGACGGCAGCACCATTCAGAAGGAGCACTGCACCACAGCCGGGGAGCTGGCTCGTATCCTGTGTTATTGCATTAAAGAATCGCCCTGCCGGGATGCATTTCTGGAGATTACGCGCACAGGCAGTTACAGTTTTTCCTCCAACGGAAGAACGTTTTCCTGTACAAATCACAATGTCTTCCTGAGTATGATGGAAGGCGCCCTGACAGGGAAAACCGGATTTACGAACAAAGCCGGCTACTGCTACGTAGGCGCGTTGGAGCGGGACGGAAGGACCTTTGTGGTAGCTCTGCTGGCCTGCGGCTGGCCGAACAATAAGACATATAAGTGGAGTGATACCAGGAAACTGATGCAGTACGGTATGGACAATTACTTTTACAGAAGCTTCATGGAGGAAGGAGTTGCCTTTGACGAAAGTCTGCTGAAGCCTATACCGGTGCAAAATGGGCAGACGGCCCGGCTGGGGGCGGATGCGTTTGTGGCGGTACGGTTGGTGCGGGAGGAGGCAGAGATCACAGCCGGGATTGCGGAAGAGAAAACAGGGACAGAAAGCGGTACGGCAGAAAGCGGAACAGAAACTGCGGGTGACATGGCAGGGAATGGAGCAGGAATTGCGGGTGATGTGGCAGGAAGCGGAACCGGAATTGAGATTAATATGACGGGAATCGGCGCAGAGAGCGGTATCAGGAATAACGGGTTGGTAGGGTATACAGGTGCCGACAGCGGGAAAAATCTCGACGGCCTGTTAATGCGGGCAGACGAAAATATCAGCGTACAATACACAATAGAAGAAAGCCTGACCGCCCCCGTAGCGAAAAATATGACTGTCGGCAGTGTGGTATATATGGTGGGCGATACAGTTTACCGTACAGAAATAATCGTCACGGCGGACGAACTGGGAGCCGTGGACTCCAAATGGTGTCTGCGGCAGATTCTGGACAGATTTCTTCTTCCGTAGCACAAATCTATATGACATATCGCGTTTTACCTGCCTGTTCCGAATGGAACGCAGGTAATTCCGGTATTTCTTTTTTATCATTCTCCTGTTTCAGAAAAAGTTCCCGCATATATGATTATTATACTCGTGAACGCATTTAATTGCCGCTTTCAGCTCTGGATTGCCGCGATGCGTTCACTCGTTATATTCTGCAGACGGCAATTATTTGCGTCTGTGGGTATAATTTACACTCATTTGAGAATTCTTTAAAACGAAAATGTTACTACTCCTGTTCCCAATCGATTCCTGGATAAAGTTCTCCTGTCCGAATAAAAAATCTACTGCTTTCACGCCCTTTTCCATATCCGAGATAGCATGAAGTTTAAGGAGCAGGCTGTGATATCAGTCCCGCAGGATAACTGTGATATCCAGGTGTTGAAGAATGTGCATCCTGAAGATATTGAGGATATATCTGAACGTTATCTTCCTTATCCTGGAACGGAATTAGACTCAGATTCGGCGAAGAGAATAAGAATCCTTGATATTGGAAGCGGGAATTATACATATACCCCCGGGGAACTGGACAGGATTATTAAAGACAGCCCCGGCCATGTACTGGATGTGATTGTGAAGGGTATGGAGAGGCTATGCTTCAAGATAGATGTGCCTAAAGAGGAAAGAACGCAATGTGTTCAGAGAGTAAGAGCACAGAAAATGGGATATTTATTTGAAAATATGGGGCACATAAGCCTGCAGGAAGAACACCGGAAGACGGAGGAGCAGCGTCGGAGAGCAGAGGAGGCCGAGGAAAAGCTTTGGGTTGCAGAAGAAACGATAAAGCAGTTATTGGCAAAAGATAATCGGCAGCCGGCAAAACTTATGTAAAAAATTATGAAAAAATTGCAATTCGTCCTTTGCGAGTTGCTTTTTTTATGTTATACTGTTACAGACAATGACCATGGGGGCCTTTGCGGTCTTGCTGTTACGATGAAGCCCCGCTGTCAGGTTGTTTGTATTTATTTATTATAAATGGAGGACTGAGAGCATGAGTACTACTTCAAAAGCGAGCCAAAGAATAACAGCTTTGCTCGATGACAACAGTTTCGTTGAAATCGGCGGACTTGTAACGGCAAGAGCCACGGATTTCAATATGAAACCCAATGAAACTCCTTCCGACGGCTGTATCACCGGTTATGGAGTAATAGGTGGTAAGCCTGTGTATGTTTACAGCCAGGACGCTTCCGTGATGAACGGAACCATCGGCGAGATGCATGCCAGGAAAATTACCGGTCTCTACGATCTGGCAATGAAGACAGGCTCTCCCGTGATCGGGCTGATCGATTCCGCGGGGCTGAGACTGCAGGAGGCCGCGGATGCGCTGAATGCATTCGGCACCATCTACATGAAGCAGACGCTGGCAAGCGGCGTCATCCCCCAGATTACTGCCGTTCTGGGCAGCTGCGGAGGCGGACTTGCACTGTTCCCGACCCTGACCGATTTTACTTTTATGGAGGAGAAGAGCGGGAAACTCTTCGTCAATGCCCCCAATGCACTGGATGGCAATGTTGTCACAAAATGTGATTCTTCTGCCGCGGCATTCCAGTCTGAGGAAAGCGGTATCGTGGATGTGGTGGCAGATGAGACCACCATACTTTCCAGAATCCGTGACCTGGTTGCCTTCCTGCCTTCCAACTGCGAGGAGGGAAGTGACAGTGTGGAGTGCAGTGATGACTTAAACCGCGTAAATGAGGAGCTGGCAGGATGTACGGGAGATACATCCGTGGCGCTTTCCATTCTGGCGGACGATAATGATTTCTTTGAAGTGAAAGCCGGCTATGCCAGGGATATGGTGACCGGTTTTATGAAGCTGGACGGTGTGACGGTGGGTGCCGTTGCCAACCGCAGCGAAGTGTGCGACGAGGAAGGAAATGTGGCGGAGAAGCTGGAGGCCACCTTGTCAAAGCAGGGCTGTGAAAAGGCAGCCGATTTCATCGCCTTCTGTGATGCCTTTGAGATCCCGGTGCTGACCCTGACCAATGTGAAGGGATATCAGGCAACCATGTGTTCCGAAAAAGGAATCGCCAGGGCTGCGGCAAAGCTTACCTATGCATTTGCAAACGCAACGGTTCCCAAGGTAAACGTGATTGTGGGCAAGGCCCTGGGAACAGCCGGTATTGTCATGAATTCCAAGGCAATCGGCGCGGACATGACCTTTGCATGGCCTGATGCACAGATCGGAACCATGGAAGGAAAGCTTGCCGCAAAGATTATGTATGACGGGCAGGGAGCCGATGTCATCAATGCGAAGGCCGCAGAGTATGAAACGATGCAGCTGAGTGCAGGAAGCGCTGCACGGAGAGGATATGTGGACAGGATCGTGGAGGCAGCCGAAACCAGAAAATATGTGATCGGCGCTTTTGAGATGCTCTTTTCCAAGAATGAGGATCGTCCTGCAAAAAAGCACGGAACCGTGTAGAAAGGGTGATTATAAGATGAAGAAATTTTGGACTTTACTATGTATGATTGCCTGCATCTTCGGACTGTCCGCATGCGGAAGCGGAGAAGACCTGACTGCCTATGAGCAGCAGAAGACAGAATATGCACAGATGCTTGCGACCAACATGGTGTCACTGCTTTCCCAGTATGAGAAGGATGCATTTTTTGACGAATATACTGCGGAAGAAATCGAGTATGCTGTGGGTACCCAGTATAGTGTCAATGTGGATGGCAATGCGTTTGCATCAGCAGTAAACTCTTTTCAGACGGCAAAGGAGTCGATGGGAGCCATTACGGAAGTAAAGGGTACCACGGTATCCATTGACGGAAATGAAATTATTGTGGAAGTGGAAGTTGCCGGGGAGAAGAAAAGCGCCACGGCGGAGATCGTTTATTCCAATGACAGCTTTCTTACCATGAAAGCCGCCTCCCTGAATCCCAAGTCAACGGTGGGCGAGCTGATGGGAAGGGCGGCCCTGAACACTGTGATCGGTATGGGTACCGTGTTTGCCGTTTTGATTCTGATCAGCGCCATTATTTCCGCGTTCAGCATCATTCCGAAAATTCAGGCCAACAGGGCGAAGAAGAAAGCCCCGGCCGAAGAAACGACAGGCGTTGACAATGCAGTTGCACAGATTGTAGAGCAGGAAACCGTTGTGGATGAGACGGACGACCTGGAACTGGTGGCTGTGATTGCCGCTGCGGTTGCGGCTTGTGAGGGGGCTGTATCCACAGACGGATTTGTGGTGCGCTCTATCAGGAGAAGATAAATTATTAAAATCAGATCAACTGGCGATCATATTTAGGAGGAAAATGAAATGAAAAATTATACAATTACCGTCAATGGCAACGTATATGATGTAGTGGTGGAGGAAGGAACATCCACGGGAGCACCTGTGGCGGCAAAGGCTCCCGCTGCTCCCAAGGCAGCCCCCAAGGCGGCTCCGGCAGCAGCTCCCAAGGCGGCAGGCGCAGCAGGCAGCATCAAGATTGAAGCGGGTGCGGCAGGAAAGGTATTTAAGCTTGAGAAGAAAGTGGGAGACGCTGTCAAGAAAGGCGATGCAGTTGTGATTATCGAGGCGATGAAGATGGAGATTCCTGTTGTGGCTCCGGAAGATGGCACCGTTGCAAGTGTGGACGTTGCAGTAGGCGACGCGGTAGAGGCTGGCGCCGTTTTGGCTACCTTGAATTAACGGTATTGCCCTCCGGTGCCTGCGCAGAGGCGCAGCCGGATGCTTCATACCGTTATAAAAGGTGATATACACAATGAAAATCTGTTCCGTGTTTCATTGTGACGAACAACAGGAGGTCAACAAATGGAATATATAAGTTCTACGCTGAACAACCTCATTCATCAGACTGCCTTCTTCAATCTGACATGGGGAAACTATCTGATGATAGCGGTTGCGTGCTTTTTCCTTTATCTGGCTATCCGGCATGAGTTTGAGCCTTTGCTCCTGACGCCGATAGCATTCGGCATGTTGCTGGTGAATATTTATCCCGACATCATGCTCCGCCCGGAAGACGCTTCAAACGGCGTGGGCGGTTTACTGTATTATTTTTATCAGCTGGACGAATGGGCCATTCTGCCCTCCCTGATTTTCATGGGTGTGGGCGCCATGACAGACTTCGGTCCCCTGATTGCGAATCCCAGGAGTTTCCTTCTGGGTGCGGCGGCCCAGTTCGGTATTTTTGCTGCATATTTCGGAGCTATCTTTCTTGGTTTCAACGATATGGCAGCTGCGGCCATCTCCATCATCGGCGGTGCCGACGGCCCTACCTCTATCTTCCTGGCAAGTAAGCTGGGACAGACGGCCATCATGGGTCCCATTGCGGTTGCGGCATATTCCTACATGTCGCTGGTGCCCATTATCCAGCCGCCTATCATGAAGCTGTTTACCACCGAGAAGGAGCGGAAGATCAAGATGGGACAGCTTCGTCCGGTGTCCAAACTGGAGAGGATTCTGTTCCCTGTTATCGTTACCATAGTGGTATGCCTGATTCTTCCCACCACGGCTCCCCTGGTAGGTATGCTGATGCTGGGAAACCTGTTCCGGGAATCCGGTGTTGTGAGACAGCTCACGGAGACTGCTTCCAATGCCCTGATGTATATCGTGGTTATCCTGCTGGGTACTTCCGTAGGCGCAACCACCAGCGCGGAGGCATTCCTGAACTGGGATACCCTTAAGATCGTGGGACTGGGACTGATTGCGTTCATGTTCGGTACTGCGGCAGGCGTTCTGTTCGGTAAGCTGATGTGTAAGGCAACCCACGGCAAGATCAATCCTCTGATCGGTTCCGCAGGTGTGTCTGCCGTTCCCATGGCGGCCCGTGTATCCCAGAAGGTAGGTGCGGAGTCTGATCCCACCAACTTCCTGCTGATGCATGCGATGGGTCCCAATGTGGCCGGCGTTATCGGTACGGCTGTGGCTGCGGGTACCTTCATGGCCATTTTCGGAGTGTTCTAAGATTTTGAAAGAGTAACGTGAAAGACCTAAAAATAAATATGGAGGAAATTCGTAAATGTCAGAACAAGCAAAAACACCGATTAAAATTACGGAAACAATACTGCGTGACGCGCATCAGTCCCTGATTGCCACCAGAATGCCGACGGATTTTATGCTTCCCATTGTGGAGAAGATGGATAAAGTGGGATATCATTCCGTGGAGTGCTGGGGCGGCGCCACCTTTGATGCCTCCCTTCGCTTCCTGAAGGAAGATCCCTGGGACAGACTCCGCAAACTGCGGGATGGCTTTAAAAATACCAAGCTGCAGATGCTTTTCCGCGGACAAAATATTCTGGGATACAGACCTTATGCGGACGACGTGGTGGATGCCTTCGTTCAGAAGTCCATCGCCAACGGTATTGACATTATCCGTATTTTTGACTGTCTGAATGACCTGCGCAATCTGCAGGAGGCTGTAAATGCCACCAACAGAATGAAGCAGCAGGAAGGCAGGGGCCATGCGCAGGTAGCTCTGTCCTACACTCTGGGTGATGCTTATACCCTGGAGTACTGGACTGATATGGCGAAGAAGATTGAGGAGATGGGTGCAGATTCCATCTGTATCAAGGATATGGCGGGCCTTCTGGTGCCTTATAAGGCTTCCGAGCTGATTACGGCAATGAAGAGCGGTACCAAACTTCCTATCCAGCTGCACACGCACTATACTTCCGGTGTGGCCAGCATGACCTATCTGAAGGCAGTGGAGGCAGGCGTGGATGTGATCGATACCGCAATGAGCCCTCTGGCGCTGGGTACTTCCCAGCCGGCAACTGAGGTTATGGTGGAAACCTTCCGCGGTACGCCTTATGATACCGGATTTGACCAGAATCTGCTGGCGGAGATTGCCGATTACTTCCGTCCTTACAGGGATGAGTGCCTCAAGAGCGGCCTGCTTAATCCCAAAGTTATGGGCGTTGATATCAAGACATTGCTGTACCAGGTACCCGGCGGTATGCTTTCCAACATGGTGAGCCAGCTGAAGGAGCAGAATGCGGAAGACAGGTATTACGACGTGCTGAAGGAGATTCCTCAGGTTCGTAAGGATCTGGGCGAGCCGCCGCTGGTTACACCTTCTTCCCAGATTGTGGGTACCCAGGCAGTGTTCAACGTACTGATGGGCGAGAGATACAAAATGGCTACCAAGGAGACCAAGGCAGTGCTCCGCGGTGAGTACGGCCAGACTGTCAAGCCCATGAACCAGGAGATTATCGATAAGGTTATTCCCGGTGAGGAGAGAATCACCTGCCGTTATGCGGATATGCTGGAGAACGAGATGGATAAGCTGGAGTCCGAGATGAAAGAGTGGAAGCAGCAGGATGAGGACGTGCTGTCCTATGCGCTGTTCCCACAGGTTGCCATGGATTTCTTCAAGTATCGTCAGGCACAGCAGGAGAAGGTGGATATGACCCAGGCGGATACAAAGAACGGGGCTTATCCTGTCTAATCGTGAGAAGAAACTCTAAGCGGTATGATGGATCGTATTTGGTACAGTACGTCCGCCAGGAACTTTCTGCCCGCCGCAGGCGGATAATTTCACCTGTGGGTTCTTCCGCAGGGCGGAATGCCGAAGCGGGCAGGCCTGCTTTGGACGGGGATTCTTCCGGATTTGAACGATTTTATTGAATGTGCACTGTGTATAAAAGCGGCAGGAGGTATCGACACTTCTTGCCCTTTTATATATAGCAGAGGTCTTTTATGTTTTGGATATCATGCCGATTGTTATTTCAATAACGGTTTTTGGCAGCATAAAAATACAAGCCATTGGATTGCAACCGCACAGGTGGAAATATTTGGAGAGAATCATGTATGAGATTTCGTTTGTTGAGACAGAAGAGCAGTTAAAGCAGGTTTT
>OFFJ01002764.1_pt1 | contig 10861 bp, 9 predicted proteins | sample 1521261 | NCBI WGS metagenome assembly OFFJ01 (sample SAMEA3504122, study PRJEB24116) | mouse gut metagenome | biome: mouse gut; feature: mouse-associated habitat; material: faeces | place: Denmark | collected 2011 | reverse complement strand
GCAAAACCTAAGCGCAGTTCCCGTAAAAAGAAAGCAGTATCCGATAAAGCAGAAAGCGAAGCGGAGGCCACAGCGGAGCAGGGCGATGCAGAGACAGGGGTACGGCCAGAGATGGAAGTACAGCCGGGGACAGTGCCGGAAGAAGGGGTGTCGGAGGGAGTACTGCTGTCAGCAGAGGGAAGCGATTCGGAGATGACGGAAGACTTTCCGGATATGGATACAGATAATGGCGGTGCACTGACTTTGGATTCAGAGGACCCGGAAGATGCGGATGAATGGGAGGATACATACGATGAAACGGAAGACGAAAGCGCAGCGGGATTTACAGAAAGGGCTATAGAAGAAACTATAGAGGCTGTAGATGAAATTTCACCTATAGCGAAAAGAGAAGCACCGTCCGGCACTGCTTCAGAAAGAAGGCCGGCAGATTCTGCACCCCGCCGTGCTGTTGGAGGGAAAAGGGCAGAGGCACCCGTACTGACGCTGGAAGCCCGCGGGGAAGTGGAGACGGAGGAGAGCCGGGAGGATGTGATCTGGCACGAGATTCACAATGCCTACCGTACCAGAAGGATTCTGACCGGACAGTTGGGCGGCATAGAGCAGACGGACAACGGCAAGACCATCGCCATCGTGGACTATAAGGGGTTCCGGATTGTCATCCCCCTGAAGGAGATGATGATCAACGTGGGTCGCAGCCCCTCCGGGCAGGAGTATGCAGAGCTGATGCTGCGGCAGAACAAGATTCTGGGGAACATGCTGGGGGCGGAGATCGACTTCATTGTGAAGGGTATCGATTCCAAAGCCAGGAGCGTGGTGGCCAGCCGCAGGGAGGCCATGCTGAAGAAACGCCAGATCTTTTACTTGGATACAGATGCCTCGGGGATGTACCGTGTCCACGAGGGGCGCATCGTACAGGCCCGTGTCATCGCGGTGGCGGAGAAGGTGCTGCGGGTGGAGGTCTTCGGGGTGGAATGCTCCATCATGGCCCGTGACCTTGCCTGGGACTGGATCGGGGATGCCCATGAGCGGTTCTCTGTAGGAGACCAGGTGCTGGTGCGGGTGCTGAGCGTGCGCAGGGACGGCCTGGAGGAGATTGCGGTCAGGGCGGACGTCAAAGCGTGTCCCAGAACACGAGCCACGACAACCTGAAAAAATGCCGCATCCAGAGCAAGTATGCGGGGAAAGTGACAGACGTACATAAGGGCGTGGTGTATGTTCGCCTGTCCAACGGTGTCAATGCGGTGGCACACTCCTGCTATGATTACCGGATGCCCGGGAAGAAAGATGACGTGAGCTTTGCGGTGACGCGGCTGGATGAAGAGCGCGGCGTGGCTATAGGGATTATAACCCGCGTAATCCGAAGAAATTTGTAGGTGGATATAGCAAAAGTACAGGATTCCTTTTGGGAATCCTGTACTTTTGGGGAAAGCATGTGGACGCAAAACAATATGTAAGCTCATATTTTGCTAATGTCTGTCCAATTGGGTGGGAAACCCATTTCTCTTTCAATGCTTTGTAAGGAAATGGTGCAGAGACTGGTAGCAAGTTCGTCAATCAGTTTCTTTAAGGCTGAGAAAAATGTATCAAATGACTTTTTAGGTAGCATTGTCTTGAATATAATAATAATGGCAAAAAGATCATTCTTCCCATAGATGGGATTGTTGCTTCTGTTTACTGGGATACCTAGTTTTCCATGTAAAGGAAGTGTCCGTATGCTGTTTGGCTTCATATTGTTGCGCAGTGATTTCAGGCTGTATAGCCGTTCATCGTGTGCGCAGGCATTGCGGTAGATAGTAAGTACTTGCAGAAAGCTGTTCATTTCTTCCGGTTTGAGGAGGAAATGCCTGCCGATATCATTTTGATCCTTTTGTTTCAGGTATGAGTAAAATATGCCGATTGTACCGAGGGAGAGTGTATTGACCAGTACCCATAAGGGGACATATCCATATTCCAACATATAGTGGGAAATCATGGGATTGTTTTTAGACAGCTGCCTGGCGATTTCATGCTGTAAGCTGGATATCAGTGAAGAAATTGCCCCGATTTTTTGCGCGGTAGTTATTTTCTCCCATTTCTTTACAGAAGTATCGAAATTAGCAATCTTTAGATAATTGTCATGACCATACTTTCCCGAAAAATCATGGGCAACTACACTTTTTACATTATTTTCCAGTTCCAGAATGTAGCGGATAAAGAGATTACGCAGTTCGCGGTCAAACGAGTATAAGGAATATAGTTCCTCGAATTTTGTCCCAGCTAAATATTGCTCATCGGAACCGGAATATGTGGAATCAAGGAACGGCTGTTTATATCCGTTTATCAGGTTGTAGTAATTCTCTAAATCAATGACCAGCTTTGCACTGGCGGTATTGGCGATTGTCATTCCCCGTGAGCGGAGAAGACGGATTTGTTCATCTGTACTAAAATATATTTTATCCATTAGCATCTCCTATAAAAAAACCCCGGGCCCGTAGGACACCGGAGTATGATCAGCACTATAATATGCGAATTCTTTTGCTTCTATTCCATTATATAGGTATTTTCTGCTACCGTCAAGCCCTTTTTTGATTTTTGTTTGTGTAGGTTTGCTTATCTACATAGATTAAAGAGGAAAATTGTGGTAATATGAAACTGGAAAGTGGCTGTGTAAAAATAAGAGCAGTAACTGTTAAGGGGTATTGACCATGCTGGAAATCGAAAGCGGACATATTGCGGAATTGGATGATGAAATGCTGCGCAACTTGATAGGTCTCTTATGCGAAGAGGAACTAAAAAGTTATGGGATAAATGTCGGTAGGGTGTTATGGGGCGGCAACCAAAATGCATCAGACGGTGGGATTGACGTTTATTGTGAATATGAGGGTGAAATAGATAGTAATTCTTTCGTTCCAAGAAACAAAGTGGGTTTCCAGGTTAAGCTGTCTGATTATGCACCGAGCAAGATAAAAGGAGAGATGCATAAGGACGGAGCATTGAAAGATTCTATAAAGGAATTGTGCAAGGAGAACGGAGCATATATTCTTGCCTGTGGAAAGAGTTCCGTTTCCGAACCTGCCTGTAGAAACCGTATCAATGCTATGAGAGAGGCTGTACAGGGAAATCCGGGTGCAGACAATATATATTTGGATTATTATGATAGCAATAGAATTGCAACATGGGTTAGAAAATATCCTTCCATGGTAGTGTGGGCGAGAGAAAAGATAGACAGATCTTTGCAGGGATGGAAATCGTTTGGGGAGTGGTCTGATATCCAACACAAAATATATAAGACATATATTTTGGATCAGGAAAAGCGGGTATACGACTATCTGGAGAACCAACAAATCACAGTACTGGAAGGAATCCAAAAATTTAGGAATCTTATTCATAAAGGTGCAGTAATTATCAGGCTCACAGGATTGTCAGGTGTTGGGAAGACCAGATTTTTGGAAGCGCTATTTGATAAAAATGTGGGAACAAATGCATTGAGCGTTACAAAAGTAATATACGCAGACGCTGCAAATAACCTATGCCCAACGACAGAACAGATGTTGAAAGAACTCGCAATGAAAGGAGCTGATGTTGTTGTAATTATAGACAATTGCAGCTCGTCTATGCATAAACAGCTGATGGAAGTGTGCAGAAATGAGAATGTCAGGTTAAGCCTGATAACAGTAGAGTATGATGTCGGCGATGAGAATACGGAAGAAACGGCAGCCTTTGTATTGAAACCGGCGGCAGATAATGTCATAGAAGTTTTGATAAGCAAAAATTTTCCTGAAATTTCTCCAGCTGTTGTACGGCATCTGGTAGAGCTATCCGGAGGAAATGCCAGACTGGCTTTCCTGCTTGCAAAATGCGGCAGGGATATCAATGTAATAAATGATGTTGAACTTTTTAGGAGATTGTTTTGGCAGAAAGGGCGGGAGGATACAATACTGGAAAAAACAGCGGAAGTATTTTCTTTGCTCTATTCGGTGGATTATGAAGACGAGGGAGAAGACGGTGAGCTATTCAGGCTAAGTGAGATGGCAGGCATAAAATTACGGGATGCTGTACGGAGCTTACAGGAGCTGAAAAACAGGGATATACTGCAAACCAGAGGAAAGTGGTGTGCAATCCTTCCGCACGCATTGAGCAACTATCTTGCCGAACGTTCAATACAGTATTATAGAGGAAATGAGATAAGAAAAACAATTATTATTGCTGGGACTCCACGGATGAAAGTCTCTTTCGCGCATCGCCTTTCTTTTTTAGGTAATGAAGAAATTGCAGGGAGAATAGCAGAAGACTGGTTGAAAGCGGAGTTTAGGGACTTGACAGTGATTCGTGAAAACCAGGCAGAGTGTTTCTGTTATCTTGCCAGACTGAAGCCAGATATCGCATTAGAATATCTTGAACGGGATTGGGATATGTTACAGGAGTATTCATATCAGACGAACAGGTTTATAAGTATGGTATCTGACATGGCATATTATCCGGAATATTTCGCACAATGTATTGAACTGCTCATTAAGCGGGAAAAAGGAAATAACTTTCATACTAAAGCGAGAGATTATTTTCAATATAATTGTTACATGGACAAACATTGCACCGATGTAAGGCTTGAAAAGATGAAGCAATGGATGGAGGAGGGCAAAGGAGGATTGGCATTTGACTGCTTAGAAGCCACATTGGAACAGGGCTATGGAAATAGGGTAGAGTATAGCGATTGCTATATCCACAATAAACCAATAAAGCGAAATACAGACGAGGATGAAAAGTATTGGTTTAGCCAGTTTATCGCTTATATGGAAGAATTGGTCATGGATGGGAAGTGGGCTGATTTATTAGCATTGAAGCAATTTGGAGACAGATTTCTGGCTTTGGCAGGCAAAGGATATGGTAGGGAAATCTATGGGGCTGTAACGGAGATTAGAAAGAGAACATTTTGGGGAGAAGGATTCACTGCAGTGCGGCGAAAGCTTCATTTTAAGAATAGGTATACTGACGAGAACGTTAGCACACTACAGGATTTGGCCAACATATTGGAACCTAAAAATATAGAAGAAGAGATCCTATATTGGTGCACCTCTGGTACATATGAATTGTATGATTTAGGCGAATCTATAGAGGAAGCAGGGAAAAAACATAATGAGATGGTAAAGCGCTACGGACATATATTGGCTGGAAATTTGGAATTGTTTACACATATATCTAAAAGGCTGATTTTATCTCGGGCGGGTTTGTTCTTGATTCTTATTGGCAGGGAACTGGCGAAGTCTGTGGAATGTGACAAATTTGGGGATATATCGTGCAATGTCTTAGCCGAAAATGAATATTTTTCTGGAAATGTTTATATCTTACAAGGACTAATAGCAGATGGAACATATGATGAAAAGGTAAAAAGTAGGTTGGCAGGGTTGCTGGAAAATGATGCATTGATTCCGGCATACATCAAAATAGTTGCTGAAAGAAATTTCTTCCAGAAAGAATTTAAAAGATTCCTGCAGGTGATAAAGGAGAAAAAAGCAGATATAATACAGTTCAATATCTTAAGCAGCTGCGGTGGATTTTTGGAATTACCTTTGGACGACTTTATGCTTTGTATTCATGCGCTGGGCGATTATGCTGATTGTGGAGCTGTGGTTTTTGAGTTGCTTTCATCAAAGCTGACTAATGAAAAAGAGATAAATAAGGAGATATCAGAAGAAACCAAATGTGCAATATTGACATACCTATCCCTGTCAACGATTTCTTTATTTAGCCCGATGAAAAATATACCAATGGACATAATGCATTATAATGTAAAAACAATTATTACTTTAACTTGTGGTGGTGGAGTAAATTCCTCTCGGGATTATATTCCAGTATTTTATAACTGGATTAAGAAAGATATCGAAAACAATTATAGTGGCTTTTATGAGATATCTTCAATAGTAGAAGAATTATATAACCTGCAACCTATATTGTTTTTGGAAACCTTTATTGAAACAGTAGAACGCAATTCAAATGTATGTAGTGCATTAAAAGATGGATATGATAAAGGACCACTGTCAAGAATTGCGTTAAATGATTTGATACCATGGTGTAATCAGAGGCCGGATGAGAGGTACAATAAGGTTTTTGATTGTATATCTGGATATGAAATTATCGAAGGAACATATCAGTGGAGGGACTGTGTTCTGGCGGCATTGAAGAATGTGCAGGATAGAAAAGCCTTGGTATATAAGTTGATGAAGAAAATTGATCCCACCTTTACAGGTTCCAGTTGGAGCGTGGAATATGAGAGGAGAGAGGTGCTATTTGATTTGTTTGAAAGAGACAAAGATGCTGAAATTGTGATGATGGTTAAAAATCGCAGAAAAGAGTATCAAGATATCACGGAGCAGTTTAGAAAGAGTGAGAAAGAACGGGAAATGGACAAGCAGAGATTTGAATAAATGTGGGAGATGTAGCTAAACAAAGAACAAAATATAGTAATATTTTCATTGACCAATACTATATATTGTGTTAATCTATACTTGTGATTGATTTTGTGCGTATATCGGATGGAGGCATCCGGATAGCGGCCGGAAGCCGCATTGCACACGCTGTTAAGTTTGTATGTATGCGCTGACGGCACATTTATGCGCTATGGGATGCGCCCTGCCGTTTTTAGCAGCTGTAGGCTGAAATTATTGGAATAGTTGGAATTAGCAGGAATGGCTTTGGCTCATGGGGGACCATGGGCGCCAGGAGACTGGAAAGGAGCCATTCCTGTTTTTTTGTGCTGAAAAATAGGAAAGGATGGTGGAAGAAGAATGGAAAAATTGAAGTGGCTGGACAAATACTGCAACAAATGTGGGAACCAGCTCAACAGCTGGGATGCCCGGCTGTCAAAGGCCCTTGCGTATAAGTACCCATGCTGTGAATCCTGCATAGCCGCAGAGTACGACATGACAGCTGCGGAACTGCGCGACCGCATGGAGGAATATTTCGGGATACGCCCCTGCTTGGGGATATGACAGCATTGGGGCGGGAAGTGAAGGGGCATTTCCGGATGCCTGTACCTAATGGCAGCTGGAAATATCCCTGCCCTATGGTGCTGCCCAGCCCTGCAAGGGACTGCAAATACAAAATGGAGGAGAGCGGAATGGAAGAAAAGCGGAAATTCAAGCAGAACCTGCTGACCCGGGGGCTCCTGGCGGCAGGCTACACAGTGGACAACCACCCGGATTATGTCGTGCTCAAAGACGGCTATGGAACCAGGAAGAGCCTGGACAATTACCATGGCGGCTTCACTTTTGAGCGGAAGTGGATCCGTGAGCAGACATTCAGGACGCCCTGCGGGCTGCTGTGCAGGGGGCAGCAGTGCCAGAGCAGCTTAAGCTGCAAGGGCATCGACTGGACATTTGAAAATGACATGGCGACAGTGTGCTGCCCTTATGAGAAGCCCGAGTGCAGTCTCAGGCATGAGTACCTCCAGAGAAACCCGGCAATCCGTTTCTGGTGCGAGGTGCACATGACGGCAGAGGAATACCGCTATGAGGGGAGCGTGGAGGAGCTGCAGAAGATCCATGAAAAGGAGATTCGGGAAAAAGAAATAAAATACAGTCTAAAGAGGGGCGGCCGGGTCTGCAGGGAGCACATGACCTTCGACAGGGACACCCAGGAATGGCAGATGCATTATGACCCTTACCGATGCGGCCAGATACGGTGCGGCGGCCTGTGCCCGGTCCTGGGGCATGAGCTGGACAAAAAGAAAGGGAACGTGTTCTACGACCTGAAGATAAGGCGCCAGAGGACAGACCTGGACGGGACCCTGTTCGAGGGGCAGGTGGACACCAGCATCACCCGCGGGAGGAAGCTGTTCCCCCATCCGGTGAGCATGGACATCTGCAGGGCCTGCGTGAAGCTGTGCCGGGACAGGATAGAGCGGGATGTCGGCCTGGAATATTCCCGCCAGCTGTTCAATGCCGAATACTATGGGAAGGAATTCTCCGTGGAGGTACTGAATGTCCGGGCAGAGCGCAGGGAGTCCCGTGACCTGATGCAGGATCTGGAGGACATCCGAAATGGCATCCAGGTGGTACATGCCTCTGACATGCAGAAGCTGGAAGCACAGGCGAAAAAGGAGAGGAGGAAAAAGACGCATGAGGCGGCGGTGAAGCGCCTGGAGAAGAAGCTCCTGAAGGATGGGTATGGAAGCCTGGAGGAATTCAGCCTGGACAGACGCCATGCGGACAGATGGCTGGGAGAGGAGCGGATCGCACAGCTGGAGCGGCAGCGCCAGGAATCGGAAAGGAGGGAACGGCATGTCCAGATTAGCCTGTCGGATTTGGAGGGAAAGGGGCAGAAGGGCGTGACATGTAACGCAGATTTCTAAAAATGGGCTAATTTAATGTGAATCCTGTTGTAAGTACAGGCTATTTTTTGTATAATTAAGATGTACAATGAATATTTTAGTGAGGGTTTTGCTATATCTGGCACAAAGCTATCACGAATACTTTCAGCGCACCAGCCAAAACTATTACAAAAGCAGGAAAGTGAAGATGCCGAGACCTGAGCTCTATGTGATCTTCGCAGGAAATAAAGGGCGGAAACCAGATAAGATATCTTTGTCGAAAGAATTTTTCGAAGGTGCGGATATCGACATTGAAGTAAAGGCGAAGGTCATCTATGAAAGCGATAAGGACGACATCATCAACCAGTACATTATTTTCTGCAAGGTTTTTAATGAACAGACAAAGAAGCATGGAATGAAGAAGAAGGCCGTTACGGAAACAATCTGTATATGTAAGGACAGGAATGTCTTAAGCGAATATCTGGCGCAGAGAGAAGGAGGTTGTGACGATCATGATGAGCTTGTTTGATGAAGAACAGATAATGAAATCATTTATCAAAAGCGAGAGACACGATGCAGACCGCGAAACTGCAGAAAGGATGATAAAAATGGGAAAACTGTCGCTTGATGAAATCGCGCTGTGTCTTCCCTCATTATCATTGGACGAATTAAGGGAACTGGAAGCTGAGGCTATGCAGCTGGCGTAGACAGCCATATCAATCAAAATCAGATGTAGCAGCGACAGGGCATATAGCAGATGTGAACTATATGCCCTATTTGTCTGCCATTGCTTAATTCCTGACTGAATGATACCAGTCCATCAGGAAACGGAGGTAGTCTTCCCCGGGCTTTTCCGCAACCTGACTGAGGTCCACGCTGCGGATATCCGCAAGGTTCGGGGTCTTCCCGAGAAGCTGGTCCAATTCTCCCTGGCGGAACCGGATGAGCAGGCCTGCGGCAGAGCCCTTGTCTGTGTAGGCAGCCACGTCTATGGCATCATTGCAGCCGGTTTCCCGCCGTTCTTTGCCCAGCTCTGATGTGAAATGCTTCTTCGCCCTGCTGTACAGGTCCATCGCGGGTGTTCCGGCTTTTCTGCTTTCATCCCCAGAATGTCTCTGGTTAAGAAGGCTTTCCAGATGGATGGAAGCAAACGCTTCCGGAGAGGATTTGAAGTAGAAGAGGAGTATCAGGGCAGCATGGTATTCGTCATTGGTGAGGGTATAACCAGAAAGCCCCTCAACACGTTCAAGGTATGTCCTTTTGGTTGTCTCCGCTGTTTCAGCTGCCCGGCTTTGCTCTGCTTCCATTTCGGTGGACAAACGGATTGCAGGCACCTTGAATTTTTTCCCTATACTATTATGCGCAATGATTGAAGAAGCATTGCAGGATGGGCAGGCGGCGGAAGCGCTGTCGGACTGAAATATATAATGGCATGCGTCACAAGTGAAATAGTTCATGGTATGTCCTCCTGTCTTTTTAACAAAGCGCCTCTGCTGTATCCTGGCGCCTTTTGATTATAGCATCGCTTATGCTAAGATTCAAGGTACAGGTATGCCGCATATGGCAGGAATGGACCAGGTTCACGGGATGACGGAGAAGAGGTGGAAAGGGCGTGGTATGCAGCAGAAAGGAAAGTACAGCTTAAAGAGACGCATCCAGGGCATGCTGTTTACAGTAGGAAAACAGATGCCGGAGGTGCGGCATAGAAAAGGAGGAGAAGAATTTGGGTATAAAAGAAAACGTTACAACAAAATACATGAGGCAGAAACATATCTTTGCCGACCTGCTCAACTATTATATATATGGCGGCAGGCAGGCTATAGACCCGGACAGTCTGCAGGAGCTGGATACCCGTGAGGCGGAAGCCCTCTATGGAGGAAAGGATGGGGACGGTCAGCCGGCGCAGAGGACAGGTGACGTGATGGGGGCGCTGGTCGCCATGACGGACGGGCGCGCGGCGTACCTGCTCCTAGCAGTGGAGGCGCAGCCGGATATCTATGATGTGATGCTGGCAGAGGATATGATATACAATGCTTTCCAGTATGCAGAACCGGTGTCTGGTGCTGCGGCTTCCCACAGGTGTTCCGGCGACTACAGGGGAGCCGATGGGGATGGGTACCTGTCGGGTTTCATGAAGCAGGGCAGGATCCTGCCTGTAGTGACACTGGTGGTACATTTTTCTGCCAGGGAATGGGACGGGCCGATGTCCCTCTATGAAATGTTTGGGGAACAGGATGCCAGGGTCCTTGCGCTGGTGCCGGACTATAAAATCAACCTGATTGCCCCGGCATCCATAAAGGACAGCGACTTTGAAAAATTCCATACATCCCTGAAAGAGGTGCTGTCATTCATCAAGTATTCGCAGGACGCCGACAGGCTTTGGGAAGCCGTGAAGGCAGACGAAGGGTTCCGGGACCTGGGGCGGGCAGAGGTTGAGGTACTGAACGCATGCGCAGGCGCAAATCTGGAGATGGAAAAAGACAAGGAGGCGATTGATGTGTGTGATGTATTTGAAAATTTAACGGAGAAATGGGTCATAGAGGAAAAAAGGAGTCTGCCCGTCGGATGATTGCAAGT
>OFFJ01002758.1_pt1 | contig 10878 bp, 9 predicted proteins | sample 1521261 | NCBI WGS metagenome assembly OFFJ01 (sample SAMEA3504122, study PRJEB24116) | mouse gut metagenome | biome: mouse gut; feature: mouse-associated habitat; material: faeces | place: Denmark | collected 2011 | reverse complement strand
GTATATTTCCTGCCCTACCTCATGGGAGAGCGCTCTCCCCACAATAATCCTGACGCAAGAGGCGTCTTTATCGGTATGACCATGGATACATCCAGAGGGGATATGACTCAGGCGGTTTTGGAGGGAGTGGGTTTTGCTCTGAGGGATTCTCTGGAAGTGGCCAAGTCGCTGGGCATACGGCTGGAGCGCACCAAGATCTGCGGAGGCGGAGCCAAGAGCCCCTTGTGGAGAAAGATTATTGCCAATATATTGAATCTGAAGGTGGATGTGATTGAGAGCGAGGAAGGCCCCGCTCTGGGCGGTGCCATGCTGGCGGCGGTGGCCTGCGGAGAGTATGGCAGCGTGGAAGAGATCGCCGCCAAGGTAGTGAAGGTGGTGGACACGGTGGAGCCGGATCCGGAGCTGTCCGCCAAATATGATGCCAGATATAAGCAGTTCAAGGAAATCTACCCCGCCTGCAGGCCGGTGTTCGACGTGCTGGCAGGGCGCTGAGTCAAGAAAGCAGGCCGGTTTTTGCGGAGAGCCCTTAGGCCTCCTCGGAAGAGGAGGCCGGATTGCTCCGCACACAGATGCCGTTTACCTCTACGCCGCCGTCCAAGGCGATCACCAGACATTCTCTGCCGTCTATGGTGCGGGTTTCGATTAAGTCCGTGCGTTCGGGCTTTACCTTTACCACCACATCAGGAGTTTTCACCTCAAAGGAACGGGTATTTATCACATTGCTCATAAATAGGGGAGTGTCTTCACCGGCAGTCTCCTGATAATATTTATCAAAGTCCGCCAGCCTCTCATTGGCTACTCCGCTGTCGGCCAAAATGGTCTTGACTTCATTTTTGTCCAGCACCAGAGGCTCCGGGGATTCCTTGTGCTCCTCTGCCAGTTCGCTTAACCTATCGTGGATATTCTTTACCATCTCGATGCCGCAGTCCTCCCCCAGAGTGTCCTCGATCAAGGCCTGAAAGGTCTCCTTCTGGGTCTCTGCAGACAAGGGCAGGGGGCATCCCAGCAGCTGCTCCACGAAGTTTTCCTTCAGCTCCTCGGGATTCTTGGAGTAGTAGAGGGTGCTGTGGATATCCGAACTTCTGTCGTTGAAGGCGGGGAACAGAAAGCCTGCGTCGGGAAGAGCCACCACCCAGTCTCTGGTGCGGTTGCGGAAGGTGTTTTCCTCCGCGTCATAGCTCAGGCCCGGCTTGGACAGCTCTACGGGGCAGATGCAGGACAATATGTATTCGTATACCTCCTCGGAGGCATCCTCCATGTCCAGACCGTCGGTGGCCCTGCCCGGCACATCATAGGCGTCATGGATTATAAGGATCAAGTAATTCCCCACGTACTCATAGTTTTCTATGATTCTGTCATAATATTCCTCCAGCAGCTGTTCGTCCTTGAGCCTGCTGTCCCGCAGCCGCAGCAGAAAGGCCTGAGTGCCCTCCTGAGGGGCTGAATCCTTTGGCAGGCCGTAAGGGCCGCCGGTAAGCTCCTCCGGGGCTTGGGCGTCGTCTTGGGCCGAGGCCGCTTCCGGGTGGGCCATGTCCTTTGGCATGTCCCCAGAAGAGCCGGCTCCGGAAAGAATCAGCTCGCTGGCCAAAGGGAATTCCAGATTCAGCAGATTCTTGCCCAAGGTTCCGGACAGAACCTTTCGGAGAATCTCGAAATATTTGAACATTTCTTCTTCAGGCAGGGCCAGAAAAGCCTGCTTCAGCTGGGTCTTCTTATTCTTTTCACCGTCCACATAGCAGCCGCAGATACGGGTGATGGAGCAGTTTCTGGGGGTGAGCAGCTTCTTGATCTCGGAAATTTCCTGTTTTGTCATAATATACCTCCTCGCAGTGAAATTCAGTATACACCAAATCCGCAGCAAGGGCAAGTTCTCTTGAGCCAAATGCTCCCCTATAAAATCCTGATGCGCTTCTATAAGTGTTCTGGTGTTCTCTTGTAAAATTTTGATGGACCCCTATAAGTATCCTGATGCCTTCTTGTAAATATTCTGAGGAACAGTGGCAGATTTGTTTTTTGTGTGGTATACTTGTCTTGCTGGGTTTTTGAAGCTTTTTTGAAACTTTTTTGAAACGGGTCCGGCCCTAAGCGGGGCGGATGTCCGGTGCGAAACAATATGAATACACGGCTGCGGAGGTGAACGGGGTGGAAATAAAGTATTATGATATAGGCGTAAATCTTTTCTGCAGACAGTTTTTGGATCCGGAGAAGATTGTTCTGGAGGCCGCAGATGCAGGCGTCTGCTGCATCCTTACGGGAACGAGTATGAAAGAGAATCAAAAGATTCACGACTTCGTAAAAACCAGAGATGTCTACGGCACGGCGGGGATTCATCCCCACAATGCGGACAGGGCCGGACAGGAGGATTTCCGGCTCATGGAGCGGATTCTGTCGGAAAACGAAAAAGTGGTGGCGGTGGGGGAGTGCGGGCTTGATTACGACAGAATGTTTTCTTCCAGAGAGAATCAGATCAGATGTCTGGAAAAGCACATCGCCCTTGGGGAAAAGCTGGACATGCCGCTGTTTCTCCATGAGCGCAGCGCGGCGGAGGATTTCGTGAAGAGGTTCAAAAGACATCCTGAAATCTGCGCCAAGTCGGTGGTGCATTGCTTTACGGGGAATAAGGCCACGCTGGACAAGTATCTGAACATGGGTTTTTCTATCGGCATCACGGGATGGATTTGTGACGACTTCCGGGGAAGGGAACTGCGGGAGGCCGTGTCCCTGATACCGCTGGACAGGATTTTGGTGGAGACCGACGCTCCCTATCTGACGCCCAAGAATGTGCCTGGCCTAAGCAGAACAAACGTGCCCCGGAATGTGAAGTACGTGGCGGGGGAGCTGGCAAGGCATATGAAGGTGGAAGAGGATGTTCTGGCGGAGAACGCAAGGAGGAACACGGAGCGGATCTTTGGGATTTCAAATAAGCATTAGGCGTTTTGGGGTGTGGAAAAGCAGTAAATAAATGGGTTGTGGATATGGAATTTTTATGCTACTATAATTCAAGATGTGGAAAAGCATGGATCAGAATCCGTCACAACAGTGATGTTTATAAGGAATAAAACCAAGGAGGGACATATGGCCGGTAAAAGCGATAAGAAAAAGGGCTTTATAGCGGAATTTAAGAAATTCATCACCAGAGGCAATGTATTGGACATGGCGGTAGGCGTCATCGTGGGCGGCGCGTTCACTTCCATCGTGACCTCTTTGAATAAGGATATATTGACTCCTGTTTTGGGGATCTTCGGTGGGACGGATTTTAGCTATCTCACCGTGACGCTGGGGAGCGGAGAGAATGCTCCGGTGCTCAATTACGGCAATTTCATCACTGCCGTCATTAATTTTCTGATCACGGCGCTGGTTATTTTCTGCCTGATCAAGGGGATCAACGCCATCGGCGGCAAGATGAGGAAGAAGGAGGAGGCGGCGCCTGCCCCCACTACCAAGAAATGTCCTTATTGCTTCAGTGAAATTCACATTGAGGCGGTCAGGTGTCCTCATTGCACCTCTTCTCTGGATGAGGGCTAAAAGGAGACCGGGCAGGGCAAAGGGGCATAAGGTGATGTAGAGTGGGAGCAGTGAGGAGATGACATTTAGGACGAAAAATCGGCGGCTCATATGTGCGGCGGTCTGCGCCGGAGTGATTCTGGCGCTGGGGGGCTGCGGCGGCGAGGGGGAGAAGACCCAGAGCGCAATGGGCATGATACAAGAGCTGAACTACACGGAGGCGCTGGAGATGCTGGACGCGGCGCAGGAAGAAGGGGAAAACCTCCGTATGGTAAACAGGGCCCGGGGCATCGCCTATATGGGGCTGACGGATTACGCGCAGGCGGCCGCCTGCTTCGAGGAAGCTCTGGCGGGCAGCGACGGTCTGGTGGAGGATGTGGACTTCGACCTGAACTTTTATCTTGCCGCCGCCTATACGAAAAGCGGCAGATACAGCGAGGCGGAGCCTATCTATGATGCGGTGCTGGCTCTGCGCCCTGATGAGAAGGACGCCTATTTCCTCCGGGGGAATGTGCGTCTGCAGCTTGGAAATCATAAGGGGGCCAAGGAGGATTTCGACAAGGTGATCTCCATGGATCCTTATAATTACGACAGAGTCATAGAGATTCACGAGGTACTGGAGTATTTCGGCTTTGGTGAGGACGGAAAGGTCTATCTGCGGGCGGCTCTTGAGAACAAGGATAAGCCAATGGATAAATATGCCGTGGGAAGGATCTATTATTATCTGGGGGAATACCAGAACGCGTGCCTTGCTCTGGAGGAGGCCAGAGAAAAGGGCGGAGCGGAGAGTTATCTGTATCTGGGCAGGGCATATGAGGCCAGGGGAGACTATAATTATGCCGCCAATGTCTACAACAGCTATATCAGCAAGAACGGCGGCACGGCGGAGGTATACAATCAGCTGGGGCTGTGCGAGATGGCCAAGGGGGAGTATCAAAAGGCTCTGGAGGCCTTCCAGACGGGAAAGCGGATGGAAAACGCCACCATGCTGCAGACCTTGTCCTTTAACGAGATTGTGGCGTATGAACATCTCGGGGAGTTCAAGCAGGCGTATGAGCTCATGGGGACATATCTGAAGAATTATCCGGACGATGAGCAGGCAAAGCGGGAATATGAGTTTCTGTCCACCAGATGACGGAATTGTTTTTTGGTGTAAATAAAAGGGCGATAAAGGGGTTTTTGAACGATAGGAATGGATAAGGCAAGAAGAAACGAGGGAAAAGCGGTCACGATCTACGACATAGCGAAAGAGGCGGGGGTGTCGGCGGCTACGGTGTCAAGAGTTTTGACCAGCAATGCCAACGTGCGTCAGGACAAGAAGGACAAGGTTCTGAAGCTGATGGAGAAGTACGATTTTACGCCCAATGCGTTGGCCAGAGGGCTGACCGACACCAGAAGCAAGGTGATCGGCATCGTGGCCGCAGACGTGCGCAATCCTTTTTATTCGGAAATGTTCGTGGCCTGCGAGCTGGCGGCCAGTGAGTATGGGTATATGGTAGTGCTGGGCAATTCACTGGGGGACACTGTTCGGGAGAAGCTCCAGCTGGAGAAATTTCAGGAGCAGAGGGTGGACGCGGTGATCCAGATCGGCGGGCGGGCAGACGATATGATCCTCAATCCTGATTATCTGGAAAAGGTGAAGCAGGTCACGGGCCGTATTCCCATGGTTACCACGGGTAATCTGGAGGGGCAGCGCTGCTATCAGGTCCGTATTGACGACGGGAGAGGGATTGAGCTGATCATGGAACATCTGCTGGGGCTGGGGCACCGCAGGATCGCCTTCGTGGGCGGCTGGATGGACATTGCCTCCACCCATGACAAATTTCAGCGCTATACCCAGCTGCTGAAGCAGTACGATATTCCTTTCCTGCCGGAGCTGGTGGGAAAGAACGGCGGCTATGACCCGGAGAGCGGCTACGCCACCATGGGGGCCATGCTGGCTCAGGGCCATGTGCCTACGGCGGTGATCGCGGTCAATGACTTCACGGCGGTGGGCGCCATGAAGAGCATACGGGAGGCAGGCTTCCGGATACCGGAGGATATTTCCGTCATCAGTCATGACAACAGCTATATGGCGGAGCTGGTGACGCCCATGCTGACCAGCGTAGAGTACCATTATCAGCACTTCGGGGAAATGCTCATAGGAACTGCCATCCGCGCCATAGAGGGGCAGGAGCCTCCTGCCCGCCAGCTGGTGGAGCCCTCGCTGGTGGTCCGCAGCAGCACTTCCATAGTCAGGGCTTCGTGAGAGACGAATCCTCGGAAGGGCTTTGGAGCAGTTTTCTGTATTCCCGGGGATTTGTATTGTAGTACTTTCGGAAGGCGGAAGAAAAATGCTCACCGGAAGAATATCCCAGAGCCTCCGCAATGGAGGCGATGCTTCTGCTCTTATCGGAGAGCAAAATGGCGGCGGCCGACATGCGGGCCTCCGCTTTTTTCTGTTGGAAGGTCTTTCCATAATATTCCATCAACAGCCTTTGAGTCTGCCTCGGACTCAGCTGCAGCCTCCGGGCCAGAGCGTCCAGAGAGAGGGAAGGGTATTCATAAAGGAAATACTCTTCGATGATCACCGACTGGGAATGGGCCAGATTGCTGCGGGCGAAGGAGGTCTGGGAAACCCGGTGCTGCCGGTAATTCCGCACCGTATGGATCAGAAGCTGGGACAGGAGCAGCTCCACCTGATTCTGGTAGCCGATGTATCGGTGGGCCAGTTCGTCGAAAAGCTGTCTCATCAGTGAAAGGATCCCCTGAGTGTCCTTCCCGATCCAAAAGGGGGTGGATGTAAAAGCCTCCATCACGGGGGAGGGCTTTTTGCTCCGGGGACTTCCGAGTGTCTTCAGATAGACGCAGTACTCCTGCATGGGATCCTCAGGCTGGGGAGTCTGGGCGTGCTCCACATGGGGACCGGTGATGAACAGCGTGTTGGGCACAATGTCGTAATACCGCCCCTGAGCTTCCAGTTTCCCGTATCCGAAGGGGATGTAGTGAATCTCGTAGCAGCCGCTTCCGTGGCTGTGGGCGGGAATGGCGCGGGTAAAGCGCTCGAAGGCGATGTTCAGCCCGTGGACGGGAATGCCGTCCATGGTGAAGCGGATATTCATATCGGTATAAAGAGTTCTCATAGCGCCTCCTTCTTTTTTGGAAATCCGGTATCGGCAGGTTTTGTTCCTCCGAATCTATATTATCATAAAATCTATAAAAACACGACATTTTTATTCACAAATAGGCAGGAAATAAACTTGTACGGAGATATGCCGCTGTTATAATAAAAGTATGACATTTTATCGCGGGAGGTTTCCCGCGGCGATATTTATAAAAGCGCACAAAGGCGTGCGGAAAGAGAGGGATTGGGTTTATGGCAGTGAAAATGTTGATGAAGGGAGCAGTGCTGCCCGGAAACAGCACGGTGGAGCTGAAGGATTTCGAGGTGCCGGTGCCGGGGCATGGACAAGTGCTTGTGCAGACCAAGGCTACCACTATCTGCGGCAGCGATATCCGCTGCATTTACAAGGAGCACACCGGAAAGGGCCCGGAGGGCTACATTCCCGGCATGGTGGCGGGCCACGAGCCCTGCGGCGTGATCGTTCAGGAGGGAGAAGGGCTTAAGCGGTTCAAAAAGGGCGATAGGGTAATCGTGTACCATATTTCCGGCTGCGGCGTGTGCAACGACTGCCGGAGAGGATATTACATATCCTGCAAGAGCAAATTCCGTCAGGCCTACGGCTGGCAGCGCAACGGCGGCATGGCGCCCTATATTCTGGCGGAGGAGAAGGATCTTATCGAGCTGCCTGAGGAGCTGACCTATAAGGATGGGGCACAGGTGGCCTGCGGATTCGGTACAGTGTACGAGGCCATCGAGAAGATTGGTGTGTGCGGTAATGACGCGGTGCTGGTGACAGGTCTGGGGCCTGTGGGTCTGGCGGCGTTGATGCTGGCAAAAGCCATGGGGGCGAACTGTCTGATCGGCGTGGAGATGAACCAGTACAGAATTGAGCTGGCGAAGAAGCTTGGCCTGGCGGACTATGTGTTCCAACCCGGGGAGGACGCGCTGGAACAGATTTTAGCCGTCACAGGTGGCAAGGGCGTGGAGCGGGCCATTGATGCCTCTGCCAATGACGCAGGCAGGCAGTTGGCCATCCGCGCCACCAGGGAGTGGGGCAAAATTGCTTTTGTGGGAGAGGGCGGCACCTGCACCTTTAACCCCAGCCCGGATATCATCCACGGGCAGAAGACAATCTACGGTTCCTGGGTGACGTCCCTGTGGAAGATGGAAGAGCTGGTGGAGCGCCTGGTGCGCTGGGGCATCCATCCGGAAGACCTGATCACCCACGAATTTCCGGTGGAGAAGGCGGACGAGGCATACCGCCTCATGGCGGAGGGCAGCTGCGGCAAGGTTGCCGTAACGTTTCCGGAGTGATTTACATCCATCCGGCGGTCCTGCAATCCGTTTGACCGTCACGGCGCCTTACTTATTCCATGTCCGTCTGGCGACAAGACTGCAGAACTGCGGACACTTGAACCGCCTACAGCCTGAAATCATGTTTTAACGGTAAAAACCGCAGAACTGCGGACACTTGAACCGCCTACAGCCTGAAATCACGTTTTTAACGGTAAAAACAGCAAAACTGCGATGATTCGAACCGTTGACAGCTTGAAAATGCAGATTCAGAAAGAAGCATACTATGTATACAAAAATCAACCAAAACTTAATTCCCACCAGAAAACTCCGTACCGGCGAGGAAATTCCCTGCATGGGAATCGGCACCTTCGGTTCCGATAAATACGATGCCGCCGCCGTCTCCGAAGCGGTCTACGGCGCCGTTAAAGCCGGCTACCGACTGATTGACTGTGCCGCGGTCTATCAAAACGAAAAGGAAATCGGCCGGGTGCTGGAACGGCTTTTCACCGAAAAGGAAGTAACCCGGGAAGAACTGTTTATCACCTCCAAGGTCTGGAACGACATGCACGGAGAAGGAAAGGTGCTGGAATCCTGCAAAAAAAGCCTGGCAGACCTGCGGCTTTCCTGCCTGGACCTGTATTTTGTCCACTGGCCCTTCCCCAATTATCATGCGCCGGGCTGCAGCGGTGATTCCAGAAATCCGGATTCCAGGCCTTTCTCCGTGGAGGAATTCATGGCAACCTGGAGACAGTGCGAAGACCTGGCGGACAAAGGGCTGGTTCGCTACCTCGGCATGAGCAACATGACCATCCCGAAGCTGGAAGCGGTTCTGCCCCTGTGCAGGATCCAGCCGGCGGCTCTGGAGATGGAGCTGCATCCCTCCTTTCAGCAGCCGCAACTGTTCAAGTATGCGCTGGAACATGATATCCTGCCCATCGGCTACTGTCCCATCGGCTCTCCCTCCAGGCCGGAGCGGGACAGGACGGCCCAGGACGTGGCGGACGGGGAGCTGCCCGCAGTGGCCCGGGCGGCAAAAGCCCGTGGGGTGCACCCCGCATTGATCTGCCTGAAATGGGCTGTGCAGCGGGGCCAGGTGCCCATCCCCTTCTCCGTGAAGCCTGCTCAGTATGAGATGAATCTGAGATGCATCACGGAAGATCCGCTGACGGACCAGGAGATGGAGGCCATTGCCGCAGAGGACAGGAACTGCCGCCTGATTAAAGGGCAGGTGTTTCTCTGGGAAGGAGCCGGCGGATGGGAGGATTTATGGGATCCGGAGGGTGTGATTCCGGGATAAACTGCGTTGAAGCCTGGGGAAGCTGTGCAGTGCGAAACGGGGAGAACAGAGCATCCTCCGGAAATCGGAGCATCCTCCGGAAATCGGAGCATCCTCCGGAAATCGGAGTATCCTCCAAAGTTCGGAGTATCCTTCAAAATTCGGAGCAGGCGAAAGGAGAACAGCCATGTATGATATGAAACAATATCTGGATACCATAGAGGATATCATTGCGAAAGGCCCATTTGAGGACAGCTGGGAATCCCTGTCCTCATACCAGGTGCCGGAATGGTACAGAAACGCGAAATTCGGCATTTTTATTCACTGGGGAATCTACAGTGTACCTGCCTTCGGCAACGAGTGGTACTCCCGGAACATGTATATCAAGGATTCCCCGGAGTACAGGCACCATGTGGAGACTTATGGAAAGCACACGGAATTCGGTTATAAGGATTTCATTCCCATGTTCACGGCGGACAAATTCGATCCGGAAGCCTGGGCGGAATTGTTTGCCCAGGCCGGAGCCAGATATGTTGTACCTGTGGCGGAGCATCACGATGGATTCCAGATGTATGAGAGCGAGATATCCCGCTGGAATGCCGCCGCAATGGGGCCGAAACGTGATGTGCTGGGTCAGCTGAAGGAAAGCTGCCGGAAGAAGGGAATGGAGGTGGGAGCCTCCAGTCATCGTGCGGAGCACTGGTTCTTCATGGGCCACGGCAGACAATATGACAGTGATGTCAGGGAAGACATGGAGAGAGGGGATTTTTACTGGCCTGCCATGCCCGAGCCGGAGAATCTCCATGATCTGTACAGTGAGCCTGTACCCACAGAGGAATTTCTGCAGGACTGGCTGGTGCGGTGCTGTGAAATTGTGGATAAATATCATCCAAAAATCGTCTATTTTGACTGGTGGATACAGCACAGTGCCCTGCGGCCCTACCTGCGGAAGTTTGCGGCCTATTACTATAATCGTGCCGCACAGTGGGGGAGTGATGTGGTGATCAATTATAAACATGACGCTTTTCTGTTCGGCACTGCGGTACCGGATGTGGAGAGAGGTCAGTTTGCGGAAATGAAACCGTATTTCTGGCAGACAGACACTGCCATTGCCCTGAATTCCTGGGGGTATACGGAGCATAATGTCTTCCGCTCCGGAGAGGATATCATCTGTGACCTGGTAGACATCGTCAGCAAAAACGGCTGTCTGCTGTTGAATGTGGGGCCCAGGCCCGACGGCACCATCACAGAGGAGGACAGAGCGGTCTTGCTGAAAATAGGAGCGTGGCTGAAGATCAACGGCCAGGCAATCTATGGATCCCGGGTATGGCGGAGATATGGGGAAGGCCCTACTCAGGTGACAGACGGCCAGTTCTCCGACGGCATTAAGAAGAACTTTACGTCACAGGATTTCCGCTTTACCACAGCCAACGGATATCTGTATGCCATCGCCATGAAGTGCAGCGAAAACGGAGAGTACTGCATTCGCTGTCTGGGAATCCAGGATGCCTCCAGGCAGGCGAATTTCCACGGAATTATCCGGGAAGTGAAAGTCCTGGGCAGCACAGAGAAGCCCAGGTGGAGCCGGGACGAAGCGGGACTGCATATCAGCAGCGGGTTTTGCAGTGACTGCCCTGTGGTTTTTCGTCTGGAACTGGAGTAAGCGCTGAGGAATGATATGCCGGCGGGAAAGCAGATT